>Ga0307489_10003547_pt1 | contig 10327 bp, 12 predicted proteins | sample SB12metaG_FD_202247 | JGI IMG/M metagenome (GOLD analysis project Ga0307489, IMG submission 202247) | Sea-ice brine microbial communities from Beaufort Sea near Barrow, Alaska, United States - SB 1.2 | ecosystem: Environmental > Aquatic > Marine > Coastal | place: USA: Alaska | collected...
CCCCTGCGAAGCGCCTGGCGCGGCTCGCGGCGCTGGAGGCTGGGCACGCTGAGGGGGTGCCCGCGATAGCAGCTGGGGAGGAGTGGGAGGAGGGGGAGGAGGAGGGGGAGGAAGGGGAGGAGGGGAATGAGGGTGAGGGGGTAGCGGGCGAGGGACAGGGGAACGCGGGTGTTCGAAGGGGGAGGAGGGCTATGCCGCTCATCCCCGACGGGTAGGGCCTGGCAGATATTGCTCGTCACGTCGAAAGATTAGTTAAAAAAACGTTGATTCAAATTGGCTCACATGATGAGGCGACCAATATCTTACAGGCCCTACCGACGGGTGCAGCGGAGCCTCGGCCGGAGCGCCGCTCGGCGGCGACGCGGATGAGCAGGATGAGGGGAGCGAGGGGGCGGCCAGGGGCGCCCCGACGATGCTAAACCAGATGCGCGCGTGCTACGTGTGCAAGGTAGGGTGGTGCAGGTTGACCGTATCAAATCCACGTTGAATCCGCCTGGAATGAAGCGCTTGAAGCGGTAATATGATGAACCGCCAGCAAACTTTGCTTTCAAATTTAAGTTGCGCCGCTACAGCAAGTGCCGGTTCCGCAAGCTGCACCACTTCTACGCGTGCATGTGCCCCGACTGCGCGGAGCTCAACTGGCGCAAGCGCCGCCAGACCGCGGACCTCACGGTCGGGCCTGGCAGACACTGCCCGCAACTTCATCGGATGCCATTACACTGAAGACACGAGTGTGTAAAATACGAGTCGATGTCGTTGCGGGCAATGGGCCTCGCAGATATTGCTTGCCACGTTGTAACTCATAAGTTTCCGTTTGATCCAAGAAAGTGGGGAGCAGAATGCGTGTTGATGGCGTGGCGTGCATCATCTGCCAGGCCCTGTCTGACGGGGCGCGTGGCCATTGTGACGGGCGCGCGGGTGAAGATCGGATACCGCATTGCGCTCAAGCTGCTGCGCTGCGGCGCCGCCGTCGTCGCCACCACCCGCTTCCCGGTACGGCCTGACCGGGCAAAGAAACCCTCAAATCATCACAGAAACCCTCAAATCATCACAGGGTAGCAAGTAACATCAAAGGGTGTCCAATGTATAGCAATGACTGCCAGGCCTTGGTGATTAAGTGTTTCCCGGCAGGCCCCGGCAGAAAGCAGCGAAGCTTCACAGGATGGCATATAAGAAAAAATTACAATGGCTTACACGATGGTTTACAATGTGTCACAAGACAACTTGAGAAATTCCTGCGCGGCTCTAATTTCCGGTTGACGCTAGGGCGCGGTTCGAGTTGGAGCCCGACGCTGCGGCGTGGGTGGATCGCCTCACGGTCATCGCCATGGACCTGCGTGACCTGCCGGCGCTCGAGCGCCTGTGCGAGCACCTTACCTCGGTGCTGCCGCGCCTGGACATCATTATCAACAACGCGTGTCAGACGGTGCGGGCTCACCGCTACCCTAAATTCTAGACCCTAAACTCTAAACCCCAAACCCTAATCGCATCAACAACGCGTGTCAGACGGTGCGGCCGCCCACCGTTTCCCGTCTCACCTTAAGCCACAATGTTCCTGACACCTCTCTTCTCATCCCACATGATCACATCTCAGCTCAAGCCGTTATGTCCCTGCAACCACTCTTATCATCCCCACTGGATACCTGCAGGAAGCTCAAGATGTACAATAATTGATTGACCCTGTGTGGCGGTGCGGCGGCCGCCAGCGTACTATCGGCACCTGTTGCAAGCAGAGGCCGCCAGCATCATGGGAGCGGGGGCCGCAGGGGGGGCAGGAGGGGTGGGGGCGGGGGCGGCCGGGGGGGCGGCTGCGGAGGGGGGGGCGGGGGTAGAGGGTGGCCTGTTAGCTGGGGTAGGAATAGGGGTTGACACAGGGTCGGCAGCGGCACCCATCGGTGTGGATGAGGCGGCCACGGTGGAAGCCGCGGAGGATGGCGTGGTGACAATGTCGGACGGCGTCGTGAAGATGGCGGCGGCGGAGGGCGGGGGAGAAGACGGGGGAGGCGAGGGTTGGCGCGCGGGGGAGGTCAGCAACCTGCGGGGCGCGGGGTGGATGGCGCCCTCCGCGGCGCTCTCGCAGCTGCACCTCCTGCCCGGTAGGGGGCTCAGTGAGAACAAGCACATGACAGACGATGAATCTCCTCCTCCTCCTCCTCCTCCTCCTCCTCCTTCTCCTCCTCCTCCTCCTCCTCCTCCTCCTCCTCCTCCACCTCCTCCGCGCATCTGCTAGAGCATTCACATGGAGGGTATATCACGCTGCGATCTCGGTACGATTGCCTGTTCTCAATGACCCTCCTGGGCGGCGACTCAGCTGCGTCCACCCGCGACTTTCCCGCCGGAGTGCTGGACGTCAATGGCCAGCAGGTGGATCTTAGGGACAAGCACAGCTGGACCATGAAGCTCGGGGAGGTGGAGACGCCGGAGCTCCTCGAGGCAAGGCTTGCCAGATATGCAAGTCTTCGTCACACTTTCTCATCCCACGGGCTCCCGTGCTCGAATCCCCACATCAACACCTCGAGGTGTCCTATTTTAGCAGTCACAACGCATGTAAACTCGACCCACTTGCACTCGCTCGTTTGCAACCGCTTCAGCATCTTCAGTTGCCTGCCCTCAACGGCTCGAGAACAACAACAAAATGTGTCATGCCCGACGTAATTTTGTCGCTGGTTTCTCGACTTGAATGGCATCCAATGACGTGGGGAGCAGCACCTGCCCAGCCCTATCAGGAGGTGCTGGCGGTGAACACCGCGGCGCCTTTCGTGCTCAACGGCAAGTTGCGCGGACTCATGGCGCGGGCTGCCACTTTGCCACCTCTGGGCTCAACATCAGCACTTTTGATGTGATGTGTTAAGTGGGTTCAGTGAAAAAAACGGCCCGGGAAATGTGGTGAAAAGTGCGACATGTGTAAGACCCTGAGTGGTGGCTCGGACGGCGGCGGCGGACGCCACGCACGGCAAGGGCGGTGCAGGTTGACACCAGGTTGACCCCGGCTTGACCACGCCTGGTGTCAGCGTTTGACGCCTTGCTGTGATGGACTGCTTTCAAACTGTGGTTACAATTTCAACTTACGCCGCTACAGCACGGGGAGGGAAGCGGCCGCGCGTTCATCATCAACGTCTCCGCGATGGAGGGCAAATTCTACCGGTTTAAGACAGGGGCTTACACTCGTTCACTTTTCAGCTCAACTTGAGCGCTTTGTATGAGGTAGGGGATGCACGCAGGGGTTGTGTAGCCCGTGTTAAGGGGTGTTAGGGGGTGTTTGTGTGTAGGGTGTTTTCTTGTGACAGACACGGCTCAAGTTGAGCTGAGAGGTGGACGAGTGTAAGCCCCTGGTTCAAGACGGCGAACCACCCGCACACCAACATGGCCAAGGCGGCAGGGGCTTACACTTGTCGTCCACGTATCAGCTCAACCGAAGCCGTTTTGGTCAGTGAGCCGTTTTGCGTCCAGTTTGTGACGAGTTATGACCCGTTTATCTACTGAAGGTACCTAACGTATCCGACAAAAAGTGCTTACGTTGAGCTCAGAAGTGGACGGGTGTGAGCCCCTGCAAGGCGGCGCTGAACATGATGACGGCGACGGCGGCGGCTGACTACGCGGCGCAGCGTATCTACATGAACGCGGTACGGCCTGGCACGTGGTGCTTGCCACGTCATCCAATGCGCTCGTAACTTGTGTATGATGAGTAGATCGGCATCCCATATAAACGCAGCAAGCAATTGGGTTAGGATTCAGGGTTTAGGGTTCAGGGTTTAGGGCATAGGCGAGCAACCCTAATTCCTATCGTAGCGAGCAATATCTGCCGGGCCTTATAACGCGGTGGACACCGGGTGGATCAACGACGAGAACCCACTGGCATGGGCTTACACTCGTCCACTTTTCAGCTCAACCTGAGCTGTTTTGCACTGTCTACACGCGGCGTGTCCCAAAAAAGGTGCTGACGGTGAGCAGAAAGTGCAGTGCAAAACAGCTCAGGTTGAGCTGAAAAGTGGACGAGTGCAAGCCCCTGGCCGCTGGAGACGGCGGCGCGCATCGCGGCACAGCATGAGTTCCAGACCCCCATCGATGAGGAGGATGCCGCGGCGCGCGTGGTGGCGCCGGTGCTGGAGGGGGTCATGGGGGCGGCGGCGGGTGGAGGTGGCGAGGGTGGGGCGGGCGGGGATGAAGGGGTCGGCGGGGCGGGCGGGGCAGCCGCGGGCGGGGACGGCGCGGGCGGTGCGGGCGGGGCGGCAGGGATTCCGCCGTTTGGGAAGTTCTTCAAGGACTACCGAGAGAGCGAGTGGTGATTGAAAACCACCCGCGTGGAGAAGACACCGCAGGGGGCATCGGCTACGTCCCGATGTAGCCGGCACTCACGGATGCTAGCGGGAACACACGTGCCAGTGCCCATCAAAAAGACATCACGTCTAATATCAGCGCCACAGTAATCATTGTTGAATTGGGGGGGTATTTATCAACAGGTGTGGTCTAATGATTCGAGCTAATCTGTGCTCTCCTCACATGGGCCAGAGCGAAAGCTTGGTGCCCCCTGCAATACGCGGAAGCGTCTCCCTATTTGCTCGCCTCGCATCACCTCAAACGGCGAGAGCGCTCTTGCCAACGTCAAATGTCCCCACGACCTTCCTGTAGGAATCGGCCTGCACCGCCGCGGCTTCATCGAGATTGGGGTCCTCCGTCCGCTCGAACACCTGCGCGTTGAAGATGTACAGCGTGTTGTTCTCTACCGCGACAGAGTTCATCACGCGTTTGTTGCCATCTAGCAGGGTCATCTATAACAAGCACTCGACCAATCACATTCAGGACGTGGGTAAATGCACATACGTTGGCACGGCCACCATGAATGCACGCCACGAGTCCGCGCCTCCAAATGTGCACACACTCTGAAGGTAAGCCATGCTCCGATACGGTTCGAGTGCTGGTGCTCTCCAAAATCAGAGCAATCTCGCCGTCAAGGTGAATCTTCATACGCGCGGAGCAGGAGACAGAGGTTCGATGTCGGTCGAGTGATTGTTCTCAACACCCCCCCTGCCATGTGTAGTGACCAGGCGGTAGTCGTACTCATAGAACGAGGCGCCGCTCGCCGTGCCCTCACGCTGGCCCTCGCTGATGAGAGTGACGCCCCCGGGCACAGTGCTGTCCTTCTTTGCCTCCGCTTAAGGGCTTACACTCGTCCACTCATCAGCTCAACCTAAGCCGCGGTGGGCAGTGAGCCGTTGTAAGTTCAGTTTGTGACGAGTTATGACCTTCGATCTACTGAAGGTACCCAACGTATGCCACAACAAGTGCTTACGTGAGCTGAAAAGTGGACGCAGTAAGCCCCTGCCTCCGCTGCGAGCAGCTTTTCACCGATCTCGTGCAATGAGCCAAACTCCGACAGGGAGGCGATCTTCACAGGGTTCACAGTCACGCCGATGAGTAGCGACGCAAGTTAAATTTGGAAGCAACAGTTGAGATCAGCTCATCATATGACATTCAGAGACAAGCCCACGTTCGAAAACAAACCATTTGACTCAAGGCCTATCGAAATGGGGCATGTCTTCAAACGTCATATTAGGGTTTCAAGCTTTGAAAGTTGAAACCATGGGTGGTTTCAGAACAAGTTTTGAAAGGTGCAGCGCCCCGCCGATCTGCGAAAGGTGGTCGGCGGGGTTGCGCAGCAGCAGAGTGGCGCCGCCCTTGCTCACCTTCTCCCAACCCGCCGACTAGCAGGGTCTTTAGGGTTTAGGGTTTAGGGTTTAGGGCTTAGGGGTTAGGGTTTAGGGTTTAGGGTTAGGGTTTAGGGTTTAGGGTTTAGGGTTTAGCCAAACACTCGAGCAAGGATTAGAGTCTGACTGGTAGACTACCTTCAGAGTGATTGCTCATGCAGAAGCCCGGAAGAGCAGTAGAATAATGGGCTCCATAATAAGAGAAGAGGAGAAGAGGAGAGGAGTGTCAGTGCGGACTACTGATACAACAGCCGAATAAAGCGCTCAACTTATCATAGTAGAAGAAGCAGTTTCGGTAGAGTGCTTGCGCGCAATGAGCCCCCTAGGGTTTAGGGTTTAGGGTTTAGGGTTTAGGGTTTAGGGTTTAGGGTCTAGGGTAGAGCTCCCTGCCGGGTAGGATAAGTGGAAGAGGTTCTTGCTGTCGTTGATCACCGCCGTGCCGTAGCGCCGCAACTTGAATTTGAAAGCAAACTCTGAAAGCGGCCCATAATGTATTAGTTGCGACAACACAGATCCAGGCGCTTTCAAAACGGGTTGCATCGGTTCAACCTGCACCACCCTACCATGCCGTTCGCGTCCAAGACTTCGGCGACCGCAGTGGGGTCAGCCGGCACCGCGCCCCCGTAGTACGGCGCCTCGGAGTAGTGGCGCAAGTTTCATTTGAAATCGCAAAGTTTGAAAGCGAGTCATCATAATGTAGCTTCAAGCGCTGAAACCATAGGCACTTTCATCGCGTGTTTTGATAATATCAACCCGCACCGCCACATCTGAACCCGTATCCTTATACACATGACCCTATATCCGTATGGATATGACCGCATATCCGCATACACCGGACCCTTTATCTGTACACAAGCGGGGGCAACCTGCACCGCCCTACATCGGAGGAGTGGAACGCGTCATACACCGCGCCGGCATGCGTGGCGGGGGGCAGCGCCACCGCCGAGGCGAATGCCGCGAACCCGGCTCCTGCGCGCAGCAACGAGGCGCGCCGCCGCAGCGACCCGATCTCACTCTGCCCATCTGCTGCGAGTAGGGTCGGGCGGATATTGCTTGCCTCGTCATAGAGCGCCATTTAAGTGTCTAAGCGAGGGTTTCAGTGCGTTCGATGACATAGCGAGCGTGTTCACCACGTCATAGAGCGCCATTCAATTCAAGATGCGACGGTTTGAAGTGCGGTCGATGTCGTGGCGGGCAATGTCCGCCAGGCCGTACCGTCTGCGCGGTGCTCGCCGCTTCGGAGCCCCGCATCGCCCGCGCCCCTCATCCCGGCGCCCGTCACCAACCCCACCATCTGGCCACCAGGGCCTTCGTCCTGGGACCCGGCCCTGGACTCAACGGGATCGGGCTGTTCCTCCGTCAGTGTGGCCAGAATGCCGTTCCACAACACCGCCATGACCGCCGCGTTGTAGCGGCGCAAGTTGACTTTGGAAGCAGAGTTTCAAAGCATTTCATCGTATTTTGCTGTCAAGCGCTCAGACCAAGCGTTCAATAAAGTAGCACGTGATAAGATTAAACAGTATCACACACGGGCATTGAGTCAGGGACCCAAAACGAAGGACGTCTGAATCCGTGCTTGTAAACACGAGTTTCGACCTACACCGCCTTACCACGTAAGTGCCCTGATGCTCCACGGGCACCGCGGCGAACTGCAGTCCCTGCGCCGGAAGCCAGAACGCCAGGTTCGCCGCTGATTAGAGTCGGCCACGTGTTCGTGTTTGCCGAGTTACTGCATTGCCAGTGATGTATGACAAAGTGTCGAGAGCTGTAAACTTTCGGGCTTTTGCTCAAAAAATTCAACTCAAGAATCTTGAGTCAAAAGTCACCATATCAATTATCCGGCGTGATATGGTGACTTTTGACTCAAGAATATTGAGCAAAGGCCCGAAAATTTACAGCTTTCGACACTTTGTCATGCAAGACGCCACAATCAAACACAGTGCAAGTGTGCCTATTCTCAATGACCCTCCTGCATGGCTAGACAGTCCCAAGCAAGAGAGAGATTGAGGCCTGGTGGCGGCGGGGCTGAATGGTACACAATAGGCCGATGTCGGTGTATCGCCTGGGTTTATAAATGCCCACACAGAGTTGCGGACAAGGCGTCAGCGCTCGGCGCGGGAAAGCGGGTGCCAGGTTGAATGCCCATACAGAGTCGCGGACAAAGCGCCAGCGCTTGGCGAGGGAAGGGATGAACCGAAATCGGCATATAAGAGTACAGAATGACGTGATGGAGTGGTTTATTTAACCCTTGCCTTCATGAGATCGGGCAACCGCTGATACAGCGTGGTGCCGACCTGACCCAACGTCTGCTGCTCTACCAACCCCGTGAAGAGGAAGAAGCTCGGCCAGTACAGGAACGGAATCACCACGCATTAGGGCCCGGCAAATATTGCGCCACACATGATGAAAACACATTCTGAGCCCTTGCGGATCACCATCCTCGTAGACATTGCTCTCCGCATCATCCAACGCCTTCTGAACGCTCATGTCTTGTGCCACATGGCATCAATTGATGTGGCGAGCACTATTTGCCAAGGCACTATTTGCCAGACCCGCAATCCAAAATGGTGGACCCTGAACGAAAATTTCCAGACTCACATGGCGTCTCATGACTTAAAGAGCGATGTATAAGTTGGGCCTTACCAAGAGTTGGTTGATTAGCAGCGGAGCCAGGGTCTTGCCCGCAGCTTCCAGCGGCTCCAGCCCCTCGGGGTAGCGGCGCAAGATGAGTTTGAAAGCAAAACTTGAAAGCAGTAATCATATCGCAGGTCCCTCAAATATCTTACCAAGTAGCATAACTCTTCCAGGTTAGGTAAAAAGACAAATACAAAAATATAATTTCAAGCGAATAGTGCCAGATGCTTTCAGCATGAATTGCATCGTTTCAACCTGCACCGCCGTACCTCGGCAACGACAAGGCCCGGGTCCGCGAAGGAGAAGGCGGGGAACAGGGGGAGGAACAGGGGGAACGCGGCGCCGCCGGCACCGTCGGCGCCGGGTATGGATTGCCCCCGCAGCAGCTGCTCTCCAATGGCCTGGCACGAGGGTCAACCAGAACAAGCACTCGCCGACGTTGAATGGACGAACAACCACAAACGGGCCATGGACGAACGCCCACAATCGGGGCATGGCAAAACGCTCATTCGATGGTTTGACCACCATGCATAGGAACCACGCGACTGTATGAGCCTTGACCAGAAAATAGGCGCTCGATGAACGTTGTAAAAAGACAAACAAAAACACTCGCCCTGAAGGTTACTCAGTCACTCGCCCTGAAGGTTGGGCATTCATCATGAAGGAAAGTCCGATACCAGCTCGAGTGCTTGATCTCAATAACCCCCGTGCCTGGAGTTGCACCTCGAGCTGAAAGGGCAGCAGGATGTCGGACCACTCGTACGAGTTGAGCACGTTGAACCAGTGCGCACGGCCATACCACAGTTACCATTGCCAATCAACTGACAGCATCTTGGAGTCCATGTATGACAAATTGCGTCAAACCACTCAGCGACTTTGTAACCGAGAGTGTTGCGGCGAGTGTGCGGTTCACTAGTGAAAAACAGGAAGGGACATATGAGTGGTGAGAGACCCTGCCAGTGCGGCTGCCAGAACCCGCCATAGCACGCGGAGAAGATCACCGTCATTGCGACAGCATGCGTGTCGAGTCCTTTCCACCACGGCTCCTTCGGGGAGGCGGCGGCGGCGGCGGCGGTGGAGGAGGCGGCGGCGGAGGCGGCGACGGCGGTGGCGGCGGCGTTGGAGGCAGTGGCGGCGGCGGAGGAGGCTGTGGAGGAGGAGGAGGTGGAGGAGGTGGCGGTGGAGTCGGTAGCGACCTCACCATCTGCTGCATCGAGGGAGGCCGAAGCTGACGCCGACGCCGGCGTCGCGCTCATCCGTTTTCTAATGAGCTGCGACCCCACCGCGCCGATCGCCGCCAGCGAGGAGATGACCCCCGCACTGGACGCCTCGCGTTGCACACCCTCTGCCGCCGTGCAGGGGCTTACCTTACATTCGCCACTTTTCAGCTCAGCGTAAGCACTTTTTGTGGGATACGTTGGGTACCGTCAGGAGATACATGGCTCAAAACTCGTCACAAACTTGACACAACACGACTCACTGACTGAAACGGCTTAAGTTGAGCTGAGAAGTGGGCGAGTGTAAGCCCCTGCCACCGTGTCATCCGCAAATGCCCCGAGTTTCCTTCGCTGCTGCAGCTGCAGCCTATCCGATTCGGAGATGAGCGTTCGCTCCGCCACCTGCCCCACCGCCTCAGCGACCACGGCGCCGCCCATCGCCGCGAACACCAGCCTGCGCCCGCGATCTGCCCGCTTGCCGCCCGGCGTTGGCAGAGCGCTGCTAGGCTCTGGCGACCCTGCCCCCTTCGCGATGACGTGGCCGTCGGAGCTGATTAGCACGTCCACCCAGTTAGGCTCAGCGACGCCGACGCTCGTGGCGCCGACCAAGTGCTGTTCGCGCGAGGAATAGCCGCTTGACGAGTTGTCGAGCCGTTCGTCCACGCTCGCCGTCACCCCGCGCTCCGTGCCCCGCGCATCGGTCGCAGCGGCTCTCCATTCCGCCCGATTGTGTCGCCGACCGCTTCGACGAGTAATAATCTTTGGAGTGTT
>Ga0307489_10003548_pt1 | contig 10324 bp, 15 predicted proteins | sample SB12metaG_FD_202247 | JGI IMG/M metagenome (GOLD analysis project Ga0307489, IMG submission 202247) | Sea-ice brine microbial communities from Beaufort Sea near Barrow, Alaska, United States - SB 1.2 | ecosystem: Environmental > Aquatic > Marine > Coastal | place: USA: Alaska | collected...
AACCGCGCGCGATGCGCGTAAATCCCGGTGTTAATCGCCTTGATGGAGTGGCGCAAATTGATATAGAAAGCAAAACTTCAAACCAGCGTATCATATCTCAGTTTCAAGCGTTTATCTCGAGGCGCTTTCAACGTGGGTTTGATAGGGTCATCCTGCACCGCTACATTTGACCCTTTATCCGTGAACGCATGACCCTATATCTGTGCGAATCTGACCCCATATCCTTGTACACCTGACCCTATATCCGCATACACCCAGGGTCAACCCAAGGTCAACCTGCACCGCCTCACCTTGAGCAGCTCAACCACGATCTCGATCCTCCGCGCCTCCATCAGGACCTCCTTGGTGGGGAAATCGGGTGTGATGGTCATGGATCCGTCGGTTGGCTTCTTGATCAGTCGTAGGGGCACCGTAGTGTAGGGGCGCTAGTTGAAATTGAAAACAGAGATTGAAAGCAGTGTACAGCAAGCGTTGCAACCAGGCGCTTTCAATTTGCAAAGCTAACCCTAAACCCTAAACCCACCAGGATTACATTTTCACGGCCACACCTCGGGGAAAGGCTCGAAGCGCACGCTGCAGTCCAGCTTGTCTTTCTGGCCGCTCTTGAACTCGAAGTGTTTGTCCCACGCCCAGTCGCCGATGTCGATGCGCAGGCCGTAGTGGATCAGGAACGGGTCGAAGCTCTCCGAGCGGCAGGGTCGTTGAGAACGAGCACTTGAACCGACATCGGACGTGTCCGCATGACGTACCTTCAGGATGGCTGCTCATACAGACGCGCGGGTGGCCAACCGATGACATCGTCACTTGACTCATATTCAAGGAGATTGTTCATACAGACGTACGGACTCGATTCGTGGTGGTCGACCGAGCCCCTGAACGCTGTATGAGCATTTGCCGCAGCCCTAGCAAACGGGCCGATTTCGTGTTTTTCGTCGCTTCGACACCAGTTGCATGCGTCGGTCGAGTGCCATTTCAGAATTACCCCCCTGCCTCGTCCCACGGCGGCATGCCCGCGTACAGCTGTGTGCCGTGCTTCACCTTGTGCCGCAGCCCCGCCATGCCGGTTCCAAACACGTACCCGTACATCTCGCTGATCCACGGCTTCGGGTTATCCGCCGTGATGAACGCGTCGCCGGAGCCCATGAACGGAAAGTGCGCCCGCGGGTCCTGCCGCACTTTCTTGGTGAACTCAAACCAGAGCGGCGCCGCTTTCCGCAAGTCGTCCGCCCAGAATAAAGGGGCAGATAGGAGTACGTCGTGGTGTGAGACAGTGCCAAACATAACCCATAACTACACAGGGCTTTTACACTTTCTCCAGCTACCTGATTGTCCCTGAAATCACTCAGAGCTATTCCACTTTATGACCCGAATCCGTTCATTGGATGAGTTGAGCTTGAAAGGCCCTGCCAGAAGATCTCCCAGCCGCCCACCTTGGCGAGGATTGGCACCACGCTGTACGGGCGAGTATCATATTGCGGGGTGTGATGTTGAGGGGCTGTACAATATTGAGGGTAGTATTATATTGAGGGATAGCATAGTGATGGTCGGTGTGATGTGAAGCATATCGTGTTTGACTCATCCCTGCCACGTGCGGCGGCACGAACATCGGAGCCATCTCGTTATCCACCCCCACCAGGTACCCGTAGTACCCCGCCGCCACCACCCCCTCCGCCGCCTGCAACCGCTGCGTGACGGATAACGGCCTGCGGATAATCATATCGGCGTCGAGCTTGATTATCCAGGTGCGGTCCGTGGTGTTGTGCGTGACCCAGTGCAGGATGGAGCCCGGCAGGTTGTACGCGGCGTAGTTGTCGTTGGGGTCCAGCCCGTCGTACCGCGGCGCATGGGCTGACACTCGTCCACTTCTCAGTTCAACTCATGCACTAATTGTTGGCTACACGCGGCCCACTTTGCAGCTTGACGTGAGCACTATTTGTGTGCCATGTTGGGAGGCTTCAGTGACAAAAACGTCTCAGAATGAGCTGGGAAGTGGACGCTTGCTGTGGCTTCAGTGACCAAAAATGGCTTACTAGAGCTGAGAAGTGGACGAGTGCAAGGCCCCGCCGCGGCGTCAGGTGCGTGGGCACCGAATTCAAGTACTCGTAGTGTGGGTCGTCGCACGACAGTAGGCGCGTGAACCGTCCCGGGTGTAGCGTCGCAAGTTGATTGTATTTAAAAGCTAAATCTCAAGACGTTTATCACATTATAATTGCACGCGTCTAGTCCCAGGCGCTTCGCTTTTTACATGGGTCTCACCGATTCAAACTGCACGGCCCTCAGGGGCTAACACCCGTCCACTTCTCAGCTCTACCTGAGACGTTTTGGTCACTGAAACCGCCTGATATACCCCACGTATCCCACAAAAAGTCCTCAAGTGAAGCCGAAAAGTGGACGACTGTAAGCCCCTGACGGCCCTACCCGGTGAGCCGGCGGCCACCCAGCTGTAGTACACCGCCACGGACTGCCAGTCCACGTAGTAGTGCCTGCCAGACATTGCTTGCCACCATTGAGTCATACAACCCCTACACACCCCCTGTACACCCCCTGTTCACCCCCTATGCATCCCCTATACACCCCCTGTACACGCCCTGTACACCCCCTATCAACCCCCTATACACCCCCTATACACCCCCTAACACACCCCGTACACCCCCTCCCTTAAATGCTCACTGTGATGAAACGTCATCCAAGAAACGGATGTTCAAAATGCGTGCCCAGGATGTGGAGGGGCATCGGTGGACTATGTGGTCGATGTCTGCCAGCCCCCGCCATGTAGGGCTTGCAGTCGGCGCTGAAGATGTAGTGGTACGCGTCCACCTCGCGCTCCGCGCCGCGCGCCGCGCGCTGCGGGGACTGCGTCAGCCGCCGCCCGGAGGAGGGAGTATCATCTTCCTCCGAGCAGGGCCTTACAAACGACCACTTCTCAGCTAAACCTGAGGCGTTTCTGACACAAAATACACCCTAAATTCCGCCTAATACCCCCTTGATAGGCATCCTGAACACCCCCTGAACAACCCCTAAATGCACCCTCTGTCCTACAAAAAGCGCTTACGTTCAGCCGAAAAGTGGACGAGTGTAAGCCCCTGCCTCCGAGGCGAGCGGTGTGGAGGTTGCCGCAGTCGGCGTGACCGCGGCGGCCAGGAGGGCGGCGACGCAGCACCACGCCGTCAGGCGCCGCGCGCGGGGGCTGGAGTGGGGCACGGGATTCGCTCCCATCGCTGCCTTCACGAGCATCCGGCCGCGATGGTGCGTATAGAAGTTGTATAAGCGCACAGCACTGCGATGCCTCGGGAGTGCCGAGCTGCGAAAAGATGGGTGTTAGCGAGTAGCTGACGATCTCCCAGGCGGCAACAGAATAGTCGGCTGCCAATGGAATCAAGCTCCTCAGCGGCGATCACGAGGTCGACCGCCGCCTTGGCCGGGTGCACTCCCGCTTCGAGGTATGCCTCACTTCTCACGCGGCGAACACGGCACGTCGAATCCAAACAGTCCGAGAAAAGAGAAAGAAACCCTACTGACCTACACCCTGCTACTACTGCCAACACTAAACCCTAGCTACCGAAACCCTAGCTAGGACGTTGTTGATGTGACAGCGCTGAACACCCAAACTCCAGGGCATCTCCTCGCAGTGTGAAGACGCGCGCGATGGGCAGGGGCTCACGGCGGTCGCCGGCCTTCGCCGGCGAGACGGGCAGGGATCATGAGGAAGCGTCCGCGTCCTCTGGCGGCGATGTCAAGGTCTGCGAGCTGTGTTTGCAAGACTGCGGTGACAGCCCGCGGTGGAAACACCGAAGTGGGCGATACCGACACCAGCGATGCGCGGACATGACAGTGGCCGCGGCCGCGGGGGAGCGCGGCGGGGGACCGGTGAGCGAGGGCGGCGGCGGCGGGAGGGCACCGCTGCGTGGCGGCGGCGACGGCGGGAGGATGCCGGTCAGGGTGAGGGTCAAGCGCCACGAGGATGAGGAGCGCGTGGACGCGCGGCACGTGAGCTGGCGTGAGACGCTTGAGAGCGCCGGCGAGGAGGAGGAGCGCAGGGAGCGGCCCACGAGCGATGGGAGGAGGAAGAGTAGCTCGGGGCGGACAAAGGAGCTGGGCGTAGAGGAGGAGGGGGAGGAAATAGCGGAGGAGGAGGAGGAGGAGACGGATGTGGAGGAGGAGGAGGTGGATGGGGTGACGGAGCAGGAGGAGGAGGAGGATACGGAAAAAGAGGAGAAGGAGGATGTAGTGGAGAGGGTGCGGGCATCGTCAAAGAAGCACTCCTCCTCCTCCTCCTCGGCTGCCGCACCAAGCTCCAACTACCCCACGCTCACCAAGCGGTACCACCCAAAACCATCACAGCTGCAGCCGCAGCAGCAGGGCCGAATCAATACTTCCGACAGAGTCATCCATAATGCTCGCCACGCAAACCATCGGCAGGCGATTGGCAAGGGGCTCACGGCTGCTGCGGAGGAGGGGGAGGAAGAACAGGAGGAGGAGGCGGAGGAGGAGGAGGAGGAGGAGGTGGAGGAGGAGGAAGAAGAGGAGAAGGATGAGGCTCGCAAGGTGCTCACGGCGGCGGCGGCAGCGGCGGCGGCGGCCATCGCATCCGCGTTATCTGCAGTATGGCGCTGGGTGGTGTTGGGCTGGCGCGTTGCTCGCGTCTGGGCGGCTACAGCGTGGTGCCGGGTCGTCTTTGGGTGGAACGCGGTCTGTATCTGGGCGGTTTCAGTGTGGCGGCGGGTGGTGTTTGGGTGGAACGTGGGCTGTGTTTGGGCAGCGGTGGTGTGGACCTGGCTCGCCATTTGGGTGCCCGTGCTGGCGAGGGCGGTGGGTGGAGTCGCCACCTGGGTAGGGCGGTGCAGGCCGACGCTATCGAACCCAAGTTGAAACTGCCCGGAACTAAGCGCCTGAAATTAAAATGTGATGAACCGCTTTCAAATCTTGCTTTGAAATTCAAGCTGCGCCGCTACACCTGGGTGCCGGCGGCATCGAGGGCGGTATGTACAAGCACTTATCGCCTGCCACGTCATCGACACGCATTTAAAACCTCGATTATTGAATTAATTGGAAGCCTATTACGTGGCGAGCATTATTGCCCGCCACGTCATTGACACGCATTTTGAACCCTCGTTTGTTGAGGTGAATGGCATCCCGTGACGTGGCGAGCAATTTCTGCCAGGCCGTGTTGGGCGGTGGGGGCGGTGACGCCCGAGTCGGCCAGTGCGGCGCTGGGGTCCGCGCTGGGGGCCGTCGCTGGGGTGGCCGCGGGCACGGCGGAGCGCGCTCGGAAGTTGAAAGCTCTGGCGCCCGGGGGGGAAGAGGAGGACGGTCGTGCGGTTGTGGAGGGAGGACAGGGGCACGGACGTGGCGATGGCGGCGGTGAAGGCGAGGGTGGGGACGAAAATGAAGGGGAGGCAGACGGGGACGAGGACGAGGAGGAGGCAGGGCTTGGAAGACATTGCCCGCCACGCCATCCTCCACATATTAGGCCCTCGCGTCTTCAGTTTATAAACAGCATAACATGAATTGGCGGGAGTCATCTTCCTGGCCCTAAGGAGAGGAGGAGGAGGATGAGGAGGAGGCCATGGCAAGGGAGGAGGAGGAGCGGCGCGCCCGTGACGCGGACACCGACGCGCGGGTGGAGCTGGCGGCCACCGCCCGCTGCCTGGAGCTGGACCTCGAGGCCGTCACTGAGGTAGGCCGGTGCAGGCTGACCCTATGGAGTCCACTTTGAATGCGCCTGGATATAGGCGTGTTGAAAGTAGAGCATGCGAAACCGCTTTCAAGCGTTGCTCTCAAATTCAACTTGCGCCGCTACATTAAGGAGGCTGACGCGCTCCGTTCCGAGCGCGACGCCGCGCGCGCGGACGCCGCCGCCGCGCGCCGGGGCCGCGCCAAGGCCATCGAGCGCGCGGTGGACGCCGCCGTGGCCACCAGTGAGGGGCAGGCTCTGGACGACGCCGAGAAACTCAAGGTAGGCCGGTGCACGCTGAAACGTGTTGACCGCCGTGTCCTGAGATGTGATAAACTGCTTTCAGAATTCGCTTTCAGTTCCAACTTGCGCCGCTGCATCAAGGAGGAAATCCGCGCCGGCGACATGCGAGCTCTGCGGTAGGGCCTGGCAGATATTGCAATTGCTCGCCATGTCATAGGATGCCATTTAAATCAACAAACGGGGGCTCAAATGCCTCTGGTGACGTAGCTTGCAACATCTGTCATCAGGCCCTATGACTTCCCTCGCTCTCATCCCTAGACACTAAACCCTAAACCCTAAAACATCTAAACCCTAAGCTGTGGCGCGCGGAGCAGGCCAAGGCGGATGAGCGCGCGCGCAACGCCGGCGACACGTCGCGCTTGCGCGACAAAGTCCGGGAGCTGGAGTCCAAATCCAACGAGACGGAATCGCTCGCCGCGGCAAGAGACAAGCTGGAGGTGTCAGCAAGGTAGGGCGTGGTGGATATTGTCATGGGCCCTCCTCCTCGTCTTCTGCCCTCCTCCTGCAACACCCAATGCACCCTCCTCCTCCTCGTTCCTTGAGCCATGTGGCATCCTATGACGCGGCGAGCAACATCTGACGGGCACATTGCCCGCCACTTCATCGACACTCATTTTGAAGTCTCGTTTCTTGAGTTGAACGCCACCCTTTGACGAGGCGAGCAAATATCTGCCAGGCCCTACAGCGCGGAGCACAGCGGCGGACACGGCGCGGCGCCTCGAGCTGGGCGAGGCGCGGCACGCGGTAGGGAATGAACGCGTTATGTACCGATACGTACTGATCCCTGCTGAAATTGACCATTTGCAACATATAGTGTACTGGCACATAGTGTTCCCTGCGACAATTCACCATGTGAGACGCATTGCATACTGGTAACTATGTCAAGGTGCGTCAAAGCACTTAGATAATTCTCCAAGAATTGTCCTAAGTAGTCCCGTTCGACTAATCAGAACTGTCCATCCGGACGACTTAGCACTCAAAGCCGCCAAGTCCATGAGTGGTTTGACACACTTTGTCATAGTGTTCCCTGTTACTGCTAATCGCTAACCATGTACCGCTACATGATGTGTTGTGTTTCCTACCACTCGGCGGAGAAGGCGCGAATGACAGCGGACGCGGAACGCGAGCTGGAGAAGCAGCGGGCGGAGGGGGAGCGCGCGCTGGGCGACGCGCGGCGCCAGTGCTTCCAGGAGGTGGACCGTGCGCGGCGCGAGGCGCAGTACCTGGTGGAGACCACTCGGCGCGCGGCGGAGGAAGAGGGTAGCCGGCTGACGAACGCGCGAGAGAAGGCGGAGCGAGGTAGGGCCTGGCACATGTTGCTCGCCACGTTGTCCAAAGCAGTATGAACTCTCGTTTCTTGAGACAAATGGCATCTGATGATGTGACGAGCAACATCTGCCAGGCCCGGTCCGGTCGTCAGGTTTCATTTGATTCAAGAACCGAGGGGCCCAAATGTCTGTCGAAGACGTGGCGAGCAAGATTTGCCAGGCCCTAGAGAGAGGATTCCGGTCGGCGGAGGAGCGGTCGGACGCGGCGGAGGGCGAGGCCGCGGCGCTGCTCGAGGCGGCGCGGGCGGCTGAGGCCATAGTGCAGCACCAGTCCGTGAGGTAGGGCCTGAGAGATATTGCTCGCAGGTCATAGGATGTCGTTCAAATCAATTATCGAGGGTTCAAATGCATTTCGATGACGTGGCAGGCAATATCCGCCAGGCTCTACTCTGGGGCTGTCCAAGCTGGAGGCGCGGGTACAGGAGGACCAGGTCAACATCGCGCACATGACGGTATGGATGTGTTTCTGCTTGCCACGTCATTAAATGCAGTTTAATTCGAGAAACGAGGGCTCGAAATGCGTGGGACACCTATTTCTCGCCACGTCGTAGTATGCCATTTACTTTGAGAATCAAGGATTCGAAATGCGTGGTCAGGATGTGGTGGGAAATTTATGCCAGGCCCTACATGACGGAGCAGTTAGAATGGGCGGACTGGAGGCTCATGAAAGCTGGGTCTGGCGGGGTGAAAGCGTGGTCCGATGGGGTGAAAGCCAGGTCCCATGGGGTGAAACCTGGGTCTGAAAGGGTAGCCACTGCCACCGAATTCAGCGCTGCCGCCTTCAGCGCTGCCGCGGCGGCGGAGGCGGAGGCGGCGGATGTCGCAGAGGCAGAGGAGGCGGCGGCGGCGGCATCGACGGCGGCAGCGGCAGAGGAGGCGGCGGCGTCGGTGGCGGCGGCCGAGGAGGCTGCGGCGGAGGAGGCGGAGGCAGCGGCGAAGGCGGAGGAGGCGGCGGAGGCGGCGGGGGCGGCAGCGGCGGTAGCGGAGGCAGAGGAGGCGGCAGCAGCGGAGGTAGAGGAGGCGGCAGCATGGGCAGAGGCGGCAGCAGCGGCAGAGGCGGCGGCGGCAGTAGAGGCGGCGGCAGCAGCGGCAGCGGCAGCGGCGGCAGCGGCGGCGGCGGCGGCTGCCAGACCCTCGCCAAGCAGTACGCCGCGGTCGAGGCAGGGAGCGGCGGCGGACGGGTTGCGGGCACAGGCGGCAGCGGCCGCGGCGGAGGCGGCGATGGAGACGGTAGGACATAACACACACATTTGGTTTTAGTGTAACTCACACACCTTTGAGCTATTGCGTGGAATATGCTTATTGCTTTTAGGAGTGGGAAGCAGACTTCCTCTTGCTTTTGAAAACCAGCAAGGCCACATTTTTGTGGCCTTGCTGACCCCCAGAACTGCCAGGGGGGACCTGCCACCGAAATCGGCAGTGCAGCCCGCGGCAGTTCCCGTTTGGCAGGTTATTTAACTCGCTGATCGGGACTTGCCGAGTTTCAACCTGCCGCGAGATCTCTTGCCGCGATCAAACCCGCTGTGAGGGCGAATGCGGGTTCTTAAAGACTGGAGCTGCAGCTCCTAGTCTACGGGTATACATTGGGTGTATTAGCAGACTGCCGATAAACCGCTCAAATTGACCTGCAACACATAATGGTGTAAGGCCCTGCAAGGCGGTGTCAGCGGCGGCGGCCCGGGGGGTGCCCCTGTCACCGCCGCCCCGCGGGTCGCCTCTGTCGCCGCCTCCCCGGAGTTTACCACTGTTGCCGCCAGGTGTGCCCCGGGGGTCGCCCCTGTCGCCGGCGCCCCGGGGGTTGCCCCTGTCGCCGCCGCCGGGTATTCGGCACCACTTCAGTACACAGGTGAAGCCCTCGTTCGTACATGACTAGAGCATTGCAATATAGTTCGCCACCACAGCTTGATCCGTGCCATTCGTTTCCTACTAAGCTATACTTTAGCCACTAGTGCATCATATTTTAGATGAACTATCATGCATTCACGTATATTATATTTATGCATTAGTATATTATGTATTATATGATTCGTTGCATCAATACGCCTCCACAGCGACCGCCGCTGCCGCCGCTGCTGCCACCGCCAGCGGCGGCGGCCGCCGTGCATTCCAAGCCAAGAGCGCTCGGTCCGCCACACAGAGTGGCCGTTGCGCTGTGCACTCCATGTTGTTGTTTCATGCTGCCTCTCAGATCTTAGACGCCGCGACCTGATGAGACGCCAGGGTCTGAGATGCAAAAGGTATCCGGCGAACTCTTACGTTGATGTCGCACGCTGCCTCTGAGACGTTTGAGGCTTGAGAAAAGTGACGCTGAGATGTGAAGAATGAGAGCAAGTTTGAGTTCACGAAATCAGGTTGGCCGGACTGTGGCCGGCTGTTTTTTCACTTTTGGTGTTTGAAGCGTCGCGGTGAAATGCCCATACACAGTTGTGGACAAAGCGTCAGCGCTCCGCGCGGGACAGCGGGCGCCAGGCTGAATGCCCAAATAGAGTAGCGGACGACGCGTCAGCGCTCCACGCGAGAAGCGATGTACCGAAATCGGCCTATCGCGGGGTGGTGCCGGGAAGCAAATTCCACATCACCCTGTGTCCCATTCGCAGCCGTGCTCTCGCGTCCACTGCAACACATCCAGGTGCCCGCCCAGTGAGGCGAAGTGACAACGTTCCCCGCGCCCCATGGGCAGTCAAATATTGCCATTCCGCGTACGCACGTACAGGCCTCCGTCCTACTCAGCTCGATACCTGCCAACCGGCCGATTCCACGCAAAACACAATCATGTGTGCCCACACAGTTTGATATCCCTTTGGTCACGGGTGAAGTGGGCGCCATATGGCGCCAACTGGAGATGTGACGAAACGCACAGCAGCGCACTGGGTACTGGGCCAAACGCGTCGAGCGAACTGGGATCCTCAATTGGGAGATCCTCAGTGCATCTCCCACTTTTGGGACTAAGTGGGCAACCCCCAGGGCATCCCTTGAGGGCACCCCAGGTCACCTTACCCCGTCATCAGTCACGACCTGA
>Ga0307489_10003550_pt1 | contig 10323 bp, 6 predicted proteins | sample SB12metaG_FD_202247 | JGI IMG/M metagenome (GOLD analysis project Ga0307489, IMG submission 202247) | Sea-ice brine microbial communities from Beaufort Sea near Barrow, Alaska, United States - SB 1.2 | ecosystem: Environmental > Aquatic > Marine > Coastal | place: USA: Alaska | collected 2017-05-06
CGATATAACCGGCTGTTTCGTCTCGGATACAACGGCCTGTGGTGTCCACCAATTCACAATAGTCCTTAAGCTGAAAGGCAATGCCCTTGGGCAGGTTTTGTCTGGGGTTACCGACAAAAGGCATCAAGGTTTTGGGTTGCTGTTGATTGTTTTTTACTGCCTGGGTGCGTTTTTTAATACTGGTATGGACAGAGGTTTCAGGTGTTTTTTCCATCTTCGCTCGAATGGGATTTAAATCCACATAAGCCATACAAGCCAGCACTGCACTTTCATCTAACAAGGCTTGTGATTTGAATCTGCCCTCCCAGAACCGGCCCGTGCAGTCATCTTCTTTATTGGCTTGCCTAGCAATGTATTCATTCAGACTGCGCATAAACCAGCTGATGTCGTACAAGCGTTGTCGGTAGCGTTCAACCGTTTCATCAAAGGTAATCAGCTCCACTGAGCTTAGCGTCTCTCCCTTCAGAGACTTCTGGGTTAACAGCGTGCCCTTATGTAATTGATGGTAACGCCTTAACACCTCATCGGTATCCCAACCATCAGCCAGAGTTTTATCTACATGTAGCACCACATGGGTATGGTTGCTCATCACCGCATAGGCACAAATACCGATGGCAAAGACAGTAGATAAAAACAGTAAGCGCTCTTCTACCCACCCTCGACGGTGCTCGTAACTTTGGTCTGAATATTTATCCTTACCACACAGGAATGAGTGACGAACACAACGGGAAACGCAATGGTAAAAAGGGGTATCAATTAAACTGACTTGGCTTTTGCGAGGCTGGGGCATAACCCACCTACCTGACTAAAAATAAAATACAATGATAAGTGTAGTTCATTTTAAAAAACTAACAGAATTATCATGGATGTCCATGTATTTTCCATCTAACTGTTTTTATGCTTGTTCTAGTCTAATCTTTAACAATAAAAATTATTTAAAATGTGTATTAGTAAGAATGCAGACTAATACGCTGTTGAGTGTCATAGGAGAAATATGAACTCGATACATAAGCGACGCTACCATGTGACTGTGATAGTGATAGTCATCACGATTGCTGTCGTTGGAACATGGTGGAAACTGGTTGAGTTTGGAAGCGCAACACGTGGAGAAGCACTTGCCGAAGCTCTCCAAGCTGTAATTGAGAAGAAAGACACCGACGAGTCACTGGTTGCAAGTGCAATTCTCACTAACTATCAGGAGATACGGAGCAATGCTGCACGTTGGAGTGGTGTTTATTGGGGCTCTACCTTTATCGCAGCTGCTCTCAGTGCACTGGCAGGGCTTATATTGAAGCTGGAATCGATACTGCGGAACGAAGCAATCAAGAAGGATGTCGCCGCAGCTTTTGCTTTAGCTGCTGCCATCTTAATAACAATTTCGACAAGCGGAGACTTTCAGAGAAAGTGGCAATCGAACCGTACCGCCGCCGCTGAGCTAGAGCGTCTTGGCTACGATTTCCTTGAGAAGAGTGGAGAAAATCCCCGCACCTACTTCTCTAGCGTAGGTAATATTTTGAAGACACGTCACCTCTCGATTCTTGGTACTATAAATCAGGCTCAGACGTCGAGTGAAATTTCTGATCAGAAACAATAAGTTTGCTTTGTCACTTACTCTTAGTGCAGTCTAGCTTAGTATCGGATGAACTTGGTGGGGCTAAAATAATTAAAGAAAATACAGAAAAGTTATGTTTGATTGAAGTAAACAACAATGCACGGTGACTGATATTGACACCTCAGATGACGGGTAAATTAAATTTTGATCTAGCTGTGCAACCTTACCCATATAATCATTAGAGTGTTAACTATCGAGACGGTCAAAATAGCTTAGAGCTAATTATGATCAGTTAATGCCCTGTTAATAAAAAAGTAAAATATAACAAGCAAATAAACAAATATAAAAACAGTACGCTGTTATTAGGTCTAATCAGTAATGACGACCTTATAAGGGATCTTTTCGCTCGATGTATCTCTGGCTATGATACTTAGAAAATATTGTTGCCCATCCTGGAAGAAAGGACCGGTGAAAGCATGGCCATGAAATGAGGGCACATCAGTACTGTCTAGAAAAACCTGATTTTCATCATAAAGTTCCATATATAAATCTGGGCCTGCATACCAGGGTTGTTGACAATCGGTCGGTGTTGCACACAGATAAATTGTGATTGTAGGCTCTCCATCGATAATAAAGGCTAAGTAATCTATAGGGTCTAAACTGACGTCAACCGAGCTGGTAATGGATACACCATTTTGTGGGCGAAGAATAAACGGTGTTGCCTGCTCAAACAAATTATTCGGCTCGGTTTCGGTAATGACTGTGCTGATCCAGTTAGCGGCAACAAAGTCGTCATCAATCACGCCTTGAACAGGGGCGATTGCCGGCAGATTGCCATCCTCTTCACAAAGTACTTCTTCGGTGCACTGTCCGCTATACCAAGCAAACGCCAACGCAATGCCAAATGGATCCTGAAACGCCGAGGTTGGACAGTAATAAATACTAGTTTTATTACATATTTCAGGGCTAACCGGTGTAGAACTCGCATCGTCCCCAGTGCCACAAGCAGATAGAATGGCTGAAATAAAAAATATAATTGGGGTGGATTTATTAAAGGAAAATGACAACTTAGCCATACTTTGGTCTCAAGGGTAATAATAATGAAAGTGTAGTCTATATATAATTAAAGGTTGGGCAGCCCCAAAAACCTCTATTTTTATTGGACTTAATTTGTGACGACGTACTTTGATTCTAGCAACATCATCACCGCAAACTGGTATTAGAGGCAATGGTATATTTTTATCGGGGTATAGCTTTTTTAGTTTAATGAACAACGATGACAGTAAACCAAATAAGGATTACTTATTTGTGGGTTTATCTAAACCAAAATGTAAATAGGCCTTGTCTGTAACTATTCGACCATGAGGTATGTGTTGTAAAAAGCCTTTTTGTATTAAGTAAGGCTCAATTACATCGTCAAGAAATTAACAAGACATATATGGACACTCCCGTGACGTCAACTTACTACTTGCCCCTTCGCGCTAATTTTCAGCATGAAGGACCTTTTTAATCGTGTATTACCGCTTGTCCGTTGTGTTAAGGCAGTCTTAACGTGGCCCTCTTTTTCATACTTGGGCTGACATAGATTCAGGCTCTTTAACGAGCGTTGGTTTAATCAACACTGGCCTCTGATGGAGTCCGTTTTGTGTATCACGAACCTTATCGCCTTTAACACACTCTTTCGAATTATTATCCGTGTCCTATCCTGTGACCGCGACATGGCGTTAATGCGGTAGGATAAATCTTCTTCTTCATCATTTTATGACTAAGCGGATTGACTTAGGTAGTTAAATCGCCATTTTATTCATCTGAATCCAGTAACTTGACAGTACCCTCATACATTATGGCGTATCCAGTTTGACTTAAGGGCGCTCTTGGAATATCGAGTAGGTGATATGACATCGGCCATTGTCACTATATTCTGGCATCTGCTCAGCAGGTAAGCAGTGTTGTTCACTTTGAATGTCAGCGGGTGAGTCACGTAATTCAATGATCGCGTTACCCTTATCATCTAGCGATACAATGCGGGTAATAGAGTAGTGTGAGACGAGCGCTACAGATGTTATCGGCCTGGACGATGATAAAAAACTCGCGGTTGCATAAATTATAAAACTGGGATGGCCTTCTTCCGCATACACAATAATGGTGTACTTACCGCCCTTAGAAAAACCACTCAAAAATACATGGGCCACATCACCTTTCATTGCCTCTAAAAAGACGAATCTGCCAAATTCATTTCGCCGATAAAACACCACATCATTTACAGGATTATCTGGTGAGTAGGTGGCTACCACACAAAGTGAATCAGCGTGTCCTGGAATAGCGTGGCAGGTTATCGGCAATGTTAATTCTTGCTCATTTGCCAAGACATTACTGGTTAAGAGCCATAAAATGGCGAAAAAAGTCATGAGCTTCATAGTTTGGTTTAGTCCACCTCAATAACCCGGTGCTTTAGCAGTCTTAGCGTTAAAATAATCAATCAGTATTTCACGTAAAATTTGCGAAGTGGTTCTATAGTTTAGTGGAAGTTAGTTTGTCGGTAGCGTTTTTACCAATCTAAATCCACTTCTTCCACAAATCATATCCCAAGCTACCGGTCCAGAATTAACAGAATATAATGATACATTACTTTCCTTTGTGTTAAACCAACCACCACCACGAGAAAATAAACTTCGTTTTCTGAATAATGGCTCTTTTCCTGCTCGAATCAAATTTACATAAAAATTTTAATAGACCCCACCCCAATTTGACTGTTTAAAAGCTGAACTAAGCTCTACTTTATCGTTCATTTTTTAGTCATATGGTGTGGTGTGCCTCAGTCTCGAAAAAGCCAAGTGAGCTTAATTGATACGTATTATTATCATTGTGTGACACGTCGTCTCAGGCGTTTATTCTTGTGTGGGTAGATAACTACTCTGGGCAAAGTTATGCGCACCGTAGGGGTGGGTAGAGGATAAGTTGCTACGCTTGACCAGCATATTTGCTATTGGTAAAAGTGCAGCACCTTTAAAGTATAGGTAGCATAAAACGTCATTTTTCATATCAATGAAAAGCGATAGTCAGACACTTCTCGCCTATGACTCAATTGTGACTAGCGATAAAAACTGGATCACGCGACACAGTACACAAACTATTATGTTTGTTAATACACAATCTGGTTTTTATCGCATTATTGAGACCGGCTGACTGATGGGTGCCCCCGCAGATCCGTCAAAACCATGAGCAGTAACAAGTCCTAATCTAACTATTTTCAGCATGTAAATGCGAATAGATCACGCGTAGTGTCAACAATAGGTTGTGTTTAGCTGATGGCCAGAAAATCGCAATATTATCGATCATTCTATTTTCACAAGAGACTTGTAGTCGGTTCGCCATATCGCTCAATGGCGCGGAAGGTATACCTTCCAATACACTGATTAATTTGTGAGCCCAGAGCTGTATGTCACGGCTATTATTACCATTTACCGCGGTATCCAGCGCTTCAATTTGCTGCTGCAATTCATTCATCAAGTTTTGCAGTGTGCTTGCCAGAGAGGTCACACTTTGGCAATGCTGCAAATAGGGGAGTAAATCAAACCATATGGTTGGATCAGTTGGCATCGTCAGCAGAGCGAATTCTGGCACCTGCTCTTGCTTAACCGTCGGTTGTTGCTTATTAACTTGTCTGAGCTCTTGTTTCTGTGCATCAATTAGCGCCTGCTCCTGGGCGGCTAACTTATCTGCGCTACCGGCAATTTGTTTTTGCGCTTCCTGTAGTGCGCTTTCTTTATCATTTAATTGTGATTGACTGTCTTGAAGTTCAGCTTCCAATGCATTGAGTTGCGCACTCAATTGTTGCTGACTGGTATTTTGGTCGCCGATTGACGCTTTACTTGGTGCGTACTGTTCTTTTACACAGCGCAGCGCTTCAGTCAAGCGTTGTTGTTCTTGTTGTAGCGATTCAATATTGTCTTCACGCTTTTGTAGGCTTTGTTGTTGTTCGACAACTTGTTGCTTGAGCCTTTTCTCTTGCTCTTCGTACTGCGCAAGCTTAGCTTCTAATGCATCAGCTTGTTCTTTAGCTGCATTTAATTGTTGCTGAAGTTTCTGTTCGTCGGACTGTGTTTTCGATACCGTCGATTCAGCACTTAGCAATGCTTCAAGTTTACTTGCCAATGTGGACTGCATCGCTGTGTTTTGTGTTTCTGCTTTTTCAAGAGCTTCTTGCAGTTGCTGCTTTTGTTTTTCAATTTCAGCGTGATGCTGACGCCACTGTTCGTCATTGCCATCCATCATCTCGCGCTGCTTGATAGAACGGGATCCCACATTTGCCATCTCTTGTTTTAATTGTACGAGCTTATCCTGTTGAACTTTATGTGCCAGTTTTTCAGCTTCGACTTGCTGTTGATGTGCGCTGAGCTGTTTTTGTGTCGCATCGAGTTGTGATTTTTTGGCAGCCAGTTCTTCAGCCAGCGCCTGCTGCTTTTCTTGCCACTGCTGATCACGTTGCGTAATTTTTTCATCTTGTGCTACAGCGCGCTGCTGGACATCGTTGAGCTCAGCTTGCAGTGTCTCTATTAGTGTCGCATGTTGTGCCTTTTGTTCTGCAGTTTGCTGCCGGGTATTACTTAATTGTGCCGTTGTGCTTTGTAGCTCTTCTTGTTTAGCTTTCAATTCTTCTTGCAAAGCGACTTGTTGCGGATGCCACTTGGCGTCTGTTTCGATAATTTTCTGCTGCTGCTCAATGCTGCGTTGCTCAACATCTTGTAACTCTTGTTGTAATTTCGCGACTTCGGCTTCTCGCAACGCACTTTGTTGCTTCTCTTGTTCGGATAATTGTCGAGCTTCAGATAAGGCATCTTCGGTAGCATCAAGCTGCTGCTGTTTGGCTTTGAGCTCTTGCTCTAGTTGCTGAGTTTGTTGTTCTATGTCGCCTTTTTGCTGTTGCGACATTTGTTCGAGCATATTCATTTCATGCTGCAGGTGTTCTATATGGCTAGACTTATTACCTAACTCTGATTGTGCAGCTTGGCAGGTCAATTCTAATTTCCGGCGTTTCTGTTCGGCCAGCTCACTCGCTTTACGCTGGTTCATGAGTTGCTGGTAAAGCTTTTCGCTGGTTTGTGCTGAGCTATTTAATTGTGATTGCAGGCTGTTGATCTGGCCGCTGACATCGCTGATTTGTTTATCTTTGCTGTCGATAGAGTTTTTCATGGACGAAATTTTATCGAGTAACGCTTCTAACGACCCTTGCTGTTGGGCTTGCTCTTCTTTCAAACGGTGGGTGTTTTGTACGCTCAGAGCTAATTGCTCTTGTGCCTTTTTATGCTTGTGGTCACTGTACTGTAGTGCATCGGCAATCTCATTGCGTTGCTTCTGTAAGCGATTGGCTTTGTCACTGGAATCTTCGAGTTGAACTTCGAGTTCGCCATTGTTCTCTTGGCTTTTTGCTAGCAACTCGCGGTTACGTGCATAGTCGTCCTGCAAACAAAGCAAGTGGTCGCTGATATCCTCGTGGGCTTGTTGTAGATCGACAATAGTGTTCATTTTTGCGGCGAGATCGTTTTCTGCCTTTTGCAGTCTTTCTTGTGTATCTTGTAAGGAGCGGGCGCCACTGGCGAGTAAATCCTGGCTGCTTTGCAGTAATTGTCGTTTTTCTGCTATTTCGCGCTCGGCTGCTTGACGTAAATTAACAGCCTCAAGACGAGCCCCATTTGCCTTTTCAATTGCTCTTAAATCGACCCACATGCACAATGTGGATATAAACTTGTCACGCTCAAATAATGGCACCAAAGTGATCTCGCAGGGCAGTACTTTACCATTTAGTTGGTGTGACCAAGAAATAGAAAGGGCTTTTTTGTCGGCTTGTACTCGCGCTAAATACGTTGCCATTTTATCGGTATTTTCCTGATCAGCATTGAGTGTTTCGCTGGCGGGTGACAAGCCCATTAATTCATCTTCACTTTTAGCATCGAACAATGCGCAGGCTGCTGGATTTAATTGGGTAAAGCCATTTTCGCCAATCAGTCCGACTGGCATATGGCTATAGCTGATCAGTTGGTTTAACTGGTAGCTTAAGAATTGCTGCTGACGTGAGTCGGTGACCCAACAAACATACTGGCGCTCACTACCCGCTAACTTAGATACATCGATACGCGTGGCGAGTGTATTATCATCGGCGCAGACCAGTTCGGCCTCAAAATTATCAATATGGCCCTTTTGGTGAAGTAATCGTGCAGCCATGCCTGACTGCTCAGGATTTTTAAATAAATGATAAAAAGTCTGTTTTTCTAGTGCGGGCTTATCTTGATCCAAAAGATTCGTTAGTGCGGCGTTAACACCCGTTAGTTTGTCTTCATGATCAAAAATAGCGATACCCAATGGTGAGTGTTCAATAAGATCATGTATCTTCTCAGTCTGCGACATCACTTCACGTTTCATTAATTTAATGGCGGTCAAGTCTTCGATGATGGCAACACTGCCTGCATGCTTACCATCGTTCTGATAAGACAGAAAATATAAGTTAATTTCCATTTGTTGATCACCAACCTTGGTGGCGATCGATTGTCGTCTTGTGCCGACATCGTTGGCGTTTGTATGCTGAGCTTTAAGCGCATCATCGAAACACTCAATATCATCAATGCGCTTGCCCTTAATTAGGTTAATTTCAATCTTGAAAAAAACGCAAAACGCCTGATTACAGTTAACTATTTGCTGATCTGCATTCATAAAATAGATGGGTAGGGGGCTGGCAGCCATAACACTTTTTAACTGCCTCTGATACAGTCCAGATTGCTGTTCAAGCTGCTCTAGCTTTAATAGACTGTCAAAAACCAAAATCGCTGACTCAGGTTTTTTCTGACCCCTAGCAATATACGGATGTGCGACTATTTTGACCGGGATGAGTCTATCTTTGATGCTCAACTGGCTAATCAAGTCTACAGACCGCCCTTCGACTAATTGCTTCACAGTATATTGCCATTTTGCGTGTTGGCTTTGTTCAATAAAAGTTCTGAATATCTCCAGCGTTACGGTGTCGCCCGAGTCGTGACTCAAAAGCTTACAAAGCGGTGGATTTAAACCGATGGTTTGCTTGGTGAAATTAAATTTCGCTAGCGCGACATGAGCATGAATTAGTGCGCTCTCACTATGCTGATCAATAGCTTGCTGCTCATCAATTTGTTGTTGGTAGCTTTGCACATCTTCTATGGTGACAAAGGTTGCGAGCTCCCCAATGAGTTGTTTCTGAGGCGCTATGCGGATCTTAACGTCTCGCTGGCGTTTACCTAATAAACATTGGATTTTTTGCTCTGTAGTTTGCTCAAGTGCTCTATTTACCTGTTGATGAATCGACTTAGGGCAAAGTTGTACAAATGACTTACCGAGCATATCATCAATTTTCTTTACCAGAAAATAGGCTGCCATCTGATTGGCATAAATAACATTACCTAACTCATCAAGATGCACAACAGCACCAATAAAGCGATCGGTCTTTTCCTTAGCGAGCTGATTCTGTGCGGCCAAGTCCAGCAGCGCCTCTTCCTTGGTTCTTATTTTTTGTTTAAATACGAAAAGTGAGATAACTAAACCCAGTAATAGTGCGAGTATAACAATAACAATCATGTTGAGAATGGGTGTACTTAATGATTGTAATGGTTTGGAAAATGCCCACACAGGAGATGACAAAAGAGCAAGCATTTGAATCGCGAAAAGTTTCGTCAACAATGACGAAATGATGAGCTGTCGATTAGCCATTACCGTGGTATTCCAATTTGTTGAATCTAGCTTATTAAAACCATTACTATATAGTTTATCGACAAGCTATTACGGTGCTTAACTGCAAATAAGGTGTGTAAATTGATACCTTTTTGAATTCTGAATTACGTGAAAACGGTTAAGTAATAGAGGAAAAATAGCCGACTTTTACTCCCTTAAAGATATAAAATAGATGTCAATATGGAAAATATGAGGCATCATATATTTTCATTTTAGGAAAAATGACGTTTTATTTCACCTATACTCAATACTCTAATACCTTGTAATTAAAGGAGAATATCTATGGATTTAATTTTATTACAATTTGGTTCTGATGACTTCAAAAAACCAGTTCTAGATTTGAGGGGGGGCAGGCAGCGTATCACTCATTGATGGAGAAGAAGGCCCTAATTGGAGCGTTTTAGACAGTCCAGGCTTTGATGCTAACCGATGTGTAGAACTCGTATCAATCAATCAGGGGATCAAGCAACAGGTAACTACAGATGTGAGTAATAGCGCTCGTACTTCTGGCAGGCCAACGATTTCGGATTTTACTTGTGTAAAATATGTCGATATGAGTTCGCCTAAAATGTACGACCATTGCTTGCGTGCTTTACCTTTAGATACTGAAGGGGGTGCACCCACCACGATTTTTGTGTTATGTAACTCCGGTGATCAACTCAACATTATTATGCGTTTTGAATTAAGGTTAGCGATGATCAGTGAAATTCAATTTCAATCGAACCCCAATGATATGCCAACTGAACAATTTAAGTTGAATTTCACAGAAATTGCTTGGCTTCATAAGTCACAAGGTGCAGGTGTTACCAATGAAGGATTTTCTTCGGCGGCTTGGAGTATTGCTAAAAATCGTCCTATTGCTAAATTAAGCTAATGAATCATTCATAAATTCACTGAAGACAACGAGTTACTTACTGAACGTTGTAACGTTATTTGTATTTCTGATGAGGCTCATCGCAGCCAAGTTAACCTTGATCAAAAATTTCCATCGTGCAGTCAGGCCCTGATGCTGGTGT
>Ga0307489_10003551_pt1 | contig 10323 bp, 11 predicted proteins | sample SB12metaG_FD_202247 | JGI IMG/M metagenome (GOLD analysis project Ga0307489, IMG submission 202247) | Sea-ice brine microbial communities from Beaufort Sea near Barrow, Alaska, United States - SB 1.2 | ecosystem: Environmental > Aquatic > Marine > Coastal | place: USA: Alaska | collected...
CCGCCTCCGCCCCCTTCGCCCCCTCCGCCCCCTCGGCGCCCTCATCCCCCACATCGCCCCCCCCTCCGCCGCCACCGTGCCACAGACTGCCCCTGCGACGCACCATGGGATACCCGCCGTGTCCCAAGGTGAGAGCACAGTCCAAGCCCCAGCTGCCCGCCTCACACTTGCAGAACCCCTTGCCGTCACAAACGCCGTTGATCTCACCACCGCGCGCAGGGGCTTACACTCGTCCACTTCTCGGCTCAGCGTCAGCACTTTCTGTGTGATATGCGGTGCATGTAGGGGGTGTTTGGGAGGTGTCAGGTGGTATTAGGGGGTATCTAGGGTGTATTTTTGTCAGAAACGGCTCAGGTTGAGCTGAAAAGTGGACGAGTGTAAGCCCCGGCCCGCGCGCGCACATGTTGCTCCCCGTGGAGGGCACGTCCCACTGGCAGGGACCGCCCAGGACGCCGCTGTGGCTGGCTCCCGAATAGCACACGCACGCGTGGACGTCCGCCGCGGCACCCGTGGGGTCGACCACCCGAGCGCACCAGCCCCCGTGCCCGCAGCCGCCCCCGCCCCCCGCCACGCCCTCGCCCCGGCCCCCACCCCGCCCCCCGCCATCTCCCCCGCCTCCGCCCCAGTCCCCGCCGTTGCCCCCGCCGCCGCCCCTAATCCCCCCGCCGTCGCCCCCACCGCCGCCCCCTTCACGGCCGCAAGCGCTCATCGCTGCTATCCCCCCGAAGTGACCGGTGTCCACAGGGTTGAACAATTCGCCGCCCCCGTCGCCCCCTCTGGGTCTCAACAGCAACAATAACTCTCTAGCATCCGTCAATCGAATGCCCTTGGGCTCGGTAACAATCGATTGTCTATCCCGATCGTAATCCCCCTTGCCGTTGATGTCGCGGTTCACGGGGGCCATCAAATCCGGCGGCATCAGGCGGAACGAAGCGTAGGCTGACAACGATAGCGGTGCCGCCTCCGCCGCCGGGTTTGGGTTCCCGCCCACTACCCCGCCATCCCCGCCAACGTCGCCCCCGCCCCCGCCGCCGACGTCGCCCCCGGCCCCGCCGCCGCCGCCTGCACCCCAATCTCCGCCGCCGCCGCCCCCCAAGCTTCCCCCCGCGCCACCCTTCTCGACGAGCTCATCCCACGACACCCCATCGGGAAGGTCCCCGATACATAAGATGCCGCCGAGCTTCCGGTGCTTGGTATCCGGCCCCAGCGGGGCGGTGTTGTAAATGGCAGTATTTTCCACGGCCAATGTCAGCAGGTTTGGCAAGTTCTGGGCTTGCCGCAGGCACTCGCATGGGATGGGACCGCTGTGCGCGAGAACGTTGGTTATCGTCCGCGGCGGTGGGGCGAGCACTCCGCCAGCCACCTCCCCTCCTCCCCCCTCTCCTTCTCCCATGTCTCCTCCATCTCCCCCTCCCGCGTCCCCTAGCACGACCACTGCCGTCACGACACCTTGTTGCTCGTGTATCCAGTCCCCGAGCCATCGCGCCACGTCGAAGGGAGCCCCTTGGAGCATGCAATCGGGCATCACGGGCATGTCGCACGCGGCGCCGTGATAATCCGACGGGCACTCGCACTGCCCCGTCCAGGCGTTGCACACGCCGTGAGTCTCGCACCCGTGGGGGCATGTCCGGCCGCCTTTTCCCGGTGGGGTGTGCGGAGGTTGCAAGTGCGCCACCCACGCCGGTACGCGCGCGCCTCGGTCGGGGTCTCTCGCCGGGAGGGCGGCGGTGGTAGCGGCGGCGACGGCGGCGGCGGAGGTGGTTGCTGCATCATCACTCGCCGGCGGAGACAGCGCCGCCGCCTCCTCAGCTTTCTGCAGTTCCTCCTCAGCTCGTAGCTCCGTCGCCGCCGCCGCCCCCGCCCTCGCCTCGTCCTCCTCCTCCTCCTCCTCCTCCTCCTCCATCGGTTCTTTGTTATTTCTTTCGTCACTTCCTCCTTCTCCTCCTCCTCCTCCTCCTCCTCCTCCTCCTCCGCCGATACTGACGGGGCCGCTGACGTCGCTACTTCCCTGCTCCCCGACCTCGAGCCCCGCCGCCGCCTGCTGGTGCTGCTCTACCCTCTCCCTCCTGCCCATCTTCGCAGCCGCAATCGTCACGCGCTCGGCGTGGCGAATGAGGTGCTCGCGCGACTTCAGGCGCATCTCAAGCATCTCCTCGCCGAAAAGCACACAGAGGATGAAGAGGAGTGCGAGGAACAGGGCAAGAGTCCTGCTGCCGGCGATTCCCGCCATTGGACCTCCCGCATTCACCGGGCGCTATCGAGGCGAGGCTCGCGTCGCCCGCGCGTCTGTCCGCTTGTTCTGGAGTGAGCTGAGACATGAGTGACCCCATATGCCACAAGGTGGGACACGTGTGCCAGGTGGCATCGCACGTGGCAAATGCAGCTGGAATTTTGAAGAAAAGAGGGACCCGTATTCGCGCCCCAGCCCACACAGTGGCCGCCTTGGGCCCGCGCTCGTCTGGCCATGCGACCCTCAGCAGCAGCGGTCCGCCACCGCGCGACCCCCCTCTGCCCCCTCGCGCTGCTGGCGTGCGCGGCGCTCGCCCTGCCCGCGTGCCTCGCGCAGACGGGGCAAGACGGCATGGCTCGCACTCGTACTAGCTGACGGTCCCCAAGTGTTGGCTTTTATATACCTGTTCCACTTCGAGGCGGGGACGGGAACAGGGTCGTCGGGGACGGTGACGGGAACGGGTACGGGAACAAGGGACGGGGTACTCAGTGATGAGTGGGGAAGTGGGTATGACCTCAGAGGTATCAGAGAGGAATCCACAGCTGCAGCTGCGTCTTCGAGGCATCGAGTGGCGATGACTTGAGCGGTTTCAATGAGGACAAAACCACACGGCTGGCAGTTGAGTTGGACAGGGGACGAGTGCAAGGCCCTGTAAGATGGGCTGGAGCCCCCCTCCAAGCACCACATCTTGCTCGCCACCCCCTGCTATGGCGGTAGGGTCTGGCAGATATCGCTCGCCGTGCCATCGACACGAAATTCAACCCCTCGTTTATTCTCGAGTTTACATGCCACCCTATGTCGCGTGGCGACTCAGTGCATGCCAGGCACTTGCCCCCGGCCGCGTCATCCAACGCATGGTTAACCCTCGTTTCTGTAGTTGCACGCCATCCTAAGAAAACGTGGCGAGTTACATCTTTTGTCGGGCCGTATACGGCGGCCTGGTGACGGACGCGTACCACCTCAGCGTGGTAGGGCGGTGCAGGTTGACCCTATGAAACCCAAGTTGAAACCGCCTGGAACTGAGCACTTGAAACTAAGATGTGATGAGGCGCTTTCAAACCTTGCTTTCAATTTCAACTTGCGCCGCTACAGCATGGTGCGCGCGTACATCCACTACCAGAACAGCGCCACCGTGGAGCTGTCCAGCGCCACCGTCCCCGGCAGGGGCTTACACTCGTCCACATCTCAGCTCAACTTGAGCCGTTTCTGACACAAACAACACCCTTACCACCCCCTAATACCTCCCAAGACCCCTTGCCACCTCCTGAACACCCCCTGAGCAACCCTTAAATGCACCCCCTATCCCACAGTAAGCGCTTACGTTGAGCCGAAAAGTGGACGAGTGTAAGCCCCTGGTCCCTGGCATCGCCGACCTCCCCAAAGCACGCGGCGCACTCATCTACCAGTTCCTCCAGGTAACCTGCCCGATAATGCTCGCCACGTCACGAACACTACAGGATGCCGTTTGCCTCAAGTGACGAGGGTCCAACATGCGTGTTGTTTCTTATAACGTTCATCGAACCCCAAGGCGCCACACATGGTGAGCTTAACGAACCCTCTTGAGTGTCGATGGAGACATGGCAGGCATTGTGTGTTTGTCCTTCGCTGCGGAACCCTGCACAGACGCACGTGCTGTTTGTGGACGCGGACATCGAGTTCGCGCCCGAGATGCTTGAGCGATTCGCCGCGTCGGGCCACGACGTGGTCACCGGCAGGGGCTTACACTCGTCCACTTTTCGGCTCAACGCAAGCACATTTTGTGGGATACGTTGGGTGCATGATTTTCCCCCAGTCTATTAGACAGGGGAACACGGGGAGGTGTGACCAAAACGGCTTAGGTTGAGCTGAAAAGTGGACGAGCGTTAGCCCCTGGACACCGGCATCTACCCCAAGAAGGCCATCCACTGGGACAACGTGAAGGAGCACCTCGAGAAGCTGGGGCCTGCGCGGCAGGGGCTTACACTCATTCACTTTTCAGCTCAACGTAAGCACTTTTTATGGCATAGGGGGTGCGTTTAGGGGGTATGTAGGGGGTGTTTACGAGGCCGTAGGAGGTGTTAGGGCGTGCTCAGGGTGTATTTTTGTGCCGAAACGGCTCAGGTTGAGTTGAGAAGTGGACGAGTGTAAGCCCCTGCTGCGCGGGCCCAGCACCTCGACATGCAGATGCTTAAGGCGGTGGCCTTGGACTACCCCATCGAGTTCGAGTTTGAGGCAGGGGCTTGGACTCGTCCACTTCTCAGCACAACTTGAGCCGTGTCTGACACAAGAAAACACCCTACACACCCTACACACCCTACACACCCTAAACACCCCCTTAACACGGGCTACACAACCCCTACGCGCACCCCCAATGCCATACAAAGCGCTCAAGTTGAGCTGAAAAGTGGACGAGTGTAAGCCCCTGGTTGGAGGACAACCCGACGAGCAAGGATGAGAAGGGCCAGGTGGCGACGGACAAGAACGGGTTCGCGCGCGTCAGGCACGGAAGGACACGTCAGTCAATGAACGCTGCTCGCCACGTCATCCACTGCGTCATGCACCGTCGTCCTATGTACCCCCTACATACCCCCTACATACCCCTATATACCTCTATATATCCCCCGAATACCCTCGATATGCCCCCAATATATCCCCTATTTGACCCTCATTTACACCCTATCTACACCATATACACTCCCTAGATGCCCCCTAGATAACGCTTATATACACACCATGTACCCATATACCCCACATACTCTTGAATTATCCGGCTTCATATGATGTGGCGAGCACAATGCACTTGACCCTGGTGCGAGGCGCGCCGGCGCCGGGTTCATGATGGTCTCACGCACGGCGATCGAAACCCTGGTGCGTGAGTACCCTGAGCTGGCATATGAGGACCCGCCCTCGGGGCAGACCCACTGGGCATTCTTCCACACAGTGTTTGGCCAGCGGGGCGGTAAGAACGTGTGGATCAGTGAGGCAAGGGGGTGATCGACAACAAACAGGAAATCCTAAACCTTGAAACCCTGAACCGTCAGGTGACCCGTCATGGTTGTGCGACACGTCATCATGAAGTGACACTCGACCGACGTTGAATCCAAAAACTGATTCTGCCTGTCTGTATTAGCGCCCCCCTGGAGGTAAGTCATGCGGGCAGCGCAGCACGTCTGATCTCAGTTTGAGTGCTTGTTCTCAATGACCCTGCTTCGAGGACTTCGCGTTCTGCGACAGGTGGCAGCGCGTGAGTGGCGGCGCGGGGGTGTGGGTGGACCTCACCAACGGCCTCAACCACATCGGGCCCATCAAGTTTGAGGGAGCGGGGCAGGGGCTTACACTCGTCCACTTCTCAGCTCAACCTGAGCCGTTTCTGACACTAAATACACCCCGAACACCCTCTGATACTCCTTTATACCCCCTGACACCTCCTCAACATCCCCAAAACAACCCCCGAATGCACCCCTATGCCGCAGAATGCGCTTGAGTCGAGCCGAAAAGTGGACAAGTGTAAGCCCCTGGAGCGGGGTGGCTGTCACGCTACATCCTGCCGCCAACGGAGGACACCGGGCCCGCACAAAAGCCGGAGCTGTGAGTTTTGTTTCCATTGTTTTTAAGCGTAGAGCTACGGAGTGGAACAGTACTAGCGGCCTAGGGCCAAAGTTCCAAACCTGAGACGCCGAAGCCTCGTAGAAGGTAGTTCTAGCCGGAGCCGGAATGAAAGTAATCACAGAGCTCTTAAAATAAACCGTTATTATTTATGCGTCCACGTTGCCGCCGAGAGCAGCACCCGAGGTCGCTACTGGAACGCGCGCACCCGCGGCCCAACCTTCGCCACGACGTTCAATGTCTTCCCTGCCGCCCCTACAACGTGCATTTGCGCCCGCTCGAAGCAAGGTACGGTGACGCCTGGCGAGGAACATGCCGGGCACCTCCGTCCTCATTGTCCTCGCCTCGTACAGCCTCGTCGCCGCCCACGAAGTGTTTGATGAAATGAGCCGGCCTATCAAACTCCAGCACGTGCGCGCTCGGTCACGTCGGAGTTTACTATATCAAGTTTCAGTGATGATAAATTATCCAACCACGCGCGCTGTCTCGACGCATATCGCTGGACAGCTCACTGCGTTGGGTGCATCGTGGCGTGTGCGCATGTGATCACGCTCAGTGTATCATCACTAGTACATACGCTATCGTGCAGGAAAGGTTCGTATAGCTGTATCGTGTTGTGTAAGATGTCATTGTGCATTGGGAAAGTGTGAGCTTGGGGGTCGCCGGTCGCGCGTTCTCCTGAAGATTACGCCATCACATCTACGTCATGGATTTTCACCGTGTTCGGCCAGCCACCATACAACCTCATCCGGCGGCGGCGGGTGCACGCACGTTGTCTTTGTTTCACGGGGCGCCATCAATGATCATCGTGTTCGGCCAGCCACATTGCCAGCTCATCCCGGTGCCCGCCCACAGCGGCGCGTGCACGAACGTAAGCAACATTCCACGGGGCGCCGTGCTCCCGCGCCCACTGCATCACCTCCAGGTGCCCGCTCTCGGCGGCGTATGCACAGGTGTACATGGTCCACTCGCAGTTGTGCTCCCGCGCCCACTGCAGCACCTCCAGGTGCCCGCCCTCAGCGGCAGCGTCACACGTGGACACGTCCCACGTGCAATCTTGCTCCCGCGCCCACATCAACACCTCCAGGTGCCCGCCCCGAGCAGCCGTGCTCCCGCGCCCACTGCAGCACCTCCAGGTGCCCGCCCTCTGCGGCAGCGGAACAAACCGCCTCCGTCCATGGGTAGTCTTGCTCCCGCGCCCACTGCAACGCCGCCAGGTGCCCGCCCCCAGCAGCGAGGGCACAGGTCCGCTCATTCCACGGGCACCCGCTGTCCTTTCCCCAAGCCAGCAGCTCGGCGGACCCGAGAAACCCCTTGAGCGTGAGCGGCCCCTCCTCGGTTTCCCCCGCGATCTCGACGCCCGACGACACCACCGCCTCGCCGCACTTCCAGCATGCGCGCGCGAGTAGGGAGAGGTCCGTGGAGTCCAGCAGAGGTAGCACCTCCGCCGCAAAGAGGTTGTGCAGCTCCCCGAGCAGCCGCCCGAGCAGCGGCGACGCGTCGGTGCCGTCGCGGACGATCGCGCCCGGACCCGCGGAGAAGATCCCGGCCAGAACCATAGGCGAGGCGGCGCAGGTGGTTACACAGCGGGAGGAGGCGATATGATACGACAGCGAGGGTTGCGGTAGCGGCGGCGGCGGGGAGGGTGGGGGGGCGGCGTGTGTGAGAGGGCGGCACCCCCTGGTGGCTTTTGCCGCCTTTTGTTTTGGCTTGTGTTTTGGGCGGTCGGAGGCACCGGCCGACCACATTTCCCGCCACATACATGTTGGAAGCCGCGGTTGGAAGCTCTTCGTCGTGTTACCTCATCGCCAAGCTTACATACGCGCAGCGCCCGATGTCCCGTGGCGTGGACACCGTCGATAATGGTCCGGTGGCGGCGCGGTGACGTGCGAGCTCGATTACGTCGGAGTTATCCCACCCAAGGTTCAGTTTCAGTGGTGATAATTTATCTAACCACTCGTGTTGTCTCGACGTATATCGCTGGATAGCAGCTCGCTCCGCGGGGTGCATCGTGGCGTGTGGGTATGTGCTCACGCCATTGTATCATCATTAGTACATACGCTACCGTGCAGGAAAACTTCGCATAGCTGTGACGGTGTCGGCGGTTCACAACCTGATTCTGCACGGTACCGTCACAAAAATGGCGGCGTCCTGATGAGGTAGGTTTCATGCTCCCGGTGTGAGTGCCTTTGGGCTCGATGAACGTTAGTAATCTAAAACTACGAGTAGACTGGGTAACCTGCTATGATGGAGCTACCAGATTTTTTACTCTGTAATGCTATCAGACTTGTCTGGACCGGGTGGAGGGAGTTGGAAGCGGTGGCTGAGGAGCCTTGGATGCGGCCCGGGGCCCTACATTGGTTACCCGAGCCCTGACTGATTGCTCATGGTTATGCTGTCGAACTAAGCTAGTGCTGGGGATGGGGGGGATTGAACTAGGCTAGTATAAGCTGTTTAGGGGCTAGTGGTTAATGGGTTAGTATTGGGGACTGCAGTGGGTGAGTAAAATAGGGGGGTTAAAAATAGGCTAGTTTAAGCTAGTTTAGGGGCTAGTGCTTAGTAGGCTAGTTTAGGGGCGACAACTATACGTTATGGTGCATCGGTGCGCACTCACCGCATCCTCCTCCCAGCAGCCCAGGCCGGCCACTCGTTCCCATTCCAGCTCAACCTCAGCCGTCACAGCTACGGTGTACCCCCTGAAACCATATCAAACCAAACTACTCAGAGTCATCCCGGTGTGATACGAATAATTCTGCTGTCACAGCTGCCGTTTGTCCCCATAAGCTAAGCTATCCCATACCGAGAGGATGGCTGAGTCGATGAACAGCCACTGGAACGGGTGACACGCCTGGGTCCCGCCCTTGTACCTGCCTCCGCGCCTGCCACAACAGCTCCGAGGGGTGTCCGGCCGGCCCCTGCCCCTGCCCCAGGCCGACCCGCGTGTGGTGCGATGGTGCTATGGACGACAGCCCCAAGGGGTGTCCGACCGACCGCTGCCCCTGCCCTTGCCCCTGCCCCCCCCCGCCGCCGCTGCCGCCGCCTTGTGTGGAGTGCGAAGCGGCTGTGGCAATGGACGATGACCCCGAGGTGTAGCGGCGCAAGTTAAAATTGAAAGCAAAAGTTGAAAGCAGTTCATGATATTTTAGTTTCAAGCGCTCAAACCATAGGCGTTTTTCAACACGGGTTTTGATAGGGTCAACCTGCACCGCTTTACCGAGGGGTGACGCTCTGCCCGCCCGGTGTTATACGCCGCGGCGCGGGGTCCGCCCGCGCCCGCGCGGCGCCCGAACGACGGCGATGCCGACGCTTGCCCCGGCGGCGGCGCGTCCGTCGTGCGGAGCCCACGGGCAGGGGCTTACACTCGGCCACTCTTCAGCTCAACCCAAGCACCTTCTGTGTGACAGCGGGGGCAGTTAGGGGTTGTTTCGGGGGTGTTTTGGGGGTGGTAAGGGGTTTTCGGGGTGTTCAGGGTGTGCTTTTGTGTGTCAGAAACGGCTGAAGTTGAGCTGAACAGTGGACGAGTGTAAGCCCCTGCCCACGGCGCGCGGCGGGAGGCGACGCGTGTGTGTGCCCACCCCCACCCCACTCTACGCCGCCGCCACCGCCACCGCCGCCCCTCCCAAACCCGGTGCCAGTTCTGCGCCCGTTTTCCACGACGCTGCTATAGTTGTCCCCGCCGCCGCCGCCGCCGCCGACACGGTCCCGCATCAGGCTGACGCCGAAGCGGCCGCTCGACAGCGGCTGCAACGCGCCCCCGCCCCCGTCGCCCCCGCCGTCACCATCGCCGTCACCATCGCCGCCGCCCCCGCTGCCACCCCCGCCGCCGCCCCGGCCGCCTCCGCCGCCGCCCCCCCCACCGCCACCGCCGCCGCCGCCCCCGCCTCCCCTGTCGCCGCCGCCGCCATCTCCCCGATCCAGGTGGGGCCGCGGCGCCTGACGCTCATTCACCTTCAGTTCAATCGCAGCGTCGAGCCGCGATGAAATCTGGATGTGCGACTCGTTGACCCTGCGCCCCAGCGGCCCACCGCCGAGGTCCAGCGACGACGCGTTCCCGTTATAAGACGACGCCTCGTAATACGACGACGCTTGCCGCGAAGGAGGCGCCGAATCCGAATAGTGCACCGAGTCGCCGGCTGCCGAGGCCACATTTTCCCGGCCGGACGCCGGAAACGCCGTAGCCGCACATGCTTGCGCCGCAAACAGATGTTTGTCCCGCTCCATCACAGCCCCGCTCTCCCGCAAACCCCTGCTCGCCCCGGCGCTCATCTTCTGCATCCCGGCGATGGCCACGCTCGCCGAGCTCAAAAGGTTGGCGCGGAACCGTCCCGCCGCCTTCTTCGACAGCGCCTCAAGCAAGTGCGCGAACTGCAGTCCCTGCGGTCCCCCAGCGGCGGCGCCGTCGCCGTCCTTGCGCCGCCGCCGCCGCCCCACGTTTCCCACCCGCGGCGCCACCAGCGACCAGTCGCGCTCCGCCGGCGAGCCCTCCGCCTCCGACTCGCTCACCATGG
>Ga0307489_10003553_pt1 | contig 10323 bp, 7 predicted proteins | sample SB12metaG_FD_202247 | JGI IMG/M metagenome (GOLD analysis project Ga0307489, IMG submission 202247) | Sea-ice brine microbial communities from Beaufort Sea near Barrow, Alaska, United States - SB 1.2 | ecosystem: Environmental > Aquatic > Marine > Coastal | place: USA: Alaska | collected 2017-05-06
ATGGTGCGGCTTTACTGGACAACTATACCCAGCTCACGGGCAAGGCCCCGGTTCCTCCTTTATGGAGCTTAGGAGTGATACTTTCCAAAGCCTATTATCAGGACGTGCCCGAGCTGCTCGCGACCGCGAAAGCCGTGCGGGATAATAATATGCCCTGTGATGTGATTACCCTGGATGGCCGGGCCTGGCAGGATACGGATACCCGATTCGCTTTTGAATGGGATCCCAGGCGCTTTGATGATCCGGAAGCGGTGTTGCAGCAGCTCAAAGCGCAAAATTTTAAGGTCTGTGTGTGGGAATATCCTTTGGTGTCGGTAAAAAACCCCCTGTTTGCAAAAATGGCCGACAAGGGTTGGCTGCTAAAGGACAAACGCAGCGGTGAAGCTTATCGCTATCAGTGGGATATGAGTGCTTTTGGCGAAGTTCTGACACCCTTACCTGAATCTGGCATCGTGGATTTCACCCATCCTCAGGCCTTTGAATTTTGGCTTGAATCCCATAAACCCTTGTTTGATCTGGGTGTGGATATGATCAAAGCCGACTTTGGTGAGCAAGTTGAAGACGACAATATGCTGGCCTATAACGGTGATTCAGGCACACGTCTGCACAACGTTTACAGTCTTTTATACAATCGCTGTGTGTATCAGGCCGCGCAAAAATATTGCCAGTCGGGACCCTTCCTCTTTAGTCGCTCGGCCTGGAGTGGCTCACAACGTTACCCCAGTCAATGGGGCGGCGATCCTCAAGCCGATTGGGGTGGGCTGGCCGGCAGTATTCACGGTGCCTTGTCCTGGGGCATGTCTGGTGCTCCCTATTATGCCACCGATGTTGGCGGCTTCTACAAAGACACCCGGGATCCGGAGTTGTTTGTACGTTGGTCTCAGGCCGCGGTTTTTTCTGCTCATATGCGTTTGCACGGCATTGGCCAGCGGGAGCCATGGAGTTACGGCAATGAGGCAGAAAAGGCGGTTAACCAAGCACTCAGCTTACGCTATCAGCTTATTCCCTATATCAGGCAGGCGATGCAACAAGCCAGTAGCACGGGCATGCCGCTAATGCGCGCCATGGCCCTTGCCTTCTCTGATGACCGCGCCGCCTGGGCCTTTGAAGAACAATTTATGTTCGGTGATAAGATGCTGGTGGTGCCCTGTCTGCAAGCCGGCGGAGAGGTGGAGTTTTATTTGCCCGCAGGGCAGTGGATACGCTTTCCTGCGCACCCGTCCTCGCAAACACCTTGGCAAGGTGGCAAGGTATTTACCTTAACGCTGGCACTGGATGAATTGGCTGTATTTGTTCCGGTGGGTCAGCAAATCCCCATGGCAGAGGCCGTGCAGCATACTGAATTGCTGGATGACAAAAACTTAGTCAGCCACTACTGGCCTGGTGGCGAATGAACCTTATCCTGTTAATACTGAGTGATTTCCTGTGTTGCTAAAAGCCCTGCAAGCCTTAGGAAAAGTGAATTATTGGCTCAGTCATCTGGCCAAGAATATCGCCGGGCTGATGTTGGCCCTGATGGTGTTATTGATTTTAGCCCAGGTTTTCTTTCGTTATGTGTTGAATGACTCCCTGCCGTGGACCGAAGAACTGGCCAAATTTATGATGGTGTGGGTCGCGTGTCTGGTGGCCCCCTGGGCTTATCGGGAAAATCTCAATGTATCTATTCAAATGTTTGCCGATGCCCTCCCTTTAAAACTAAGGCAAGTCTCCGAGCTGCTGATCACTGTGCTGGTGATTCTGGTCAGTGGCATTTTTTTTGTTGAAAGCATTGAATTTTGGCAGGGCGGGTTAACGATTTATGCCTCCTCCATGCCCCTTAAGTTAGCCTATTTCTACGCCTGTACGCCCTTTGCGTTTGGCGCCCTTAGTCTGGTTGGGATCGAGCGTTTTATCGAGCAATTAATTTGTTTTATCCGAGGCACTGAACTCGTCCTTAAGGAGCACCACTAGTATGTCGTTAAGTTATTTCTGGGTGTTTATACTGCTGCTCACTGCAGGCGCCCCGGTGGTTTTTGCTTTATTGATTGGCCCCGGCGTGAGCCTTATCTTAGATGGTAATGAAGTGTTTTTCTCAGCCTTGCTGACCCGATTGTACGCAGGCATGAATTCCTTTCCATTGATGGCCGTGCCCTTCTTTATTCTCGCAGGTGAGCTGATGAACCAGGGTGGGATCACCCAGGCCATCGTACGTTTTAGCCAGACCTTGATTGGCCATTATCGTGGTGGTTTAGCGCAGGTTAATATTCTTTCATCAGTACTGTTTGCCGGTTTGTCAGGCTCGGCGGTTGCCGATACTTCGGCATTAGGAAAGATGATGATCCCGGCCATGGAGCAAAATGGTTATAGTCGCCGTTTTGCTGCTGCGGTAACCGCTGCATCATCGGTCATCGGGCCAATCATTCCCCCCTCCGGAATTATGATCTTGTATGCCTTTATTATGAACGTCTCCGTGGCGGGTATGTTTTTGGCGGGGATCGCCCCGGGTCTATTGATTTGTGCCGGACTTATGATCGTTACCAACCGCATCGCTAAAAAACGTAATTATCCGGTGGCCAATAGCAAAGCAAGCTGGACAGAGCGGGGGCAGGCTTTTAGAAGCTCGTTTTTACCTCTAATGACGCCGATTATTTTGCTCGGTGGCATTGTGTTGGGCGTGTTTACACCAACGGAGGCGGCGGCGGTTGCTGCAGGCTACGCCCTGGTGATCACCTTATTTGTGACCCATACCCTGAAATTTGACAAGCTGCCGAGCATCCTGGTCAATGCAGCGGTGCAATCAGGTACCATTTTATTATTGGTTGGTTCCGCAGTTACGTTTGCCTGGATTATTACTGTGTCCGGTTTGGCAGATAGTCTCGCCTCGCAAATTATAGGCATTACCGACAATGTGTTGTTATTGCTGCTGATCATTAACCTGTTTCTATTTGCCATCGGTATGTTCCTCGATGCTGGACCGGCCATCCTAATCCTGGGACCGGTGTTGGCGCCTATCTTTATCACCCTTGGCATTGATCCTCTGCATTTTGCGGTGATCATGTGTGTCAATCTGACAGTCGGCCTGGCCACCCCCCCCATGGGCCTGGTGCTCTTTGTCGCGGCGGCGGTGTCCGGGGAAAAAACCGAAAATATTGCCCTGGAGATGTTGCCGTTTTTGGCCGTTGAAGCCGGGGTGATCTTCCTTATCACTTATTTTCCGGCGCTGACTATGACCTTACCCCGTTTGTTTGGATTCGCTTAAGATGCCCCTTAAACGTATCGTACTGCTGAGCATCTATGCCCTGATTGCTTTTGGCTGCATCATGGGAATGCTGCGCTCCACGTTTACCCAGGCTGAATTTACCATCAAGGCTTCGATACAGGCCTCGACCCAGGATGAAGATTACATCGGCTTGCTGGCGTTTAAAGACTATGTTGAGCAGCAAAGCGAGGGCAGGGTACAGGTGCAACTGTACGCCTCCGGGCAGTTCTGTGGCAGTGTGCCCGAGTGTATCGGCAATCTGCAACAGGGCGTGCTAGAGATGTTTCCCAGCACTGCCGGTGGTACGGGCAATTTCTTTGGGCCTGCCCAGGTACTGGATCTGCCCTACGTATTTAGCTCCGATGAGCAGGCAGAGTGCGTACTGGCCGGGCCTATTTTGCAAAAAATGCGCGAGACAGTGCTCGAACAAGGGCTAAACATTAGGCTCTTAGGGGTGTCTAATACAGGCGGCTGGCGTAATTTTGCCACGACGAAAAAAGCCATTCATCATCCCGATGACTTACGGGGACAAAAGATCCGCACCACCCCTGCTGATATCCAGCAGGAGTTGGTACGGCAGCTGGGCGCTAACCCTACGCCCATTTCCTGGGCTGAACTGTATACCGCGCTTGCAACGGGCGTGGTAGAGGGCAGTAAAAACGGTATTCAAGATATTATTGGCGCAAAGCTACAAGAGCATCTGAAATACATCGTCCTGGATGGGCATTCGTATATGGCCACACTTTGGTGGTTTTCAGAGCCTGTCTGGCAGTCCCTGCCGAATGATATTCAGCAAATCATTGTTGAGGGTTTCAATCGCCAGCGAGAAACCGCCAACCAGATGGTGAAAACCGAGGAAAGTCGCTCCTATGAAATATTTGAACAGGCAGGGGGCACGGTTTATCGTCCTTCAGTCGAGGAAAAACATGCTTTTAAAGCAGCATCGGGCAATATGCGCCAGTGGTTTATCGACCGCTATCAACACGAATGGGTGGACCTGCTCGAAGACTCTGTGGCGCAATGCTCTGTGAGTGTGGATTAATAACAAGCCACTTTAATATGTACAATCGGCGTCATCGACAAGCTTTACGATGGAACTTGCCAGTCCTTCTGAGTTGATCACATATCAAGGAGGAGGGCTATAAAGCCTTCTCTGGGTATAAGGCACCTATAACAATATTACGTAACAAAATTGTTGCATCTCATTAACTTATTGGTTATGTTTTACCCTGTCTTTTGTCTTATATAAGACACCTTATGTGTAACTAAGGGTTTTATATTGGCAAAGGTAAAGTCGCTACGCACTGTCAACATAGTTAAGCAGCCCTATTGCACTTCCATTACTACAGTTTTATGGATAGTTCGTTTGTTGAGCAGGACGGATACAAAATAAGAAACAATGTTGGAGAACACTATGCTACTTAAACCAAGCTCATTGCATAAGGGGATAAGCCGTGCCCTTGCCCTAACGACCTGTATGTCATTAGGTTTTGCTGCCAGCGCTAAGGACGCCGCTGAAACAGAAGACAGAGGACTGTTGGAAAAAATTACTGTTACGGCGCAAAAGCGTGTCGAAAATCTCAATGAAGTGCCGATTGCCGTATCAGTGTTGCGTGAGGATCAAATTAATTCTGCTTTTACTGCCAATCTTGAAGGTTTACAGGCATTGGTACCGTCTGTCAGTTTCAGAAAAGGTAATACTACCCGTAACTCAGCCATTACCATACGAGGTATTGGAACGATCTCATTCAGTGTCGCTGCCGAGCCTAGTGTTTCAACGGTAGTTGATGGGGTGGTACTAGGTCGTTCAGGCCAGGCCTTTGTTGACCTATATGATCTGCAGCGGATTGAAGTTCTGCGGGGCCCGCAAGGTACCTTATTTGGCAAAAACGCCTCCGCTGGCGTAGTCAACATTACCACTAAGCGACCCTCCGATTCCTTTGAAGGAGCCTTTGAAGCGACCTTGTTTCAGGATAATGAATATCGCCTTAAAACCAGTGTCAGTGGCCCATTGAATGATAATGCCAGTGGCAGTTTGACCGTACTTAAGTCTAAGTTCGATGGCTATATTAAAAACGTTTACAACAACGAAATGACCAACGGCTATGATAAAGAAGGCGTTCGCGCGATGCTGGATTTTGAAGCCGCAGGTGAAACAGACATCCTGTTTATCTTTGAAAACGTATCATCTAATGACAGCTGTTGTGCCGACCTAGAGCTCACCCCGAGTAGACGCCATGCTTCCGAGGCCTCACCCAATAGCAGCGGTGCCGGCGATTTTGATTTAGAGCAAAGACAAATCGATCATGACTTTGAAACCCGCACTGTCGATGAAACGACCGCGTTCTCCATTCAGGTCGATAAGCCGATAGGGGATCATGAATTTACCTCAATTACCGCATATAGGGCCTGGGATAACACGGAATTTCGTGAAGGTGATTTCACCTCTGTGACGGGGTCTATTCCTTTCGAAGTCAATTTCGGCCCCGTAGATGCTGGTGGGGTGGCGTTTCAACTTCATGATATTGGTCCACAACAGTGGCGTCAAACCTCACAAGAATTCCGTATAGCCTCGCCGTTAGGCAAGGCATTGGAATACCAGGCAGGACTGTTTTGGTGGACTCAAGAATCTGAACGTAACTTTACCCGGGATGCCAGTTGTCAAAATAATGGTGGGCAGTTTCCCGCTGCAATGGGTGCTTACCTGAATGATGTGCTCGGCATGGTCAATCCTAGTGAAGATGATATTAATCAATTGATCGCCGATGAAGGCCTGTCGTGTAACGCCAACGATATCGTTAGCGCCACGGCTTACATGGAAACTCAGTTTGATAACTGGGCGGTCTTTGCTGATGGTAAGTATCATATAAGTGATGAGCTACGTTTGTTATTTGGTATCCGTTATACCGACGATGAAGTGAGCTTTTCTCACAATCGCAGCAGTAATGACCAATACAGCCGCACAGGTGTAGGTGTACGTGGCTTTGACACGGATTTTGCCGGTCAAACAGATGAAAGCAATGTATCGGCCAAGCTCGGTGCACAATATGATCTAAATGACGACAGCATGGTATATGCAACGTATTCACAGGGATATAAGGGGCCAGCGTTTAATGTGTTCTACAATATGGCACCAAATGACACCTTGCCCATTGGCGACGAAACCTCCGATGCTTATGAGCTCGGCTATAAGTTTGCCAATCGTGACGTGGTGTTTAATGCCGCAATATTCCGCACAGAAATCGATGGCTTCCAGGCAAACAACCCTGAGCTACTAGACGGCGTACAAATTACCCGCTTGACCAATGCCGGCTCGGTTATCAGCGAAGGCTTCGAAGTTGACTTTATGTGGCAGGCTACAAAGCAGCTTTCCATTACTGGTGGACTATCTAATGTCACTGCCGAGGTGGATCAATTCCTGTGTCCCAATGGTGCAGGCACCTGTGATGGTAGTTCAGGCGCCGATTTGCCCTTCTCCCCAGATTTGAAGTATTCGATGATGGGTGAATACGTGTGGGAGCTGGATGACATAGCTGTTTATCTCAACGGCTCTTATGTGTATACGGATGAGATATTTGCCGGGGCACCAGGTGCCACGGCAGAATCCAATCCAGAAACATTGCTGCCCGATTACGCTATTTTCAACGCCAGTTTGGCCTTTAGCTTTGACGACGATGCCTATCGAATTTCGTTAATTGGCAAAAACTTAACGGATGAAAGTTTTGTTACGACCTACAGCGGTGACGGCTTCCGCTATCAAATTCCACGTGACGCGGATCGTCATTTTGGGGTACAGCTAAGAGTGAACTTCTAAACATTTTTGTCTGTTATTGGGCGCCCTTCTGGCGCCCATTTTTTTGTTTGCCCAGCGAAGCTGGCAAACCCGTCCGCTTGGAAGATAGGGGAGTCACCCTGACTAAGGGGAAGATAATCCGAATGGCAAGGGCGTCACTGACTAACGGTGGGGTCTGAAGGAAGCTGGGGCATAACCGACCTACCTAACTATAAATGAAACACCCTATTTTTCCACAGAAGGAACAGAGGACACAGAGAAAGGCGGGTTAGCTGAACAACGAAAAAATAAACTCAAAGCCATTGGAGTTGCAACTGCACGCTCCCGTTGATTTCAATCTTGACTGGGCCTTTAATCTTCTATACTTTCCAATTAACTATACGTTTGTCTATCTTAGCTTCACTATTGGAGCGCGCGTCTTGAGTAAATATCTTAACCTTAAAAATATACTACTGGTCTTCATTTCAATAGCTGTCATCGTTACGGCTTATTTTTTCTTCGCAGAGCAAAAAACTCAAGTTCCGCTGAATATGACCGTACAAGAAAAGAAGGCGCGGTTTAAGGCGATTATGCTACCGGTAGCGCAAGAGGTATATGGCGAACTTTTACAAAGATATAATGATGTTGCCGCTGAGATAAAAGACGGTAATAGTGCGCAGTTTACTGACTTAAAAAAAGAATATAAAGCCTCGAGCGATAAGGCTTTATTAATGGCGTTCAAACCACACCCGATAAGCATCACTCTCGCTCAAGCCGCTATGGAAAGTGCATGGGCAAGCTCGCGCTTTTTCATAGAGGAAAATAATGTATTTGGTGTGTGGTCCTTTGATGAAGACGAACCCCGTATTGCCGCCGGTGAAAGACGGGGCAACAAAACCATTTGGGTGCGGAAGTACTCATCTGTGAAGGCAGCCGTCAGAGATTACTACCGAACTTTAGCGCGAGGCAGTGCATTTGATGAGTTCAGAGCCGCAAGAGTGAAGACCTCAGATCCCCATCAGATAGTTAAGAAACTTGATAGTTATTCAGAAAAAGGGGCAGAGTATGGTGAAGAGCTCAGTGCGATCATCAATTACAATAAGTTTCAGCAATACGATAAGTAATTTAAACAATATGCCATAGGCCGATGCCATGGATACGCCTATAGCATTGTTTGTAATGGGATTTTTTTCCAGACGATACCCTTAAGTTCTCTCCCCCCAGGTACATTGAGCATGTCCGCACTAGATTTAACAGTGAACAAAGCGCTACTGATAGCAAGACATTCAGTGTCGGCGGTAAATAACTGCTAAGTTCCACATAGAAATACATTTCAAGCTAACATTTATTAGACGGGGAGGGCAGCATGGGCATAATTAACGACGACCCAAGAATAGATCCGCGCATTAAAGCCATTTTTGGCAACATGCTATTGGCTGGCGGAAGTGACGTGGAAAGCCGACAATCTGCCCTCGAAGGGGCTAATACCGAAAAGGCAATTGCAGCAAGAGCGGTGGTCAGCGGGTTTCTTGATAAGTGCGATACCGAAGAGATCGCGCCATCCGATGGCCTGATAATCACCGATAAGACTTTCACATCCAAGCCCGATGGTAATACCATTAAGATCCAATACATTCGTCCGAATAATGCCGAAGTCCTGCCCTGTGTTTACTACATCCACGGCGGTGGTATGGCGAGCATGTCCTGTTATGACGGCAACTACAAAGCGTGGGGCCGTATCATAGCCGCCCAGGGCGTTGCCGTGGCGATGGTGGATTTTAGAAACGCCTTGGTGGCCTCATCTGCACCTGAGGTTGCACCTTATCCGGCTGGCCTGAATGATTGCGTCGCCGGTCTAAAGTGGGTTGCCGCAAACAGTCAATTTCTGGGAATCGATCCCTGCCGGATTATCGTGGCAGGTGATAGCGGTGGCGGAAATCTCGCCCTGTCGATTGGTTTACGTTTGAATCAAGACGGTGATTCTGGCCTGATAAGCGGTCTCTATGCACTTTGCCCCTACATCGCCGGTCAATGGCCGCTGCCGGAGAATCCATCGTCGACCGAGAACAACGGGATCCTTCTCAATTTGCACCACAATCAGGGGGCGATGATCTACGGCATCGACGAATTCGAAAAACGCAATCCACTGGCTTGGCCGGGCTTTGCCAGCGAAGATGACGTGCGGGGTCTGGTGCCGACGATAGTTAGCGTCAACGAGTGTGATCCACTGCGGGACGAAGGGATCAACTTTTATCGCTTGCTGATACGAGCAGGTGTCAGTGCAGGATGTCGGCAGGTGATGGGGACAGTCCACGCCACGGAGGTTTTTCCTATCGTCTGTGGGGATATTAGCCAGGCGACGGCTGCTAGCATTGCGAATTTTTGCGTATCAACAGTCCCGACTGCTCAAGCCTAAGGAGTCTTATTTTATCTTTAAAGCAGATGGGCTATTCGCGACGTCTGTCCTTAGGGGCTGTTGTTAAAACACTACTGTCCCTACCGATGACTTGTGTAACAACAATAAAGTCACTGAGTTGATTACTGACGGTCTCGGTCTACATTGTTACAAAATGTTCGGTCATTTCCACAAGGAGCACCTTCAATAATCCAGCTAAGGATCGTTTGATAATTTTGTTCACCATGTTCAGTTGAACGGTCTATTTTCTTCCCTCCACCATGTTGTAGGTGTGTCGGTTTCAGTAGTAAAGGGCTACTGGGTGGATAATTAAGATCAAGGCGTTCAAGCACGTTTAAATACAAAGTCGGATTAGTAGCGTAATAATAAACAGGTATACCCGGATAAAAGCTTCCTTCAGAATGGCATGAAGTACAATTATCGGCTATGAAAGGTTGAATATCATCGGCAAAGGTAAATTGCTTTGGCGTCGGCAACATGGTGTTGTCTATCGTGACAACCACTTGTTCAGTATCCCTTAAGCCTGTTGCATTGCTTGCCGTTAATTGAACAACATACTCAGCATTATCGTCGCGGATAATGTGTTGCTGGTACCGGTACTTGTGGATAGGGTCGCGGTCGTATCAACAGGCTTTGAGAGTATTTCCCAGCTAAAGCTATCAGCAAGATAACTAGCTGATGCGTCCAGGGTGACGGGTGCGTTTGATATGCGAGATATTGCTGTTACAGCAACAGGGCTTTTAGGTTCAGATATGTCACCCTTAGCATCGAAGACATCAAAATCAGCTAAAAAAGATGCCAGTACTGTGGGGGCTGCTTTAGGCGACTCCCAAAAAGTCTTGTAGTTTAAAAGTGAAAGTGGCATTTGACCTCGACGGTACACCAACTCAATAATCC
>Ga0307489_10003554_pt1 | contig 10322 bp, 12 predicted proteins | sample SB12metaG_FD_202247 | JGI IMG/M metagenome (GOLD analysis project Ga0307489, IMG submission 202247) | Sea-ice brine microbial communities from Beaufort Sea near Barrow, Alaska, United States - SB 1.2 | ecosystem: Environmental > Aquatic > Marine > Coastal | place: USA: Alaska | collected...
GGTGCTCTCGAATCGGGGCTCGAAACGACCTCGATCGAACCTCGACTCCGAGCCGCTCTCAAATCGGGGCTCGAAACAACCTCGGCCAAACCTCGATCAGAGCGACCACACACGCGAGTTTGAGCTCCTCGCGTTGGACGGCACGCTTGCGCTGCGTTGCCTTTCCCGCCGACTTGTGCACACGCTTACAACCCATACTTCAAGTCGCGCGCCGAAATCTGACGCCGGTGGCGTACGGCATTTTACCAAAAAGACGCGAGCCGGCCTGAATGCGCGCTCTGCAGGGCGCTCTGCAGGGCGTGCGCGGGATACGATGGAATGTGTGGCGTGTTCTCACCGGGACGATCCTGCAGTCGAAGCGTCTCCGCATGGGCCGTGCTGAGGACGATGTCTCGCCGCATAGGGCAAACACGGTATTTTTTGTCAGTGAAACCGGGTACGAGTACCGGAGCGGTCTGTGTCATTTGCGTGCCCCGATTCGCCGATTGTACCGAAGTTGGGTACTCATTCGTAGGGGCAAACCCCGATTGCGATTGCACGGAATCATGACAGCTACCCACTCTGCCCTCGGCTCCTCCAACAAACCAGCCCTGCGCAAACTCCACCTACGGGACTCAGGCCCTGTGCTGTAAAAACCAAACCATATCACCATTTGCAAAACTGATGTCCGGATTTTTAGTCAACTTTTCGACGGACAACGGATTCTCGTCTTTTTTGTCGCTACCCCGACGCGCGGTAGATCTGCGCCGTGCGCAAGAGAGGCGGCGTCAAACGCTGTGAAACGCGGCGGCGTGACACGAAACCTCGAAAGAAAGTCTTTCCCGCGGTTGCCGTGCCGCCGCGCTCGCGCGGCCGCGCATCTTTCACGCGTAAGGTACACACTCAGCGGATCGTCAGCGGGTCGGATGTCTGCGTCCGTCGAAAAGTTGTCTAAAAATCCGGACATCAGTTTTGCAAATGGTGATACGGCAGTCCAAATGGCTTGCTTTGTAGGGCGCGAGGACGCCCCCCTTGAACACGGCGTGCGGGACGGAGCCCCGGTCATGGCGGGCGCCCTATCCACGGAGGGCGTCTAGTCGTCATGCTGCGTCGCCATGTCGCGTCGAGCGGCAAGTGCGCCGCGGCCGGCAGCAGCGCAGCGGCCAGACTGCCCCTTCGGTCACCATGGGAGAGCAAGTTGGGTAAAGTAACTGCCACAATATCGAAAAAGAATCTTGCTGCTGACGGGACTGTGACTTTGATGAGAAGTTTTGAAAAAGCACAACGTTCGCTTTCTGAATCTGAGAGGACGCGGCACAGTGCGCCTTTTGGGAATCGACGAGTCAACTGAAAAAACATGACGAAGTGCAAATGTGCCCATTTGGTACGAGAGCACTCCTTAAACCCACTCTCCGCGTGTGACGCGTCACGCTGAAGGCCCTCATGTGATTGGTCGAGAGAGAGATCTACTGAGATTTTATTGGCTGGATGTTCTTGCATGTTTCGCGCCAACTCTTGAATACGCAGTTCTAGTTGGGGGGGCAAATGGAGATGGCGCGTGGCACGGTCTAGTCGCGATCGTGGAGTTAATATACCCTCGCCCACACAAAATCAGTCTCTCGGATCTCGGAGGCTGATCTACTCTGTAATTTGTATGCGCGACCGTCTATTAACGCAAGAAAATTCAGATCTCCATTTCCCCCCCCCCCACCAGAACTGCGTAGAACGTAAACGTGTATATTCCCTGACTGGTCACTGTACAGTCCATCGTTTGCCCACGTCCCTGATTGGCCGAGAGGCTATATTCTGGGGGTTCACGGGGTAGTCGAGCCAAAGACTAAGAAAATGACCCCCACTCTGCGTGACGCGTTACGCCGAAGGCCCTCATGTGATTGGTCGAGAGAGAGAGAGAGAGAGAGAGAGAGAGAGAGAGAGAGAGAGAGGGTTCTGACATTCGGATGCAGCTTTCAGAAATCTCAAGCTCTCAGAATCTCAGGCTCCTAGAATCGCAGGCCGAGTCAAGAGACTTGTGATTCGCCGTATGCCCAAAACCTGCACGATGAATGCCCATACGCGTAAACTTCCCGTGATGCCGAGGCAGCTCCGTATTGTTTGTGGTAGCGCGCGCACTTTCCCAGGAGATGGTCCCGTCCAAGCCGTCGCTCTGGATCACACTACTCACTGACGCGCTACGAATTAAGTGCGCACAACGGCGCTATCGCTGCGCCACCCGATTCCAGGTGCTTGCTTCTTATTCAAGCTCAGGGGCGGCGAAAAGAACCAGAGCAGGGTACCATCGCCGCGATGCCGCAGCAGCCTAGTAATCTTTGCCGTAGCGCGCGCACTTTTCCAGGAGGTAGTCCCGTCCCGTCACTCTGAATTAGATTGAATCAGATTGAACCATATTGCTCGACGCCGTGCTACGAGCAAACTGCGCACAATGGCACTATGGCTTCGTCAGCCGAGTTCCAAGGTGGCAAAAAAGTGAGGTCGACGAAACCAGAGCAGGGTTCCATCGCCGCGATGGCGTGACGACCCGCACCTCGTGCAGCAGTGCGCGTTTCGTCGGCAGTGGTTCCGTTGAATAACGCCGTTGCATTAGTACTGTCAGGCTGCGGTGGTGGCAGCGAGGGTGTTATACGGCCCGGACAGGACGCCAACCCTTGAAATCCTCTCACTCGCCTCGGGCATCTGATGTGCCTTCAATAAATCCTCGTGGATTGCGCGCAGATCGCGCCGGGCAGGCTAAGCAGCCGATCTCAGTGACCCCTCCGTTTCCGCCGCCCCGCTACCCCCGGCATCGGACGATTCGGCCATCTTGGGTTCCGCGCGATGCACTGGGAGCGGACGCGAACCGCGTGACATAGATGTATGGTTCCAGAGAGAGAGAGAGCATCCCTGCGTTTTCTCGAACCTTTTATACCGGTTTCATATTGTTGAATCGACCGTCTATTGACTCACCCTGAGGTTAATGGCGTGGTTTACATGGCGAATCGGCCGTTTACTACGCAGATCATAAAGGGTTGTCCTATACAAATACGTTTTGATTAGTCACAACTCCCTAACCCGTGTTGTCGTCGCCGAGTCAGATAATTTGTCCGGTCTAATCTCGCCCGTGTACGAGGCTGACTACCCGAAGAACTTCCACAAAGTCAGAATCCACTCGTCGCAGCCACTCCTCGGAACGGGTAAAGGAATGCGCGCACGTGTTGTTGCCCTCGACAAGTGCGCGACGCGCCCGGCAACGGCCTCGATCGATTCGGTTGGACCTGCCCCACCGACCAATATTGCGAAATGCGAAATCATCCCGCGCCGCGCTCACTCATCCCCAGGTCATCCCCTCAAGAACTCGTCGCAAAGGCCGTGTGCACAAGAAAAAACGCGTCCGGCTAATCATAAACGGTTAGAACCCTAGACTTTGGCGACGCCTTGCCTCACAAAAAGTTTGGGGAAGAAAAACAAATGCACGGAAAAGGCGTGCGTAGCCGCGGGGCCGCAACGAGCGCGCCGCCAACGCCGGGCGGCACACTCTCGAAAACCCACTTATAGGCGCCTTTCTGCTCGTCAGTCCCGGGTTTCGGACTTATGAGTGCGCAACCACCGCGCCCCTCTCTGTGAAAGGTCTTGGGGTAGTCTGCCTCGTATCCTGTACGAGTGCACTACGAGGCAGGGACAGCCAAAATCTACCATTGGCGCTTGAAACCAAAAGTTGGGTTGATCGCAATTGACCCAATATCGGTTGATCGAAAGCTTCGCGATGCGAAAGCGCATCTTCCGCGCGTGTTTCTTACTCGACTGGGGCCGGGAGAGCGGCGAAGGGGGGTTATTGAGTACGGTGGTCATGGTGAACGACACTCAGTCGCGAGATTTCGCACGCATCTTCCGTTTCGACCTTGCAAACTGCGCGTCGCGGCCGAATCGCGCGACTGAGTGGCGTCCACCAAGACCAAATCGTACCTTCTGATTCCGATACTATGCGTTTCGTCGCGAGACTCTTATCAATGGAGTGAGAAAATTCCTGTCAACGGGCTTGGCTGATACTGGCTGTCCCTGCCTCTTCACATAACACGTCCGTATCTTCGGTTTTTGAGATTTCGAAGGTTTCGTCGATTTTGGGCATTCTCAAGTTTTGGACGGATATTCTCGGCGGAGGTCGGTTGACTGGGCAGCTGGGCACAAACGATTGATCGGTGGATGGGTTTAATTTGACCCATATGGGTCATTCTTGAACCCGCGTGACTGCACCAACACGATTCGCCGCGGGAACGCGTAGGTACCTGCCAAAGACGGCGCGGCAGCGGGCTGGTGGAGCGATCGATCGACGCTTGACTGTTTATCCGACACGACGGAGACAAGCGGTATATCGTTGCGTGTCGTAACCGATGATAGCAGCGCGAGCAGCAACAAGTTTGTTCGCTTGGAGACTTAAAGAAATCCGCGGCAACGAGGACATTTTCTTGAGCATTCTGAAAACCAACCCGTATTGCCACGCGCCGCCCGTACCCGTCCCCCACTGCCGCGAGAACGCCACCCGCACCCGCCGAATCAACGCCAACCGCACCCGCCGCGAGAACGTCCCCGCCCGGGAGCCTCCAGGGCCGGCATGGTACCCTCTCCCCACTCAGTGAGACAGACCTGACTTGAGATTTTCTTTTTTTCTTCTTGAAGAGCCCAGCTCCGCGCGGTACCCTCGCCCCCCCCCCGCGAAGCCCCGCCGCCGGGCTTGGAGCGATGATCCCTTTGCTACGTCAGCGCAGCCGAAGCGAGTGTCGCCGGCGAACAGCGGCGCATGCGGCCATGCGCGCGCGGCGTGCATGGCTTGAAGCGATGATCCCTTCGCCACGTCGGCGCCATCGAAGCGAGTGCCGCTGGCGAACAGCGGCGCCGTGCCTGCGCGCGCGGCGTGCATGGCTGCACCAGTGACGCGTGCGCAGAAAGCCTGTCTTCGGTCTTGTGTCACAATTTGACCGTCTAATTCTGAAGTCAGCCATGTACTGGATGGCCCCCGGAACGTTCGTTTACACTCGAGTGCCGACGGAACGACGCTGCGGCAGCTTTCGTACGACGTGTTAGAGGCGGTTGCCGCGTCAAACCATCGACACTCGCGTGCGCCAGTGCTTTCCAGGGGCCATCCATTAAATAGCTGAGAACGACTGTCTTCAGTCTCGTACTACAATTTTACCGTCTAACTCTCGAGTCAGCCATTTACTGGATGGCCCCCGGAAAGCACCAGCGCACGCGACTTTCGAAGGAACGACGTTGCGGCCGCTGCAGTACGACGTATAAGAGGCGGTTGCGCGCGTTAAACATCGGATCGTGCGCTGGATTACGCTGAGATGGGGAAAGCAGCAGAATCGGCGATATCCGTCTGTTTCCACTTTTCCTACGGACATGGCCAGAGGTTTGGACGTGTTGAGTGCACTCTTAAGAAAATGTTAAGAGCTAGGTACGCACCATATTTGTTCCGGAACTTCTGGGATGTATACGAGGCGACTTTCGGCGATTTTTGGCGATTTTGGGCGATAGCGATCAATTTTGGGCGATTTTAAGGTAGGTACACTCCCCGAACATACCTACTCTCGAGGTTCCTGGGTTGTCACAGAACATCAGGTGGCGGTCAACAGTTTGGGTGAGCCACTTTTTCGTCTGGTGTGCGCCGCTTGAACTTCGCCACATGCGCGCGTCTGGGCGACGGCGGCGCTGAGGGGACAGCAGCGGGCGCCCGCCAATGCGCTCATATTGTCACGTTCTCGCCAGTTGGGCGGCGCGGCGGGCGGGTAGCGCCGTACGCCGCGGCGGCTGGCGCGCAATCTTGGATGCCCGTCAACCGAATTTCGGACATGCTAAAGTTCGGAGCCGCGATCCTACAGGATTGGCGACGCCGTCGCGAGTATTCAGCCGCATCGCGCGACATCGGCCTCACTAAAGCGCGCAACATTTGGGAGATGCTTGATGAATGTATCAGAGTTCTCGAACCGCTGAGCTTGCGCTCAGAACAATTTTTGGCGAAGCGCAACTGCGCTGTGCCCCGGCAGCGCCCTAAATCGAAAAAAACAGCAAAGTGAGCAAAGCGCGTGCCTAAAAGCTTGTTTAGAGTGTAGGCTCAGCGCTTTCCGCACGTCTATATGGTGCCCAAGCAGCTGCCGAAAATTTGCGCGGAGCCTCGTGGCGGATGTAGTTGCGCAAATGAGTCGCCATATCGAGTGGCGTTCGCGCCATTAATTCTTTTGAGCGACGCCGTTCGCCCGAAACCCTGACTAATTGCCCACCGGTGTTTCTTTGCCGCATTTAATTCGAATTTCCGGATCGAAACTGTGCACCACCACCTAAAGCGAGTGCACTCGTATCCCATCGGCCACGGAGGCGCCATCTGGCGCCGAAGCGTGCTGTTTTTTCGAAACCGCGAGCCGCGCGCTCAGCTCACGGTTTGCAGCGCGGTAGACGGGGCGATGTTCAGATTGTACATATCCACCGTACATATGACACGCGGTTGCCGTGCCAAGCGCGCGTCGGGGGGTCTCCGGCGCGCTCGAACCCCCGTGCAATTGTGCGGTGGCACTCGCAGCATTTCAGCTTGGCCTGGGCGCCATATTATGGCGCCAGCATCTTTGCGTATTACACAGAGTCGCGCTTTGCCCCCTTGGTCGCGCCGAGAGCAGGGGCCGTGTCCCGACCGGGTCGCCTGCCCGAGAAACACGCCGCGCCCCGTGCTGCGCGCTCTGCCGCCGCGCCATTGCGGTGATCCCACCCATGTAATCTCGCGTTCTCTTGGGTGCCCTAGCAAGCCGGAATCGCACACGCACATCGCACCCTGGGAGATGCGGCATCGCGACCTCAGGAAGTGTCGCACGCACGACCTGTGATTTTTCATGCACTATTCTTGAGGCACCGGAGGATGTTCCCAGGTTCGCTCGACGCGTTTGGCCCATTACCCAGTGCGCTGCTATGCGCTTGGGCGCTTTTATGCGCTTGGTGACATCTCCAGTTCGCGCCATAATGTTAACAAGACAGCCCCGTGGCCAAAGGGTAACACGACAGCCCTTATACTCAGTGTGGGGTCTGGTATCGAAAACCTGGTACTGAATCCCGTTCGACCAATCAGAACAGTACATTTCATACGTTTCATACATTTCACCGACCGACCCGCCGACTGTCCGACCTAGTCGCGATCCTTGAGTAAGGAAACCCTGTCGATTAATGATACGAGTTGGCCTGTTTTCGACCCAGGGTACCAGTATGTGGGTTAGGGACTTTTTGAAAAGTGGATCAGTTGGCCGATGGGGGGCGGAGCGCATCCATGTTTGAGGCTGTGCCCCGCATCGATGTCGTCGTCTGGCGCGCGTCGAACCCCCGCATTCTCCTCGCGCGCGCGTCGTGGTTACGTATGCTGCCCCCCCCGCGCGAGTCGACGTCCATCTGGTGTCGCTTGCCTTATTTATCTCTTTGTGGTTGCCATTTGCCGTCAGCCAAGAGGGGGAGGGGGTCGACGCACCGGGGGACGACGCGGGGAGGGGCGACGACGAGGGCGGGGTGGCGGCGCGATCCGGACGGAGACGAGCGCGGGGACGACGGCGCGGGGGGGAGCGACGCGGGGCACAGTCACACACACGAATGCGCCGCCATGTCGGCCATCTCGCCTGACTGACTGTCCCGTCCTTCCCACACTTTTGAGGGCCTTACGTATTTTTGGGGGGCGGTAGTGGATGAAGTGGCAATAAATCATTTTGATCGATGCAAAGATCTTGAAGCTAAGTATTTCAAAGGCAGATTATAAATTTGTCTAAATAGGCGATTCCTGAGTTAATTCCCCCGACTACGCAAATCGGACAAGCACTGGCTACAGAGACGAAATATACCGCTTCATTCGTCTCGGGGATGGCGTGGACGCCCGCCAGCGCCGCCTTCATCTTCCAGTCCACCGTGTTCGCCGTATCGATAGGGATTTCGAAGAGATTGCGAGCGTCGAAGAAGAGGCGGACGCTAGAAGCTAATCGCTGTCGCGTGGCGCACCAAAGAGAATTATGTCGTGTCGTGTCGTGTCTCTGCGTGCTGGCCGTGGCATCCCGGAGGAGCGCTCCCGCTTGCCGGCGACGCGTGGCCGGCCGGCGCACATGCGGAGCGGCAACGAGCTTCGCGGGCATGGATACGCAAGTGAGGGCGGTGCATTCTGTACCCGGGGAATACCCCCTTTTGTTGCCCGTAGTGGGGACGGCAATTTCGGGCATTCCCTTGGTATTAGCGCTTTTGACGTTTTCGCGCGGCGGTCGCTGGGAGGCGGCAGCGGGTCTGGAGTTTACTAAGACGGTCATTATACGTCATAGACCCTTTGTTCACCCCGTTTGACTCCCTGGACACGGAGATACGGTTTGAGAGGGGGTATTCCCCGGGTACGCCCCGGGGTATTTCCCCACGTAATGGCAAAAACCGGTTTCAAATCCCCCGGGTACTACGGGACTCAGGCCCCTGCGTCTAAATGGGCCGCGGGAAGGGTACGATTATAGTCCCTGAACCATGGTTTGTCCTGTCCAGTCGAAACCGGACAGATCTGCGAAAATGTTTCTGGGATTCTGTAAAACTGTGTATCCCCCATATAACATATGGCTGCACGGAACTCAGATATGCAACGGGCAACGCCTCCTCCCACGCGGCATCCTTGTCCCTCAGCAGCCGTACCGCCCGTCCCCGCGCCGCTCGGCGACTGTGCCATCGCGCTGATGTGCCGAAACGCGTTGAAAAATAACCGGTTCTGACGAGATTTTCGATCAGATTCTGTTGACTTTTCTCACTGCTCGTAACGCCGTTTGATCGGCCGGTCCCAAATGTGGAAACTACTATCACGCGGCCGAATTCGGTCGGCGATGGGACGAACTGGAGGGTCGATACCAGTGTGCTGTCCTCGCGCCATACAAAGCAGGTCATTTGAACTGCCAATGCTGTATGGATTGTTTTGTTACGAAACAGGGGCCTGAGTCCCGTAGTCCGCCCGGGGGTATCCCCCAGGTACTCCTCGGGTACAGAATGCACCGTGGGGGTGGGGAGTATTTTGAACATCACATAAGAGCCTGAAATATGTACGAGTAACAGCCGGCCCACCTTGTTTCGAATTGAGGGCCTAGCGGAAATAAACAACGGTGCGCCACGTGGCACCAGTTCGCGTGAAACAGTATTTGTGTACGCATCGTGCTGTGAGGCGCATACATACATGCATCTGAGCCTTACAGCTCGAGGTTTTGCTGCACAAGGCTTTCGCCCTAAAGGTGGATTCATCAACTCTGGTTTCAACTCAGTAGTTGTGCTGCATGTACGCTGCTGACCAACTCAAGACCTTCCACAGAGGCGGACCGGGCGGTTGCGCGTTCAGGAGTCCACGTTCTGGGACGCGACGAGGTGTACGGCGCCTATAAGGAGGTTTCCGAGAATGTGCCGCCCAGCGGCGGCGGCGCGCTCGTTGCGGCGGCGCCGCTACCCACACTTCGCCATGCATTTGTGTTGGCCCCCCAAACTTTTTGGTGGGGCAAGGCGTCGCCAGAATCTAGGGTTTTAGCAATTCATACTGCGCCGAATGCGTTTTCTTTTGTGCACACGACCCTATCTTGCCGAGTTGTTGCGGGCATTGCGTGGGCATCAGTCCGTGCGGCGCGGGATAACGATGAATCTCGCAATCTTGGTCGGTGGGACAGGTCCAACCGAGTCAATTGCGGCCGTTGCCGGGCGCGTCGCGCACTTGTGGAGGGCTACGACACGCGTGCACGTCCCTTTACCCGTTTCGAGGGGCGGCTGCGCGCGCCGGGACAAAATAAAACGATCGGAGCGCGTGCGACGGGTGGTTTCAAACTTTGTGGAAGTTCTTGGCCTGGTCAGCCTCGTTTTGTCGCTCAATGAATTTGCCTTCGTCCTCATGCCACCTTATCAGGACCATGATTGGGCACTGACAGGTACACACCTGTGTGGCCAGGTGTGCAAAACACTGATAGACAGACGACTGGTTCTCGGGCCAGACATGTCCAGTCAATGTTAGGTGATAACTTGTCGCTTCTCGTGTGCCTCGGCAGGCTTCGTGAAAACGGCCGTGTGAGGGATATGTTTCATGCCAGGGCGTTGGAGGAGACACAAGGCCTTATGCAATCCGTGGTTCGATGACGTTTTTATTTGGCACAAGCGGTCACATCAATTTCATACTGCTTTGTACGTTTTGCAGAATGCATCAGTGTCCAGCTAGTTACACCGCTATGGACTTCATGAAACCCAAATGCCTAAGCCCAGTCGTGAAATGCTTATCCTTGAAGGCGGAATGTAGTCAGCTCAAAAGCTGCGCATAAATTTCAACATGTCTAAGTACCATT
>Ga0307489_10003555_pt1 | contig 10320 bp, 17 predicted proteins | sample SB12metaG_FD_202247 | JGI IMG/M metagenome (GOLD analysis project Ga0307489, IMG submission 202247) | Sea-ice brine microbial communities from Beaufort Sea near Barrow, Alaska, United States - SB 1.2 | ecosystem: Environmental > Aquatic > Marine > Coastal | place: USA: Alaska | collected...
TCACCACCTCGCTCACCGTGCCACCATACCATGCCCAAAGGCCTGGAAGGTATTACTCGTTGCGTCATCAAAGGCGTTTTGAGCCTCTGTGTCGTCTCGAGTTGGATGGGCGAAAAGCAAAAGCAGGTTGTGGCGGGCGTTGTCTGCCTGTTGCCCTGCCATTCGCCGTCGTCGAACTGTTTGCGCACGCGGGTTCCGACAGCGGGGGGTGGACGTTGGGAACTGCTCGCCTCCACCATCTCCGCGTCCGCCTCCGCCGCCGCCGGAGGCCGCGACTTGACGTGCAATTGTGTACTGTCGTCGGTGTAGGTCTGCACGGTGTGGGTCTCCTCGTCGCCATCGTCGAAGGTCACAGTGATGGGGTACTCCTCACCCATCGCCACTTCGCTCACCGTTCCACCGTACCATGCCCTAGGGCCTGGAAGACATTGCTCGTTGCGTCAACAAATGCCTTTTGAGCCTTTGTGTCGTCTCGAGTTGAATGGCAAAAAGCAAAGCAGGATGTGGCGGGCAACGTCTGCCGGGCCGTACCATTCGCCGTCATCAAACAGTTTGCGCACGCGGGTTCCGACGGCGGGGGCCTCCGCCGCCTCCTCCATCGTATCCGCTTCAGCCTCCGCGCCGCGCCTTGACGTGCACCTGTGCAAGGCCGTCGCCAACGTCGCCGTCGCCGCCCGAAGAAGAGTCGCCATGGTTTGCGGAGGACAGCTGTCTCTTCCGAGCCGCTCGCGGCGTGGGTGGGGGCGCCTCGACACGCCGCCGAGGCCGCGGTGATGGCCGAAGCGACGGGCGATGACCCGCGCGGCGTGCGTGGCGTGTTATGCGCCTCACTGCTTGTCTGACAGCCCCCCGCCCCCGTCGAAGGCACCGTGCCCCGAGCCCGCGGGTGGAATTGAAGAATTCGGACTTGGTGTAAAAATCCGATGCGCCGACCGACCGTTCATATGACCGACCGACCGGGACGGCCGCGGCGCGGCGGAATATACGTATGGAGGGCGCGCGGGGAGCGAGCTAGGGATAGGGTGATGTGTACGAGCTCTAGTGTATATAAATGTTATTAGGGCGTCAGCATCATGGGCTCTGACCCCCTCAGCCTGACGGCCTATCATGAGGAGAAAAGTATGCATAGGGCGTCAACATGCTCAAGATACACGATACACACTCTGCTCGTACACTTTATAAAGCTAGCTAAGATCCGTACTACACAACATACCTGAATACCAGGCACTACGAGTAGCGGGTGAGTGAGCTCCGAATGTGCCACATTTTCCCTTGTGCCCACCCGTAGTCCAATCTTGTTTCTGACACGCGTCGCCGCAGTACCGAGCGGTCTTGCACTGCGGGCAAACCTTGAAGTCCTTCAGATGGCCCACAACCTCGCACCCCTCGTTGCGACAATACCCAGCCCCGTCCAACGCTCTTCTGCGCAGCTCGTTGATAATGCCGATTGGATCATGCCCCCCCTTCCGTAACCAATGTACCACGCTGGTCAGGACCTCGCGGGGGACGTCGTGACCCTCGGTAACATGAGCCGACGTGGCGACACCAACGGTCTCCTCCACGTTCCCAATCTCACGGGCGTACGGAAGGTCCATGTACATGTGGGTGGCGAGTTGCAAGCAAGACTTGTCGTGATCGGTCTCGGCGGCCTTGCGCATACATTGCTGCGCCAACCGCTTGCTACGCGTGACGCCGCAACCTAGGGCCTGCAGATAATGCTCGCCACATCGTGTGATGCCACTCAACCAACAAAACGATGGTCTCAAAAATGTAAATTGACGCGGCACAGGCAGGCATTATCTACCAGGCCCTACCGCGGCCGATCTGGCGAGCTTCATCGCTGCTCTCCCGTCACCAGCGTCCGCCGCACGCCTGTACCAGTCCGCCGCTGCTGGGTGGTCCGGCGCCGCCATGCCCTGCCCCTGGTCAAGACAGGACCCGAGGTTGTACATCGCTTGCGGCAACCCGGCCACGGCGCCCTTGGTGAACCACGCCACGGCGTGCTCGCGTTCCTCCCTTGCGTAGTAAATGCTACCCAACGCATGCATGGCGTACGCGTGCCCTTGCCCCGCCGCCTTCTCTATCAGCGCCACGCCCTCCTCCGCCCAGGGTCGGCAACCGCAAACAAATTCATACGGTCAAGACGCATCTCGGTCTTGTTGGCGAGCGAAGAGTGTGCAGTGCAGCGTGCTAACCCTACATCGGCTTTTGGCGATCTGCCGCCCGCGCCCAGGGGCTTACACCCGTCCACTTTTCAGCTCAACTTCAGCGCTTTGTATGGGATAGGGGGCGCGCGCAGGGGTTGTGTATCCCGTGTTAAGGGGGTGTTAGATGGTGTGTAGGGTATGTGTAGGGTGTGTAGGGTGTTTTTGCGCGTCAGACACGGCTCAAGTTGAGCTGAAAAGCGAACGAGTGTAAGCCCCTGCCCGCGCCAAGTGGCGTCCCCGCAGCCGCAGCCCCTGGGGCTTCACTCAGTAACCGCATGCCGAGGCTCCACTGCGCCTCCCGGTCACCCTCCGCAGCCTTCTGTCGCACGACTACGACTCCCATCGCTTCAATTAGCGCCGAGGGGTAGATTTCGCACACGCCGCGTGACTCACCGCACTTTGAAACACGTTCCCACCAGTCCGACGTGGCGAGCAAGGCAAAAGAAACCAACATCGCTCGACGGGCCCCACCTGGGAGTCTTCAAACTGCGTGGTCCAGTCCCCGTCGGCGTTCACGTTTACGTTTGTAAGATCAGCGGCAGCTCCCGCGGCTCCCGCGGCTCCCGCGGCTCCCGCCCGCGGCGCGCGCTTGGCGGCATCACGCTCAGCCTTTCGCCGCTCCTGTCTAGAGGGCATTCTTTGATCCGTAGAGACGCGGAGGACACGGCGTGGTCAACCGGCCGGGTATCACACCCACCCGCTGTTCGCGTGAAGCAGCGGCGGCGAGCGGGGCGACACGCGGAGGGTCACGCACACGACGGGGAAGCCCTCGAGAAGAGCCTGGCGCGCTTGATAAATGCTGGGACCCTGGCCAGATCATAATTTTCGTGGCATATTACGTTATGCGTTGTCAGTTATCCACGCGGACGCAGATGCCGAGTCAGGTTTGGCTCACATCGGAAGCGTCGCCGCACGCGCACCCCAACGCCTGAATAAACTGAATCGAGTGTCGCCAGTCGGCGGCTCAGTTTGAAAGCGCAGCGAGAGAACGGCCGTTGCCATCTTCCATACCCGTCCCGAGTCGCCCGCGTTACTCCTCCAAGATGGGTGACGACGGCGGATGGGAGACTGTCGTGGCGAAACCCGGCCGGTCCCGGTCGCAATCCGGCCGCGGCGGCGGAGGGTATGGCGGCGGGGACGGGGGTAGAGGCGGGGGTAGGGACGGGGGTAGGGGCGGGGGCGGGTTTAATGGAGGCGGGGGTAGAGGAGGAGGGTACAACGGCGGCGGCCGCGGCGACGGCGGAGGCTCGCCTGCCTTCGGAAACATGAACCTGGGTCAGGGGGGTGGGGGTGGGGAATGGGCACGGGATAAGGCGGCACGGCAGGGGGGTTATTGAGCACAACTGAACAAAAACTCGAACCAGAATGGAGCAGGGCTGACCTTCATATGGGTGCTCGTACCGACGTACTAGTACGTAAGTCGGTTTGCAGTGCAGTCCTCCAGACCATCGTATATGAGCGTGCGCCTGTACATTGGCCGGATTCCGGTTTTCCGTCAGTCGAGTCGTTGATTTTATTGACCCTCACGCACGGGGCGGCGGGCGGGCCGACGGAGGATTCGACGGGCGGGATGGCGGCAGAGGCGGCGGCGGCGGGCGCGGGGGACGGGGTGACCGCGGCGGCGGCGGGCGCGGGGGGCGGGGCGATCGCGACGGCCTGGGCGCCGTCATCGAGTTGAACCGCCAGGTTAATGTTGCTGAAGACCCGGAGGCAGGGGCTTACACTCGTCCACTTCTCAGCTGAACTTGAGCCGTGTCTGTGACAAGAAAACACCCTACACACCCCAAACACCCCCTAACACCCCTTTAACACGGGCTACACAATCCCTACGCGCACCCCCTATCTCATGTAAAGCGCTCAAGTTGAGCTGAAAAGTGGACGAGTGTAAGCCCCTGCCCGGAGACCGTGCTTCGCTTGGTGGCTCAGGCAGGGGCTTTATACACTCGTCCATTTTCAGCTCAACTTCAGCACTTTTAGTGATGTACCTTGGGTGGTTTAAGGGACAACACAAATAAACGTGCTTGAGTTGAGCTGAACAGTGGTCAAGTGTAAGCCCCTGGGCTCAGGAGCTCCCTAACTTCAACGACGTCAACGTGGTAAGGCGGTGCAGGTTGACCCTATCAAACCCAAGTTGAAACCGCCTGGAACTAAGCGCTCGAAACTAACCTGTGATGTACTGCTTTGAACTTCTGCTTTCAGATTCAACTCGCGCCGCTACAACGTGGCCACCGCGTTCAGCAAGTTCGGGAAGCTCTGCGGCTCCAGGTCGTACCCGCGCAGCATCGCGACGGACGAAAGGTTTAAACGGTAGGGCGACAAGATATCCCATATGGATATTGTCAATTTCCATATCGATACTATCAGCTTCCACATCGATACTGTCATCTTAAGGTCATGTTCCATATCGATACTGTCATGTTCCATATCGATACTGTCATCTTCCATATCGATACTGTCATGTTCCATATCGATACTGTCGTCTTCCATATCGATACTGTCATCTTGTTATCTTGCCGACAGGATGACCAGATCGTATATTGGCACTCTGTTCGCAGGCTGACGGGGGCTGTGCGTGATATGTGCTACGACGGGCGGCTCCAGGCGAGGCAGGTGGCGAACATCATGCATGCCGTGGGAAAGATGAGCGCGGCGGGGAAGCTCGCCACCGACGACGTGGATATCCAGGACACCCTGGTATCACTGGGTAGGGCGGTGCAGGTTGAAGCCCGTGTTTGCAAGTACGGATTCAGTAGGACGTCCTTCACCTTGGGTCTATGACTCAATGCCCGCGTGTCATACTATGTGATCTTACCACGTACTACGCTAATCGAAGACGCCGGTGTTTTCAGCGCTTGATACTCAAATGTGATGCACTGCTTTCAAGTTACCCAATTCAAATTGCGCCGCTACAGTTGGGAAAGCGGGTGGCGCAAACGGCGAATGTAATGAAGCCCCAGGAGATCGCCAACTCGCTGTGGTCTTTCGCACAGCTGGCTCGCTCGCCGGGGTAGGGCGGTGCAGGTTGACCCCATGACACCCGTATTGAAAGCGCCTATGGTTTCAGCGCTTGAAGGGCGGTGCAGATTGACAGTATCAAAACCTGTGTTGCAAGCGCCTGTGGTTTCAGCGCTCACAACTATAATATGATGAACTGCTGTCAAGTGTTGCTTTGAACTTCAACTTGTGCCACTTCACGGCGGGCTGAGGCGCGGGCGTCGCTGGAGGCTGCGGTGGTGCGGGTGGGTTTCAACATGAACGCGCAGGACGTGGCGATTCTATTCTGGGCGTTTGCCACGCTGGGTTGGGAGCTGGGCGTCGAGGTGCGGGCGACGCTGGAGGCAGGGGCCTACACTCGTTCACTTCTCAGCTCAACTTGTGCGCTTTTCATGGGATGGGGGGTGCACGTAGGGGTTGTGTAGCCCGTGTTAAGGGGGTGTTGAGGGGTTTTTAGGGTGTGTAGGGTGTCTTTGTGTGTCAGACACGGCTCAAGTTGAGCTAAAAAGTAAACGAGTGTAAGCCCCTGGCTGGAGGAGGCGGTGGTGAAGGTGGGCCGTGAGATGAACACGCAGGTAAGGCGTGAACCAATGTTCCTTTGGAATTTCCTATAATTCCGAATTCCTCAGCATTCTGCCTGGGAGTATGATACCCGAGAAAGTGCCCATAATTCCCGGAATATTCTGGAACTCTCGAATTGCCTACGACGCCTCAAGGAAATTCCGGCATATTTGGTCAGGCCTTACACGCAGGACGTGTCGAACACCGTGCACGCGCACGCGACGCTGGGGCTGAAGCCGGGGGCTGGCGCGCGGGCGGCGCTGGAGGCATGGGCTTACACTCGTCCACTTCTCAGCTCAATGTCAGCACTCTTCGTGGACTGCAGACGTTCACATTTCGGCTTGACGTGAGCACTCTCGTTTGACTATGTACAGAGGTCGCATTGGCAAAAACGTCTCAGGTTATGCTGAGAAGTGGACGCTTGCTGTGGCTTCCATGACCAGAAACGGCTTAGGTGAGCTGAGAAGTGGACGAGTATAAGCCCCTGGCTGGCGGCTGCGATTATCCGGGTGGGTGCGGACATGTTCCCCCAGGCTGTCGCCAATACCATCTGGTGAGGTGGTGCAAGTTGAAGCGTGTTGAAACCAGTTTTTGAATGCGCCTGATTTCAGCACTTGAAACTTGAAACTAACATGTGATCAACCGCTTTCAAACGTTGCTTTCAATTTCAACTTGCGCCAACACCATCTGGTCATATGCGACCATGGGGCTGATGCCTGTGCCTGAGGCGCGTACGATCCTCGATGCGGCGGTGGCGCGCGTGGTGAGGCGGTGCAGCTTGTACCTATCAAACCCGTGTTGAAAGCGCCTGGAGCTCATCTCTTGACGCTAAAATATGATACGAGTACACCGCTTTTGAGTTTTGCTTTTAAATAAAACTTGCGCCGCTACATCGTGGCTCGGGACATGGATCCGCAGCACGTGTCCAACACCTGGTACGGCTTCGCGACAGCGCTGCGCTGGGAGCCGGGCAGGGGCTTACACTCGTCCACCTCTCATCTCAACCTGAGCCGCTTTTGGTCATTGAAGCCACAGCAAGCGTCCACTTTTCACCTCAACCTGATTTGTCCTTGCCGATGGCACCCCCACAACGTAGCCCACACAGAGTGCTCACAACAAGCCCAAACGTGAATGCGTGTAGCCCACAAATGTGCTTACATTGAGCTGAGAAGTGGACGAGTGTGAGCCTCTGGAACCAGGCGCCGCGGCGCGGACGGCTCTGGACGCTGCGGTGGTGCGGGTCCAGCACGAGATGAAGGCCCAGGACGTGTCGAACATCATCTTCGCGCATGCCACGCTGCTGTTGATGCCCGCGGTCGGCGCGTGGTCGGGCGGTGCAGGTTGACTCTATCCAATCCTGGTTGAAAGCGCCTGGAACTAAGCACTTGAAACTGATGCCTGGAACCAAGCGAAACTGGCGCCTGGAACTCAACGCTTGAAACTGGAACATGGAGAACCGCCTTCAAACTCTGCTTCCAAATTCAACTTGCGCCGCTAAGGCGTGGTCGGCGCTGGAGAACGCGGTGGTGCGAGTTGGTCCGAGCTTCGTCGCTCAGGCTGTTGCAAACACCATCTGGGGGTACCAGACCCTGGGGCGCATCCCTGGGTCCAAGGCGTGGTCGGCGCTGACGGTTGCTGCGGCGCGGGTGGCTCCGGGCATGGGCTTACACTCGTTCGCTCCTCGGCCAACCTGAGGCATATTTTGTCTCTGGACCACTGAACTCACCCAGCGTGTCCCTTGAAAGGTGCTTACGTTTAGTTCGAGCAGTGGACGTGCGTAAGCCCCTGGCTCCGGGCATGAACACCCAGAACGTGGCGAACACGCTCTCCAGTTTCCTCACTCTGGCGGCCACGCGAGGTAGGGCGGTGCAGGTTGACTCCAGCTTGACCCCAGCTTGACCCCAGCTTGACCCCAGCTTGACCCCAGCTTGACCCCAGCTTGACCCCAGCTTGGCCCCAGCTTGACCGCAGGTTGAACCCGGGTTGACCGTGCTTGGTTTTAGCGCTCAATATTTGAACATGATAAAACGCTCTCAAGTCTTGCTTTCAAATCCCACTACAGCGAGGCGTCCCGCTGCCCGCGTGCCAGCCCGCTCTCTGGAAAGCGGCTCTCGCGCTCGACACTAGCTCTCTAACGGACCTTGGTAGGCGTAATCTGGTAAGGTGGTACAATTCGAACCCATGAAACCCATGTTCAAAGCACCTGGAACTAAGTGCTTGAACCTGAATTATTGTAAACTGCTTTCAAGTTTTGCTTTTAATGTCAACTTGCGCCGCTACAATCTGTTCCACGCGCACCTGATGCACACCGAGCTGGTCAGCGAAGATAAGCGGGAGGCGGTGACATTTCCGCCGTGGATCATGCGCGAGGCAGGGGGGGGGTATTGAGGGCAAGACATCGACGGACGTTGAATCTCCTCCTCATCCGCGAGGGTTATGGAGAATAAGCATAGACCGACTTCCGGCCTCCTGCTCAGCCTCCGTGCGCCTGTGTGCCCTGGAGGTCAGTCGTGCTCCGATCTCGGCTCGAGTGCTTCGTGTGTTGACACGTCGACACGTCGGCACCAGGGGCTTCCACTCGTCTACTCCTCAACTTAAATTGTACCGTTTTTGCTTGTGAAATCACCATTACCAACAAAAAGTGCTTACGGTGACCGTACAACGAGGCACGGGATGCGTGGATGTTGAATGCCCGCGACGACGTCAAGATGTCGCGGGACCACAAAGACGTCGCCGCGACCATCGCCGAGCTCGGCGTTCCCAACGTGGTATGTCGGTGCAGGTTGACCCTATCACACCCATGTTGAAAGCGCCTGGACCTAAGTGCTTGAAACTGTAATACCAATGAACTGATTTTAAGTCTTCTTCAAGCTTGCTTTCAATTTCAACTTGCGCCCCTACAACGTGGTCGAGTGCTTGACCAACGACGGCTACTTTTCGGTGGACGTGCACCTGCCCGACGCCAACGTCGCGGTAGAGATTGACGGCAGGGCTGTGCAGGTTGACGGTATCAATAGCGCTTATGGTTTCAGCGCTTGAAACTGTAGTATGATGAAACGCTTTCAAACTTTACTTTTACATTCAACTTGCGCCTTTACATGACGGGCCGTTTCATTTCCTCAACATCTCCGTCGGCGGCCGCGGTAGGGCGGTGCAGGACGACAGTTTCAAAACCCGTGTTGAAAGCGCCGATGCGTTCAGTGCTTGATGCTACAATATGATGAATTGCTGTCAAGTTTTGCTTTCGATTTCCACTGCCGCCGCTACAACGAGGGGCGGCGCCGGAGCTCGCGACTCGCACCTCCACGAGGACAGTGCGCACGGAGCTTCGCGACGCCTTTCTCGCGCGGCGCTACAACGCGGTAGGGCCAGTCATACATTTCCTGCCATGTCAACACCACGCATAAATAACCCTCGTTTCTTGAGTTAATGACGGGTAATGACTGCGTGGTGCGGTATAACCTGGCTGATATTGCCCACCACGTCATCGACACGCATACATAACCCTCGTCTGTTGAGATAAGCTCGTAATGGCGGCGTGGTGCGATATGTCCTGGCTGGTATGTCCTGGTTGGTATTGCCTGCCACGTCATCGACATGCAATTTAACCCCTCATTTCTAAGAATTAAAAGGATTCCTATGATGTGACGAGCGATATTTACAAGACCTTATGGGGCGGTTGTCACCGTGCCATGGTTCGACTGGGCGCAGCTGAGAGGAAGCGCGGAGAGGAAGCAATACGTCGCGGTAGGGCGGTGAAGGTTGACCCTATGAAACTGATGTTGAGACTACCTTGAATCAAGCGCTTGAGACCAAAGTATGGTATACTACTTTCAACTTTTGCTTTCAAATTCAATTTGCACCGCTACGTCGCGGAGAAGTTGAGGGGCGCTGGTGTCAATGTTCCGGCATTCGCGTAGCGACGACTGGTGTACACAGACAGAGCACTGGTCACTGGTACAGACGGGCACTGGTCACTGGCACGCGATTGGGGCGCTGGCGTGAATGTTCCGGCATTCGCGTAGCGAACACTCCCAGGGGATAAGAGGGTATTCAGGTGGGGCTTCAGGAGGTAATAAGGGGGTATTAATGGGGTTGCTATGGAGTAAATTAAGGAGATGTGTCAGGAGTAATTGTGGGGGGCTTGAGGGGGTATCGGGTGCGACACTAGGCGGCGATTCGGGCATTCGAGCGGCGCAATCTAATGAAGAGCTGCCTGGGGGTCACTGAAGCAGGTTATTTTTTATACTTTTTAAAATACTTTCATCATTAAATAAATACACTTCATTCACGTTCAACGTTGCAAACACACATCGCCTGTGCATACATGGCGGGGCGATCGCATCACGGGGGGCAGGGCGAAAGCCTGGTGCCTCCTTATATACGCGGAAGAGTCTCGGCATGTAGCAAGATCACCCGCCTAATATACGACATATACCTGGGTATGGGGTGCTCGGCGCCCGCGCGCCGGCTAATCTGGACGATAATGACGTTATTTTTGCTCTCTCTGATGGATCTTGCCCACCACCTCAGGGTGCATCATGTGCGCCGCTGCCGC
>Ga0307489_10003557_pt1 | contig 10319 bp, 19 predicted proteins | sample SB12metaG_FD_202247 | JGI IMG/M metagenome (GOLD analysis project Ga0307489, IMG submission 202247) | Sea-ice brine microbial communities from Beaufort Sea near Barrow, Alaska, United States - SB 1.2 | ecosystem: Environmental > Aquatic > Marine > Coastal | place: USA: Alaska | collected...
TCGCTCTCAGCCTCATCCTCCTCGCCCTCACCCTCCTCGCCCTCCTCCTCTTCCTCACCCTCCTCCTCCTCCTCCCCCTCCTCGTCCTCCTCGCAGTCATCAGCAACCGGCTCGACAACATTACCCACGTAGGGCCCGGGCCGCCGATACGCGTTCACTCTAAAAATTTGGACTGCCGCCCGCCCGAGCCGCCCCAGCGCCAGTCCCGCCTGCCCGGGTCGCCCCGGCGCTAGGCCCGCCTGCCCGAGCCGCCCAAGTCGCCCAGGCGCCGCCGCACCCACGCCCATCTCCACCCGTCCCTCGAAGCGCACCGTCCGCTCGGGTCAGATGCCGATGAGTCGTCGAGGCTTTGGTAGGTAATCTTGCGGTGGTTGGCACGCGCCGCACGGGGGTCGCAGCGGTGGCGGCCCGCCTCGGAAGCGGCGCACGCGGCCAAGCCGCGATGACAGTGAATATGCGCGCGGTTGATGCGTCGTTCTACCAACGTGTGTGTTGAGGGGCGCGGTGAAGTCGAAGGATGCGCAGACAGTGTATCCGGGTTGGTATCGAAGCTGTGGTATCGAAGCAAAGTTCGTTCAATCAGATGCTGCGTTGTTGGCGAAGTCGCCACAACGCACACGGCACACCGCTCCACACTTAAGACAGGCAACGCCGCGCCCCCTCCGCAATCCGCAGCCATGGTACACGCTGCCTCTGCCCCTCGCCCGCCATGACAACCCGCATGTTTCTCTGCTCTTGCGACGGCTTTTTGCTTTTTGGCATTTGTGGGTGCCGCCTTCGCCGCCGCCGCCGCTCCCGCCGCCGCCGCACGGGGCTGGACGTGGCGAGCTCGAGTTGCTTTGCCGTGTCAGGTTTGTTTATAGAGCCTCGAGTGGGCCTGGCAGATAATGCTCCCCACATCACAGGGCGCCACTGACGGGGGCCAGGGCGAAAGCCTGGCGCCTCCTTCTACATGCGGAAGCGGCCATCTCTCATTTGCTCGAGGGCTCCCGCCGCCGCCGCCGCCCTGCGTGTTGCCGCCGTCCAGGGGCTGTCCATGGCATCCCATCAATTTCTGTGCAATGTGCACCTCCTCGTAGTATCCCACACACCGCTGCCGCCGCCGCTGCCCTGCCTGTCGCCGCCTGAAGCCTGGCCACTCCATTCCTGACGGTTTGCTCACTTCGCCAAAACATCCCTCACCAACACCCTTGCACCTGCAGGGTGGCGGCCGCGACAAACGCAAGAAAAATGCCAAGAAGCTGGGCAAGGCAGGGACGAGCAACTGTTGCCCGCCACGTCATGGACGTGCAATCTCAACCCTCGTGTCATGAGTTAGACGGCATCCTGTGACGTGGCATGCAACCCCTGCCAGGCCCTAGCTCAAGGAGCCAGAGCACGCCAGCGGTAAGGGACATGTAACCATTGCGCGCCACGTCATCACCCATAAGCATTTCGAAACCTCGTTTGTCGGGTTACATGGCATCCTATGACAACGAAAACAATATCCCCATTGTCCGCCCGCCGCGTCATCGACACGCACTTATTTTTTAACCCTCGTTTGCTGAGTTACGTGGCTACTACTACGTTTCAATAGACTAGTATTGTGCCACCGCGTGGGTCAAGGGTGAAGCCTGTGGACTCTCCCAACCCCCCATAACCCCGAGTCACAGCCGCATATACTGAAAACCCTAAGGTGTCGAGCGCTCCCTAGTCCACCTCTCACCTGACCGGAAATCTACTCTATCAGGCTCCGCATAACCTGGCGGGCCCTGGGCGTTGGTACCACGCGCACCGCCACCAAGGAGGCGAAGAACGCGCTGAAGGTGGAGCGACGCTATGAGCGCGCCACCGCCGACGACGACATCGACGCCATCCTCGCCAACATTAAGCTGCTGGACGCCAAGCAAGAGCCCAAGGTGTATGAGGCAGGGGCTTACACTCGTCCACTTCTCAGCTCAACCTGAGCCGTTTCTGACACTCAAAACACCCCCTAAACTCTCAAACACCCCATCAACCCCTGCCAAAAAATACCCTCTTAACACCCCATAATCACCCCTTGCCCCACAAAAAGCGCTTACATTGAGCTGGAAGGTGAACGAGCGTAAGTCTCTGGTACGAGGACGTGCCCAAACCCACGCCGCGGTGCAACTGCTCCTTCACCGCCACCATCGCGCAGAAGCCGGCGGTAGGGCGGTGCCGGTTCACCCGATCAAACCCATGTTGAAACCGCCTGGCGCCTGGAAGTAAGCACTTAAAACTATAATTTGATAAAACCGCTTTCATTTTTTGCGTTTAATTTCAACTTGCGCCGCTACACCGCGGAGATCATCCTCTTCGGCGGCGAACTCGTGGTATGGCGGTGCAGGTTACCCCTATCATATCCACGGTGAAAGCGCCTGGAACTAAGCGCTTGAAACTAGAATGTGACGAACCGCTTTCAAACGTTGCTTTCAATGTCAACTTGCGCCGCTACAGCGTGGATGCCGCCGGCAAGTCGCGGGTGTACGGCGACCTCTATCGCTACGACGTCGATAAAAACAAATGGAGTCTGGTGCAGAGTCCGAACGCCCCCCCTCCGAGAAGCGCGCACCAGGCGGTATGCGCGGGCGGGGATACGTGCATGTGCATGTGCTCGCCAGGTCATCCACCACAGAGTTCACTAGAACCTCGTTTAACGATTTGAATGTCACCCAATGACGTGGCGAGCACTCGCCACGTCATCAACCACAGTGTTAACCAGACCCTCGTTTAACGAGTTGAATCTCACCCAATGATGTGGCGAGCACTCGCCAGGTCATCAACCACAGTGTTAACTAAACTCTCGTTTAACGAGTTGAATGTCACCCAATGACGTGGCGAGCACTCGCCACGTCATCCACCACAGTGTTGACTAGACCCTCGTTTAACGAGTTGAGTGTCACCGAATGATGTGGCGATTGCTCGCCACGTCAGCCACCACAGTGTTAACTAGACCCTCGTTAAACAAGTTGAATGTCACCCAATGACGTGGCAATCACTGCGCACCCTGCCCTCAGCCCTAAACCCTAAACCCTGAACCCTAAATCCTGGACCCTAAACCCTAAAACCCTAAACCGGCCCTCGCGGCGGGCGGGTACCTGTTTGTGTTCGGAGGTGAGTTCACCTCCCCGAACCAGGTAGGGCGGTGCAGCTTGACCCTATCAAACCCATGTTGAAACCGCGTGGAACCAAGCGCTTGAAACTATAGTGTGATACACTGCTTTCAACTTCTGCTTTCAAATTCGAGTTGCGCCGCTACAACCAGGAGCGCTTCCACCACTACCGCGATCTCTGGCGCATGGATCTCAAGGCAGGGGGAATAAAAAATGATAGTCAGGAGCTTAAACCGTGCTTTAAGCGAGTTGGATTACGCTTTAGTTCCCGACTCGGGAGGTTGCGGGCTCGACCCGCGCCAGTGGCTTCGTTGAGAACAAGCACGCGATCGACGTTGTGTTCCGACGAATGGAGTCCCCTGCGCGTCCGTATGAGCATTCCCACTATGATAAAGCTACGACCCAAAGCCATGCTCCGATCTCGACTAGAGTGCTGGTTCTCTGCTCTGCTACGCTGAGTGTCCGCTGATGGTCGGAGCTGCAGTGTCCCGAGCTTTGCCCTCGAAAGGGCAGTCGGCGGTCGGACACGCTCCGCCGGCCAGAGTATCGAGTCTCTCACACTGCTTTGCATCGAGCGAAACCTTGTGTTCTGAAGGACCCTGTTGCACGGAGAACTCGTGGGAGAACATACCCAACAAGGGGGGGCCTAGCGCGCGCTCCGGTCACCGTATGGTGGCGCACCCCGCCGGCAAGCAGGGGCTTGCACTCGTCCACTTCTCAGCTCGACCTGAGCCGTTTTTGACACTCAACCCATCCCCTAAACGCCTCAACAGCCCCTCCATCCCCGCCTTAAACACTCCCTAAGCACCCCCTAAAAACCGCTTGTCCCACCAAAAGTGCTTACATTGAGCTGATAGGTGAACGAGTGTACGCCCCTGGCGGCAGGTCGCTGCTGATGTTCGGCGGGTACTACGACACGGTAGGGCGGTGCAGGTTGACCCTATCAAACCCACGCTGAAAGCGCCTGGATCTAAGCGCTTGAAACCAAACTATGATAAATTGCTTACAATTTTGCTTCAATTTTGCTTCAATTTCGTTTTCAAATTCAAGTTGCGCCGCTACGACACGGGTGCGGAGATGCGGTACTACAACGACGTGTGGGAGCTGACGCTGGAGACTATGGTGTGGAAGGTGCGGGTCGGGGTAGGGCCTGCCGCGCATCGCTTGCCACGTCGTTTAACACGTTTTAATCTCAGTGTCGGGGTGACATGTCACCCTCAACTTCTCGAAATCGAAGGTCTATTTACTCAAGGATGGCGACCCGGTCGGACTTTCGGCGAGTCGGTCGGTGGGATGCTCGAAATACAAAATACACAGTTCTGATTTGTCGAACGGGATTCGATACCACACCTTCGATACCAGATCCGACACTGAGTTTACACTGTTGCTTCTTGAGTTGAATGGCATTCAGTGACGTAGCGAGGGATATCTACCGGGCTCTAGGTCGGGGGCGAAGCAGGCGGCGGCGGCGTGGGCAAGGGCGGCGGCGGTGCGTCGTCGCTGCAGGGGCCCTCCCCGCGAAGTGCGAGCCACGTGTCGGCGCACGCCGACGGGCTGTACGTGTACGGGGGGTACTGCAAGTATGCGGGCGACGGTGAGGCAGGGCGGTGCAGCTTGAACCCATGCAACCCAGCTGACAGCGCCTGTAACTAAGCGCCTGAAACCATGATATGATGAACCGCCTTCAAACTTTAGTTTCAAATTCAAGTTGCACCGCTACGGCGAGGGCGACGACGGGGACGTGGAGAAGGGTGTGACACACGCCGACCTGGTAGGGCGTTGCAGGTTGACCCTATCAAACCCACGTTGAAAGCGCCAGGATCTGAGCGCCTGAAACTACAATATGATGAACAGCCTTCAAACTTTTCTTTCAAATTCAACTTGCGCCGCTACAACCTGTGGCGGCTGGACCTGAAGAGCTGGGTATGGGAGAAGGTGAAGAAGCAGGGCATGGCACCGGGCAGGGGCTGACACCCGTTCACAATAGAGCTCAACTTGAGCAACTTCAGGACACATTCATGAGCCAAGTCAGGTTATACGGTGGACAGAAGAGCTCAAGTTGAGCTAAATTGGGAATGAGTGTAAGCCCCTGGCGCCGGGGCCGCGGGCGGGCGCGCAGTCCGCGGTGCACCATGCCAAGAAGCGCGCCGTGTTGTTCGGCGGCGTGGTAGGGTGGTGCAGGTTGACACCCCATAAACTCAGACCCTATGAAACCCAAGTTGAAACCGCCTAGAACTAAGCGCTTGAAACTAAATATCATAAATCGCTTTCCAATTTTGCTTCAAATTTGCTTTCGAATTCAACTTGCGCCGCTACAGCGTGGTGGACCACGAGATCCGCAAGGGCGAGGTGATCATCAGCGAGTTTTTCTCGGACGCGTACACCATGTCGCTGGAGGGCGGGCGCTGGTTCCCGGTCACGCTGTACGCCGACAAGGGCGCCAAGGGTGGGGAGGCGCCCGCGGGGAATGCGGCGGGCGGGCTGGCGGAGGCGGAGCGCGTGGCGCGCGGCAGGGGCTTACACTTGTTCCCATTTCCGCTCAACTTGAGCTTACTTTGCCCCATTCCGCTCAACCTGAGCTCCCTTTGTCCCCCATGTGACCCAAAGTAAACCTGGGACGTGTCCGGAAGGTGCTCAAGTTGAGCTCAAACGTGAGCGATGTGTCCCGAAGGTCCTCAAGTTGAGCTCTGAAGTGAGCCAGTGTAAGCCCCTGGCGCGCGGCGAGAGCACGAACGAGAACTTCAACATTCGGTCGGAGCTGACGCGCGCCGCGGTCAAGATCCAGGCGCACTACCGCGGCTACCAGGCAGAGGCTTACACTCGTCCACCCTTCAGCTCAACCTGAGCCGTTTCTGACAGAAAACATACCCTAGACACCCCCTAATGCCCCCATGACGACGCCTAATTGCACACCCTATTACACTCAAAGCGCTTACGTTGAGCCGAAAAGTGGACGAGTGTAAGACCCTGGTACCAGGTGCGCAAGGCGTTCAAGATCTACAAGGTAGGGCGGTGCAGGCTGACCCTATGATACCCAAGTTGAAACCGTCTGGAACGAAGCGCTTGAAACTATAATATGATGGACTGCTTTCAAATGCTGCTTTCAATTTCAACTTGCGCCGCTACAACAAGGTGGGCGGCCAGGTCAGCGAGCTATTGTACTCGCCGGGCTCCGGCGAGGTAGGGCCGGCCAGGTTGCGCCCGCCACGTCATTCCCCACATCATGCCAGGGGGTGCCCGCCCGTGCCGCCACGTCATCCTCCACATTTCAGACCCCCATTTCTTGATTCGAATGACATCCTATGACGTAACTCCCGTTACCTGGGTGGCCCCCGCCCGCCACGTAATCCTCCACATTTTAGACTCTCGTTTCTTGCGTCTAATTACATCCCATGACATAAATCCTGTTATCTGGATGGCCCCCGCCCGTCACGTCATCCTGCGCGTTACAGACCGTTCCTTGACTCGAATTACATCCTATGACGTGGCTTCCGTTACCTGGGTGGCCCTAGGGGTGGGCGGCGCCGAAGACAGCGGCGCGGCCGCGCGGGCGCATGAACGCCGCCGTGGCGGTGCGCGGCAACGCCATGTTTCTGTTCGGCGGCGCGCTGGAGATCGGCGACACGGAGGTGGCGCTGGACGACGTGTGGTGCCTGGTAGGGCGGTGCAAGTCGACCCTATGAAACTCAAGTTGAAAGCCCCTGCATCTGAACGCTTGAAACTAAAATGAGACGAACTGCTTTAAAATGTTCCTTTCAATTTCAACTTGCGCCGCTACATCCTGGAGCTGACGGCGCGACCCAAGTGGCGCAAGGTGGCGGACATGAGCGCGGAGGTGCAGGCCATGGTGGCGGAAGGGGCTTACACTCGTTCCGATTTCAGCTCAACTTGACCTGTTCCGTCCATCGTATGACCCAACTTAACTCATGAAGGTGTCCCGGAGTTGCTCAAGTTGAGCTCTAACGTGAACGAGTGTAAGCCCCTGGGTGGCGGGCGACGCGGTGCTCAGCTCCGACGACGAGGAGGAGGTGGAGGGGGAGGGGGGTAAGAAGCATCGCAAGGGGGCGGATGCGGGTGCTATGCCCAAGATACGCGCCGGTCAGGACGAGGAGGAGGAGGAGGAGGAGGAGGATGATGACGAGGACGAGGCGGAGGACGACGACAGTGACGATGAGTAGCCAGCTGTCAGACAGACCTACTGTTCGTAGTTTAGGTAGTGACCGTCGGTTTAGCATAGCATGGTGGCGGCGGTCCCCCCTCGGTTGTCAACACAGCTGGCACGCGAGATTCTTCACCACCAAAACTCAGCCGCAGCCTCATCCTTCATCCTGCGCACACTTCTGGCAAGCAGAAAGCGGTCCTACCCCTACCCCTACTCCTTACCCCTACCTGCTCCTACCCCTACCGCTACCCCTACCCCTGCCGCTACGGCTATCTCTACCCCCCGCCCACTACCCTGAGCACCACACGGACGTGAATCGCCGCGCCGCGCCGTCCAGTCTCCGACCGACCGCGCGACCGGCCGCGCGCCAGCCCACGAGCCCAGCACCGACAACAGCAAATATCTGGGGTGGTACTCTATCTTGGGAGGATCGGCTCAGGAGCCATTGCACGTCTTGCGGCGGCCGCGTACGACGCTCGGAATGGGCGTGAGGATGGCGTCTGGGGCGGCGGCAGCGGCCGTCGCCCGACGGGCGCTGGGGTGCTGCGGCGCGGCCGGTGGAACCCTCGGCTCTTCGGCAGGAGCACTGTCCCATCTGCCCCAACAGCAGCACATCCATCATCTCATCGGAACTGCGCTGGAGGACTACGGCAGGGGAGTTGATATCGGCGGCGTTCTGGATGGACGCCGGGGGTTCAGTACGCGGTGCGGCGACCGCGGCACCATCACCAGCTGCCTTCCATTCCACCGCGGCGGCGGAGGAGTCGCGCCTGGCTTTCCTTATCCGCGCATCGTGCCCGCCGCAGCCTACTACAGCGGGGGCGCGATAGTGGATAGCACGGGCGCTGCGCGAAGCGTCTTGAGGGCGGAGGTCGAATCCTCCTCCTCGGACGACGCCGACGACGACGACGACGAGGGCAACAGCCGCATGACAGAGGTGAGGCGGTGCAGGTTGCCACTGGGTTTCAGCTCTTGAAACTAAGATGTGATGAACCGCATTCATTTTTTGCTTTCAACTTCAACTTGCGCCGCTACATCGAGGCGGGTCTGAAGAAGCTGCGCGTGGTGGACCTGAAGGAGCGCCTGGCGGCGCGCGGGTTGGCCGTGTCGGGCAAGAAGGACGTCCTCGTCGCCAGGCTCGTCGATGCCGCTCGGTCACGGGCCGCCGCTGCACCCGAGGCGGAAGAGGATCAAGCCGAGGGTGACGACGACGGGGGCGGTGGCGGTGGCGGCGGCGGCGGAGTCGGCGGCGGCGGCAGCGGCGGGGTCGGCGGCGGCATCGGTGGCGGCAACGAGAATGACAGCGAGGACACCTCTGCGGTCGGCCGAGTGCAACGGCGTATCCGCGCGCGTGCCGCCACTATGAAAGCCCCCTCCTGCGATGCCGCCACTGTCGCCACTATCGGCGCCGAGCTGGCCGCGTTCCAGCAAAGCGATGAGCAGGAGTTAGTGTTTCCCGTAGGGGCTGCATTTTATCCACTTTTCAGCTCAACCTGAGCCGTTTAGTCACTGAGCCCACCCCACGTATCCCACAAACAATGCTTACATTGAGCTGTAACTTGCACGAGTGTAAGGCTCTGGTCATCGGCCAGCCTGAACAACAAGGAGCGCGCGTCTGTGCACATGCAATCCCAGCGGCTGGTGGGGTTGCTGGCGCCGCATCCACTTGGCATCTTCATGATTATATTCATCCGTCTTATATTTCAAAGTCTAACGATCAAAACCCTACAGTAAACCCACCATTTAGACCCCCAGAGGGAGCCCGATTGAAGCGTCCATGAGGAGACCCCTTTGAACCTGGTATCGTTATTCGCTGTGTTGCGCATTGCGTTGCCGCGCGCATCGAGGGCACCAAACATGCGGACACCTGGCTGAATGATGTACTCGGATGAACGTACTATTCGTGCGGCGGCAACCCTAACAACAGGGGCTCGCGTCGCAAAGCTACGGGCGTGGGGAAGCGCGGGCGGTGCACGTGACCAAGGGCACTTCTCACCGGATGGTTTCGGGCGTCCAAGCGCTTAGAGAGTTTGCGCGTACGTGTCCGGAAGCGTCAAACCAGGGTGTGTCGAGGGCGCATGACGTCACCGCGGCGGCGCGTTTGGAAGCCGCCGTTTTGAAAGCCGCCGTCGCGCGCCTGGCAGGGGCTTACACTCGATCACTGTTCAGCTCAATTTGGGCCGTGTCTGACACACAAGAAGGCCCTACACACCCTAAACTCTCCCTCACACCCCCTTAACATGGGCTACACAATCCCTACGCGCACCCCCTATCCCATAAAAAGCGCTCAAGTTGAGCTGAGAAGTGAACGAGTGTATGCCCCTGGCGCCTGGCGGAGGACCAGGAGCTTACGGCTGATGGCTTGGTGAGCGTGATGCACGCGTGTACCACACTGGGTAGGGCGTTGCAGGTTGACCCTATCAAACCCACGTTGAAAGCGCCTAGATCTGAGCGCTTGAAACTAGAATGTGATGAAGCGCTTTCAAAGTTTGCTTTCAATTTCAAGTTGCGCCACTACAACTGGGGAGCAAGCGGATGCTCACACGTGCTGACGAGGCAGGGGAGTATGGGAGCTAGCACTCGACCGACGTTGAATCGAGAGTCGTGTCTGCGAGTCTGTATGAGCAAACACACTGGTGATAGGTCATGCTCCGATCTCGGTTTGAATGCTTGTTCTCAATGACCCTCCTGCGAGGCTCTTGTGAAGGCTGTGTTTGCAGAGATTGTGCGCCGGGTCCCAGAAGGTAACTTTCGGAGAATTGTCCCGATCTTCAGGCGCGGTGGGTATTGAAATCCAGCACTCGACCGACGTTGAATCTCCTCGTCCTCCGCGCATCGTTGTGAGCATTCACACTCCAGGTAAGTTATGCTCTGATCTCGGTGTGAGTGCTTGTTGTGAATGACCCTCCGGTCAGTTTCATCCAACAGGTGGGCTGGGCGGGGGCTTTGCCGTTCCTAGAGCAGCAACAGCTTGACGTCATCTGCGAAGCGCTGCAGGAGAAGCACTTGAGTAGGGCCAGGCAGATGTCGCTCGCCACGTTAGG
>Ga0307489_10003558_pt1 | contig 10318 bp, 16 predicted proteins | sample SB12metaG_FD_202247 | JGI IMG/M metagenome (GOLD analysis project Ga0307489, IMG submission 202247) | Sea-ice brine microbial communities from Beaufort Sea near Barrow, Alaska, United States - SB 1.2 | ecosystem: Environmental > Aquatic > Marine > Coastal | place: USA: Alaska | collected...
TCAGTTTCTAGGTGCTCCGTTTGAGCAATTTGGTGATCGTCTTGAGCACTTTGGTAAGCAGCGGCAGACGTCGCCGCCGCCGTCGGTGTAGCAAGCCGAGCAGCTCCTGACCGCCTCGTGCGGGCCGTAGTTGGCGCACGCTCAGATCCGCTTCACCGGGTGTGTCCAGTGCGGCTGCTGGCACTCGGCGTCGTCATAGTGGGGAGTATAAACCCCAGATTAGCCTTCATGCCCCTCCCCCGTGCGTGCGCGCATACTACTTCCCCGACATACGGCCGTTATTAGGCGGGAGCATCGTGCTACATGCCCATGCAGGCCCAGCAGCCTCTGGGGGCGGCGTCGGCGCCGCACAGCGCGCACGCGTTCATCTTCGACAAGTGCGCAACTGCCCGGTGATCGCCCTGCGCGGCGCTGGCCTTCATGTACTTCCTGGCGAGCTCGTCGCTCTTTTGGTAGCCGCCCGCCAGGGACTTAGACTCGTCCACATTGCGGCTCAGTGTACGCATATTTTGTGGGATACGTCGGGGGCATGATTCTCCCCCAATCTATAAGACAGGGGGACACGGGGGGCACAGGGGGATGTGACCAAAACGGCTTAGGTTGAGCTGAAAAGTGGGCGAGTGTCAGCCCCTGCCGCCCGCCCCATCCCTGTAGGCCTCCCCGATGTTTACTTGCGCCCCCGCATGCCCTAGGTCAGCAGCCCGCTGCCAAAACGAAAGCGCCGTCGGCAAGCAACTTTCCTTCACGCCCGTGCCTTTGAGGTAACTGAGTCCCAAGTTGAACAAAGCAGTGGTGTTATCGTCCGCCTCGATGCAGCGGCACAAGTTGAATTTGAAAGCAAAACTTGAAAGCGATTTATCATATTTGGGTTTCAAGCGCTTAGTCCCAGGCTCTGTCAACGTGGATTTGAACGTTTGATAGGGTCACCATGCACCGCCCTACATCAACAGCCTCGCGATACAGCGCGTTCGCGCGCGTATGGTCCTGCTCCATGCCGTGTCCGGCGCTGTAGAGCCCGCCGAGGTTCAGGGGCTTACACTCGTTCCCATTTCAGCTCAACTTGAGCTCTTCTGTCCACTGCATAACCGAAATACAGTCATGAATGTGTCCTGGAGTAGCTCAAGTTGAGCTCTAACGTGAACGAGTGTAAGCCCCTGCCGAGGTTCGCCATCGCGTTGGTGTGGCCTCGGTCGGCCGCCCTCCGGTCAGGGGCTTACACTCGTCCACTTTTCGGCTCAACGTAAACACATTTTGTGGGATACGTTGTGTGCATGATCTTCCCCCAGTCTATTGGATAGGTGGACACGGGGAGGCGTGACCAAAACGGCTTAGGTTGAGCTGAAAAGTGAACGAGGGTAATTCCCTGCTTCCGGTACCACGTTGCCGCCAGCACATAGTTCTGCGGGGTGCCCTTGCCGTGTTCAAAGGCTCCCCCCAAGTTGAACTGAGCCGCGCGGCAGGGGCTTACACTCGTTCACTTTTCAGCTCAACGTAAGCGCTTTCTGTGGGATAAGGGGTGCAGATAGGGGCTGTTAAGGGGGTGTTTAGAGGGTGTTTAGGAGGTGTTTGGGGGCATTTGGGGGTATCAGGGGTGTTTAGGGTGTATCGTGTGTCAGAAACGGCTGAAGTTGAGCTGAAAAGTGGTCGAGTGTCAGCCCCTGCCGCGCGGTCGCCTCGCTCCGCCGCCTTCTTGAACCACGTGACCGCCGCCCCGTGGTCAACCTCCACGCAGGGGCTTACACTCGTCCACTTTTCGGCTCAACGTTAGCGCTTTCTGCGGGATAGGGGGTGCACTTAGGGTTTGTTGAGGGGGTGATCAGGGGGTACCCGGGGGTGTTCAGGGTGTGTTTTTGTCTCAGAAACGTCTCAAGTTGAACTGAGAAGTCAACGAGAGTAAGCCCCTACCTCCACGCCCTCGCCGTTCTCGTAGAACACGCCCGTGTTGAATTGCGCGTCGACATGCCCGCGCTCGGCCGCCCGCAGCCCCCACCTGAACGCCAACTCTGGAGACTGGTGCAAACCCTCCTCGCCCCCGCGACAGGGGCTACACTCGTCCACTTCTAAGCTCAACCTGAGCCGTAACTGAAACAAAAGCCCACCCTGCAGACCCCCTAGTACCCCGTGACACCCCTGAAACACCCCCTCAAGTATCCCTACACGCACCCCCTATCCCACAGAGAGTGCTTGCGTTGAGCCAGAAAGTGGACGAGTGTAGGCCCCTGCCCCACGGTACCACCCCGACAGGCGGTGCGCCGCCCCGGGGTCCGTGCGCGCGGCGCTCAGTAGCTGCCGCGCGATCTCGCTCGGCGCCATGGTGGGGTTCGTTTCAGATCCTCCACACCCCCCCTCGCAGAACGTGCCCCGCTGGGTGCCGCCGCCGCTCCCTCAGTGTGCGCGCGTTGTTGTGGCGGTAGGTTTTCTGCCTCCCACCTACTCGTGCGCTTTTTTTCGTTGCAGTTCCCATTTTTGACGCTCGGCATTTCCCTGAATCGTTTTGACTCAACAAGAAAATTGAATCGAGCGCCGTGATTGACTGGAGCGTAAAGCAACAACATGTTACATTCCCTAAGTCGCGAGATGCGAACATTAGTAGCTATGTGAGAGCGCCACGTTGATGATCCAAGAAAAAACTTTTCCTTCGGATCTCTTGGAATCATCGAAAAACTGGCAGCTTTTCTACTACGTACGAGTAACCATAGCTTCAACCTTCTTCAACCTTCTTTTGCCTTTCCGTCCCTTCGCTCCCCTGCCCTTCGCTTCCATTCCCTTCGCTTCCCTTCGCTTCACTTCGCTTCGCTTCCCTTTGCTTCGCTTCCCTTCCCTTCGCTTCCCGTCCCTTCCCTTCGCTTCCCTTCGCTTCGCTTCCCTTCCCTTCGCTTCCCTTCCGTCACCTTCTTCAAACTTCTTCAACCTTCTTCAACCTTCTTCAACCTTCTTCAACCTTCCATATTGAAGCTGCTTCTTGTGATCGACAGTTCGTACCCAAAAGAAAACCTCCCAACCCCGAACGGGGCAGCAGGCGGTCAGCTTATTAGAGCAGAATTGGCAGAACACGCGGATATGCCGTTTTTATCGGCCAGATCCGCGGATTGACTTCCTATCTCCTTTATCACCCTATCCCCGATGGACTTCCACGCGACATCGGGGCGAGGCGAGGAGGTTGCCCAACTTGGGTGTGACCGAGAAGAAACTTCGCTCAGCTGAGTTAGCTCTGTCGCGGTTCACCGGAAGGGTGCCGAGGGTGCCATCGAAACGCTTCCAAAACGCTTCTATTTCCTTCTATTATTCATCCGCTGTCCACTCTACTCACACATCGCACGCAACCTAACCCTGCTCCCTTGCTTCACTTCCCGCGCGCCCCACCGCCATCCCCCGCCGCCCCCCGCCGCCCCCCGCGCTCCCACAAGTCGAAGGATCATGCCGAGTATCCCCGCCCGGGCGCTGTTAATTGCTGCTGGTAGCCGCGGCAGCGCCGGCGCCGGTTCAAACCGGCCCCGCGCGAGCTCGAGTCTTCACGGCCGCGTTATACGAGCCGGAGTCGCTACCCCGTCCTCGTCCACCTCACCAGCAACGGCAGCCTCAAGCGAGAACGGACTGGCTAAAGCTAAAGCGACTCGTACCGCCGCTGCCGCTGCCGAGGAGGTGGCCGGCGCCGCCGACGCCGACACCGCCGAGGTAACACGCGGTGTAGAGTTTCCAGTATGAAAACCCGAGTTGAAAGCCCTGCCAGTCCGTACCGCCATGTCCATAGGACCGACGAGGAATACACTAAAAAAACAAAAAAAACATGACTGTTTGCCTGTGTGTACCGGCACACATAGTTAACATTCACACATTTGATGCGGTGATTTTGATAGGCAATTTTGATACGATCAATTTGATATACTACATCGATAGGGTGATTTGGATGCGATTATTTTGATAGTAAATATTTGATAGGTTGATGGGCTAAGGATTTTGGGTTGAAAGTCGATTTTGATAGGTTGATTTTTTTCGCCACTAAGTATTCCCCCACCGTCGGTCCTATGGACATGGCGGTACGGACTGCCTGCGCGCCTGGCTGTAGCGCTTGAAACGAAAATGTGGTCTTAAACCGCTTTCAAACTTTGCTTTCAATTTCAACTTGCACCGCTACACCGAGGCGGACGCGAACGCGGTCCCCGCGCTCGCCGTCTTCGACCTCGACGCGTGCCTCTGGACCCAGGTGGGCGGTGCATATTGATAGTATCAGAACCCGTATTGAAAGCGAGCCTGGTCAGCTGGCATCAGAGCTTGAACCTAAAATGTGTTACACTGTTTTCAAGCTTTTCTTTCAATTGCAACTTGCGCCACTACACCCAGGAGATGTACCTGCTGGACCACCTCGTGGACCCAAGCAACCCGGTGATGGGGCAGCTGGGGGAGAGCGGCGAGGGCGTGGTAGGCGCGCGCTCGGGCCGTGCCGTCATCGCGCTGCACGCGGGGCAGGGGCTTACACTTGTCCACTTCTCAGCTCAACCTGAGCCGTTTTGGTCACACCTCCACGTGTCCCCCTGTCTAACAGACCGGGGGGAATCATGCACCCAACGTATCCCACAGAACGTGCTTACGTCGAGCCGAAAAGTGGAGGAGTGTGAGCCCCTGACAAGGGGTCGATGCACGCGCTGCAGCAGTACCACGCCGGCGCCTTCCCGGGGTAAGGCGGAGCGGGTAGACAGTATCAAGACCCGAATTGAAAGCGCGCCTGGTTTCAGCGCTTGAAACTAGAATGTGATGAACCACTTTCAAGCTTCGTTGTCAATTGCAACGTGCGGCGCTACACTGGGGATGCGCCTCGCCGCCGCGAGCAGCGCGGTAGGGCGGTGCAGGTTGACCCTATCAAACTTATTTTGAAAGCGCCTGGATCTGAGCCCTTGAAGCCAGAACATGCTAAATTGCTTTGAAAGATTGCGTTCAACTTCAACATGTGTCACTACAGCGCGGACACGCCGCTCGCGGTGCGCATCGGTCGGTCGGCTCTGTGCCTGCTGGAGGTGGTGCCGGGGTGGGGCCAGATTGACAAGATATCCCATATCAGTATGGGGGATCACCGTATCGATACTGTCATCTCCCATATCATGAGCCCATATCCCATATCGATGTCCAGGATGACCATTTCGATATGGTAGAAAACCATATCGATATACCATATCCAATATCGATAACCCATATCCCATATCGATTTTCCTGTGACAATTAGTATCCAAACTCGAATTGACAGTGCGCCTGGTTTCAGCGCTTGAGACTAAAATGTGACGAATCGCTTTCAAACGTTGCCTACAATTTCGATGTGCGGTGCTACACCGGGGGTCACCGTGCGCGAGGTGCTGGCCGCTGGATGGCCGGACGGCTTCGAGGGCAATGTGCAAATCGGTCGGACACTTCCCCTCTCTTCCGACAAAGCTGCCACGCACTTCCCCATCCTGCGCCGGTAAGGCGGTGCAGGTTGACAGGATCAGAATCCGTGTTGACAGCGCCTATAGTTTCAGCGCATGAATGACATTTAAAGACAGCGAGGCCCGCGTCCGAAAATTCAATTTTCGGACATTTCAATCAAGACGTCTTGAGTTAAAATATGTTTTCGAGCGTGGGCTTGTCTTTAAATGTCACAACTAAACTATTATGCATTGCTTTCAAATTTTTCTTTCAATTTCAATTTGCGCCACTACACGTCGGGAGACAGGGGTACCATTCGACCGCATGCTGTTCTTCGATGACTGCGGAAGTTGCGACCACTGCGGCGAAGTGGCCGGCAGGGGCTTACACTCGTCCACTTTTCAGCTCAACTTGAGCCGTTTCTGAAACGAAATTCAACGTAAACGCCCCCTCGTACCCCCTACACACCCCCTTGAACCCCCTGAGCACCCCTTAAACAAACCCTGTATATACCCCCTATCCCGCAGAAAGCGCTTACGTTGATCTGAAAAGTGAACGAGTGTAAGCCCCTGGTGGCCGGCAAGTGCACGGAGGAGGGGTCGGCGCTGGGGCCGGTGACGGTGCACACGCCGCGCGGGTTGGGGCTGGCGGACTGGAACGGCGGCCTCGAGGCATACGCCGCCCGCTGTGTTTTTCGCCGCTGTGCGCTGCGCGGCAAATGAATATTTGTATTTGTTGTAAAGATAAGCGCGAGCATGAATACTTTGTTGTAATCTCACTATTGTTGTACACAAGGAGGGGGCATCATTTGAATATGATTTCATTCGCAGCTCGGACCGCTTCAGTCGGAACCGCCGGCGGGGCTCTTGAAGATCTTCTTGAACTTGGCGGTGAGTTGGTTGACCGTGGTGAAGAGGGTGTACCGGTTGCTCTTCTTCCACGGGTTGGCCTCGGGGAACGGCAGGGCGTACCCGTCGCCAGGGTCCACTCAACGATGCCTTCAATCACGGTTGAACAGGCCGAGATCAGTATATCGACTGGGTGAAATGCCCATATAACTCAGCGGGTGTGTCGGGGTACACAGGTACAATACGAGCGAGCGGTGAGGCGCCCCACCCGAGCGCGTAGAAGATGCCAAAGACGCCGCCGAGGCCGCCGGTGTTGCCCAGCTGCTTGTCCATCACGTACCCCACCGTGAGCTGGGTCACCTCGCCCTGCTCGTTGAAGGTCAGGCTGCTGGTCTGCGGCGCCGCCTCCACCTTAATCCCCGTGGCCTTCAGCGCGCCCCCCGCCAGTGCGCCCGTACCGCCGGGCCGCGCAGGTTTAGCATTTAGGGTTTAGGGTTTGGGGTTTAGGGTTTAGGTACACCTCCCTGCTTCAAGGTAAGTCGGTTTCAGTCAAGTGCCTGCAGGTGGCATAAAGGACATCCGCCTCATAGTTGTGAATTTTTTAGATACGAAGTGGGTCAGGTCAACTCAAGCGGCATCGGGGCATCAGCGACAGTCAACCGGCTTAAAGTGTCAACAGACAATATACATGTGAGGCCCTGCCGTGTTGGTTCCCACGAAGCGCGAGTCCCACCACACCCGGTTGGGTTGGAACGGGTCGACGCGGAAGAAGTAGAAATTGTTCTTGGAGTCGGGGAAGCCGTCCTCGAGCTTGAAACCCGAGAACGCTGCAATGAACTCGTCCTTGCTGAGCGGGCCCACCACCAGGGACTCATAATCGTCCACTGTTTGGCTCAACGTAAGCACATTTTGTGAGATACGTTGGGTGCATGATTTCCCCCCAGTCTATTAGACAGGGGAACATGGGGAGGTGTGACGAAAACGGCTCAGGTTGAGCTGAAAAGTGGACGAGTGTAAGCCCCTACCCACCACGGGGGCCACGAACTGGAACGTCGACGCCATCCGCGCCGCAGGGCCTAGGGTTTGGTGTTCAGTGTTTAGGCATTATAGGGTTTAGGGTTTAGGCTTTAGGGTCGTTCCCTCTGCCGTGTTCAGCTCACTGATTGTTCATTCATGGTGTACCAGTGTACCCGTACAGCCCACACTCGCCCCCTCCCCCTCCCTGCCCTGGCCACTTGTTCCCTGTTCAGCTCAACCTGTCTGTCGCTCATAGCGTACCAGCGTACCCATACATACTCGCCGCATCCACCTACTCCCTGCTCAGCTCGACTTGAGCTTCTTTGATGCAATAACTTGGCATGACTGCCAATAGTTCAGGAGCAGAACGACTCAAGTTAAGCGGAGGCAGACAGACAGTACACAGTGTAAGGCCTTGCCGCGCCGGGTCCGCGGCGCCGAAGCCGGTCGCCAGGAACCCCTTCGCCAAGGGTCTGACAGCTGACACACGGCGCCCTGACTATTTGCTCATAGTGTATCACTATTCCTGTACACACCCGCCGCAGCCTCCTCCCTGGCGTGGCACCTGGCACGGCTTCTCCTTGCAACTCGTTGAAGCATCTTCGAGGTAGGATGGTGTGAGACTGCCCGACATGGCATCTCCTTTGTACCCCGTGTCCCGGCCCGCCTGCGCTGGTGGGCGCTCCCGCTGGTGGGCGCTCCCGCTGGTGGGCGCTCCCGCTGGTGGGCGCTCCCGCTGGTGGGCGCTCCCGCTGGTGGGCGCTCCCGCTGGTGGGCGCTCCCGCTGGTGGGCGCTCCCGCTGGTGGGCGCTCCCGCGCTCGGGCATTCGGATCACGCGTTCTGTCGCAGTCAACTGGTGTCGTGAGCCTGAAATCGTCGCGTCGGGGGCTCTACACGTGGTTGACGATGTGGCGAGCTCCGGTCGACTGCCGGACCCTGCCTTCGTCTTCATGATGAGCTCCTCGGGTGCGATAGGGAACGTGCTGGTCTTGAGCATCGCAGCCTCGTCGACCACGTTCTCGGCAACGTACGCGGCGATGGCGTCGTCAGTGGGCACGATGTCCGCTGCCGGGGGCTCGACCACCGCGGCGAGGCGGAACGACCCGCGCGCGGCGCATGGCAGTGGTGCATGGCGGCGGCGCGTGGCGGCGGCGGTCGCGGTCGGCGCGGCCGCGCGGGCGAGCGGGGCGGAGAGGCAGACGGCCGACATCGTGTAGGAAGCGCGTGTGGGGGAATGCTGACGTTTCGGCGTAGGAGCCGACGTGTCAAGCCGCGTAGGCGAATCTGTTACCCGGGAAATTGAAGCCTCGGCGGACCGGACCCCTGTTTTGCAGAAAGGGGCCTTTTTCACTGATTTCTGGTATCGAAGACGCTAAGAGTATCGGACAGAACCCGTTTACCGGCTATTGTAAAAAAAGTCGGACTTTTTTTGGGCCAAAAAAAGTCGCGACAGGATTCTTGAGTTAATAGACCTCCAAAGCGCCTCATGATTCTTGAGTTAATAGACCTACGCAAAGAGAGTCCGCACAAAGAGAGTACTTACAGTACCCATGGCGTGGCTCAGCGGCACCGCACACCCTCCCTCCATCTTTGCGGCATCTTCGCCGACCTCGACGCCATGCGCGCCGTAAAGTTCGGTGACGCGCCATGGTATTATGTGGTGAATGGCTGCGCGATGACGTTGCGGGCATATGATCTACGGACGCGTCGCTCCAGAAACGCCGTGGAAGGGCGCCTGGCGCCAACATAGGTGGTGTCAGCGTGTTATGAACCGCTAACGGTGAAGGGGACCTGATAAAAGCACGTCACCTCCGCGACACCGCCTCTGTCGGCGCCAGGCGGCCTTGCACGGCGTTTCTGGGGCGACGCGTCCGCAAACAGAATGCCTGCAACGTCATCGCGCGACCAATCACTGCCTAATACAATGGCGCGTCACCAAACTTTACGGCGCGCACTGGCGTCAGCGTCGGCGAAGATGCCGCGAAGATGGAGGGATGGTGAAGGTGTGCGGTGCCACGGGTCCTCTCTTTGTGCGGACTCTCTTTGCGGAGGTCCGGAGGTCTATTAACTCAAGAATCCTGTGGCGCTTTGGAGGTCTATTAACTCAAGAATCCTGTCGCGACTTTTTTTGGCCCAAAAAAGTCCGACTTTTTTTACAATAGCCGCCCGTTGACAGGAACTATTTATTTCCGTTTACGAGGGGTTTTTGGGCGAAAATACCCGTTTACGAGAGTTGCGTCGCAGGATTTATTTTGGGCAATTTTGGGCAATTTGGGGCAATTTTGGGCTTTTCGGGGCTGTTTTTGCATAAATACGCCGTTTACACGGGTTTTTTAGCCCTCGGATTTTCTTTCACAGTCACTATTTCCTGTAAACGGGTTCTGTCCGATACTCGTAATTCGCAGGTTTCCAATCTCCCGGGAGATTTTTGTGGGGCTTCATTCTGCCCGGTCAGAGGCGGGGTCGTGAGAAATACACACGTGAGAAATTATGCCCGAATAAAACAATAAATCAACTTCCTAAAGCCCGGCGAAATCGCCGTCAGACCGCCGTCATACCGTGATTTTCCGGGGGTCTCCAGGGGTGTGTCCATGTTGCTTGCACTTTGAGCCGTGATAACCTCGTAATCCACTGGTACTGGTACAGTAGAAGAGCCAATCTCCGTTGAGAGAGTGAGAGAGAGTCGCTTCAGCGTGTATAAGGAAGCACCATGCTTTCGCCCTAGCGCCCGTTGACCCCCCCGGGCGCGGCGGCACTGCCAACACTTCCAATATTATTTCATTCTTCGTCATTGCAAGTCTATAGTAACGATCAAAATCTACGATGAAAACACACCCAAACTAACCCTCATTTTTTTGACCCCGAAAGGGGGCCCAACTGAAGCGTCCACGAAACCCCCCCTTTGAAGGTTGTGTGGTGCTTAGCAGCCTGAGCTTTTAGCCGATTGTCTCGACGCACACCATTTGAGTTCCCATTGGATTATTGAGTTTGAGGGGGATCGTTCAAACTCAAGCTCAAACTCAAACTCAAACTCAAACTCAAACTCAAACTCAAACCC
>Ga0307489_10003559_pt1 | contig 10318 bp, 16 predicted proteins | sample SB12metaG_FD_202247 | JGI IMG/M metagenome (GOLD analysis project Ga0307489, IMG submission 202247) | Sea-ice brine microbial communities from Beaufort Sea near Barrow, Alaska, United States - SB 1.2 | ecosystem: Environmental > Aquatic > Marine > Coastal | place: USA: Alaska | collected...
GCGTGCCACCCCGCGATCTGAACCCACGCGAGCTGACCGCGATGGTTTCGTTGGCATCGCCGTGTGGTGCAGGGGTTGGGGTTGAAGGATGATGGCGAGGCGCTGGGGATGGCCGCCGGGTGGGTCGGCCAGGAGCAGGCGCGCGAGGTAGGTCCTCGCCAGAAATTGCCCCATAATTCCCTCCCACCACTCGCTTACCCTCTATCTTCACTCTTCAACCCATGGTTCCTGAGTTAGTTGTCGCCGGCTTTATGTTTTGAACATTTTCTGGTGAGCCCTAACGCGAGGCCTGCGGGGTGGTGGTGGACATGATCAAGCAGAAAAAAATGGCGGGGAGGGCGCTGCTGCTGGCGGGCGCGCCGGGCACGGGGAAGACGGCGCTCGCGCTCGGCATCGCGCAGGAGCTGGGATCCAAGGTGCGCGCCGCTGCCGCCGCCGACTCCCCGACGCCCGACGCCCGACACAACCTACGCTCTTTTCCCTCCAGTGCAGACGGACTCCACGGGTTTGACCGGAGCCCGCACGCGCCCGCCTCTTCCGTTGACCGCACCCCGGCGGGTGCGCCGACGTCGACCGCCGACGTCACGCGGGCCACCGCCACCACACCCACCCCCCGGACCGCACCCCCCTTCACCACGCGCCATCCAAACGCCAAACCCCCGCCACGTCGTTCCCAGGCTGCGATTTGCGCCTCCCCTCTGTATTCAATTCCCTCCTTCCAAAGACGCGCTTTTTGTCTCACAGCGCCTACAGCTAGACCCTACACCTATTACCCACTCGCCACGCACCGCTCCGCTGCCCCCACCCCCGCCAGGTGCCGTTCTGCCCAATGGTGGGCTCCGAGGTGTACTCCTCCGAGGTGAAGAAGACGGAGATTCTGATGGAGAACTTCCGGCGCGCCATCGGGCTGCGCATCAAGGAGAACAAGGAGGTGTACGAGGCAGGGGCTTACACTCGTCCACTTCTCAGCTCAACCTGAGCCAGTTTCTGACACAAGATACACCCTAGACACCCCCTGCCGCCCCCCAACACCCACTAAACACCCCCTGAACAACCCCTACACGCACCCCCTATCCCACAGAAAGCGCTTACGTTGAGCTGAAAAGTGGACGAGTGTAAGCCCCTGGTACGAGGGCGAGGTGACGGAGCTGACGCCCGAGGAGACGGAGAGCACCAGCGGCAGGGGCCTACACTCGTACACTTCTCAGCTCAACCTGAGCCGTTTCTGACACGAAATACACCCTTACCCCCCCCCTAATACCCCCTAAACACCCCCCAAACACCCCCTAAACTTCCCCAAAAGGCGCCGCACCCCCTATCCCACAGCAAGCGCTTGAGTTGAGCTGAACAGTGGACGAGTCTGAGCCCCTGCCCAGCGGCGGCTACGGCAAGGTGATCAGCCACGTGGTGATCGGCCTCAAGACGGTGAAGGGCGGCAAGCAGCTGAAGCTGGACCCCACCATCTACGACGCCATGCAAAAGGAGCACGTTGCGGTGGGCGACGTCATCTACATCGAGGCAGGGGCACAATTCAGCTCGTCCACAATTCAGCTCAACCTGAGCCGTTATTGACACAAAAGAAACTCTGAACACCCCCTGAAATTCCCTACCACGTCCTAACTACCCCACAAACAACCCCTAAATGCACCCCCTATCCCACAGAAAGCGTTTTATATGTTGAGCTGAAGAGTGAACGAGTGTAAGGCCCTGCATGGAGGCCAACTCCGGGTCGGTGAAGCGCGTGGGGCGGTGCGACGCGTACGCCACCGAGTTCGACCTCGAGGCTGAGGAGTACGTGCCGCTGCCCAAGGTGGGGCGGTGCAGGTTGACCCTATGAAACCCAAGTTGAAACCGCCTGGAACTAAGCGCTTGAAACTAAAATATGATAAACTGCTTACAATTTTGCATCAATTTTGCTTTCAAATTCAACATGCGCCGCTACACGAAGGGCGACGTGCACAAGAAGAAGGAGATTGTGCAGGACGTGACGCTGCATGACCTGGACAGCGCCAACGCCAAGCCGCAGGGCGGCCAGGACATCATGTCTGTTATGGGCAAGGTCCTCACCTTCGCAGTTTTCCAGGGTACCTCGAATGGCAGTCGCCAATTCTTGAGTAATAGACGGTCAAATCGCCGTATTGTACCATTGTGTGGCAAATCTGAACGTCTATTTTCTCGAGTCTTACGATGCGAAGAGCGTTGACCGCCATTTGAGGTACCCTGGAAAACTGCGCAGACTCACTCTTGACGCGAAAAGGGGTTTTAGTCACTTACCAAAAGAGTTTCAGGTAATCTTTCCTCTCCAACCAAACAGCGATGATTATTGCATCCTTCAACCAGGTAACTGAATATCCAGTAGGATGACAAACACGCCGCGTTCTTACGCTACTGAGCTGTTCCGGACGAGAGACCGATCACTTACTTGTTGCGATGCGATTGCCGGCGTGTGCGGAGGAAGCCAACCAACATGTACACATTTGCGCATCCGGCTCTACTGGCGGGGCAGATGATGAAATCGAAGAAGACGGAGATCACGGAAAAGCTGCGGCAGGAGATCAACAAAGTGGCACGGGCTTACACCCGTTGACGTTGGAGCTGAACTTGAGCACGTTCGGGACACATTTATGAGTAAAATTGGGTCATACGATGGACAGACGAGCTGAAGTTGAGCTGAAATGGGAACGAGTGTAAGGCCCTGCAAAGTGGTGAACCGGTACATCGACACCGGCGTGGCGGAGCTGGTGCCCGGCGTGCTCTTCATCGACGAGGTGCACATGCTGGACATCGAGTGCTTCACCTACCTCAACCGCGCGCTGGAGAGCTCGTTGGCGCCCATTGTCATCTTCGCCACCAACCGCGGGATCTGCGAGATCAAGGTAGTGCGGTGCATCTTGAAACCTGTGTTTGCAAGCACGCAATAAGACGTCCTCAGCCTTGGGTCTCTGACTCAATACCCGTGTGTGATACTCTGTGCTCTTACCACGTGCTGCTCCATTGAAAGCGCCTGATTTCAGCGCTTGGGACCACAATACGGCGAACCGCTTTCAAACTTTGCTTTCAATTTCAAGTTGCGCCGGTACATGAAGGGCACGGACATGTCGGCGCCGCACGGCGTGCCGGTCGATCTACTGGACCGCCTCGTCATCGTGCGCACGCTGCCGTACACGCAGGAGGAGATGGTGCGCATCCTGGCGGTGCGCGCCACGGTGGAGGGGTTGCAAGTGGACGAGGAGAGCCTGGCGCACCTGGGTAGGGCGGTGCAGGTTGAAACCAGCTGAACCTTGAGTTTGAAAGTGCGTTGGTTTCTTAAATGGGGGAGGCCCCCTGAAGACCATTATTTCCTCACTCTGAGCAATGGGGGAGGGCCCCTATGGACCATGCAAGCGCTTGAAAGCCAAATGAGATGAAGCGCTTTCAAACTTTGGTTTCAAGATCAACTTGCGCCGCTACACCCGGGCGATGTGGGCGAGGCCACCTCGCTGCGGCACGCCGTGCAGCTGCTGACGCCCGCCGCCGTGCTGGCCAAGACCAACGGGCGCGAACAGATCAACCTGACGGACCTGGAGGAGGTGGGGGAGCTCTTCCTGGACGCCAAGGCCAGCGCCAAGCTGCTCACTGAGCAGGCGGACAAGTACCTCTCGTAATTCTGATAAAAGGAAATATCTGGTCAGGTGAGAGGCGGACTATGGAGCATTCGACACCTAAGGGTTTTTCAGTATGCGGCTGTGACTCGGGGTCATGGGGGGGTGGCAGAGTCCACAGGCCCCACTCTTGAGCCACGCGGTAGTACAATACTAGTCTATCGATACAATTCAGAAAGCAAGACACAATAGCAGACGCAAAAGCAGCGAAGGTAACGTGGGCAAGACCATTTGGTGGTTGTTTAGTTTCCCGTCTTTTGTGAGTGCCGAGCGACGGGCACCGTTCGAAAGAATGTGTGGGATGTTTTGAACAGTAGTTTCGTATGTGTGTCCATCTATCTCAGCGTCTTGGGGCTCGATGAACGTTAGTAAAAGAGAAAACCGGTGTGTCAATTTAAGAGAAGCATTTAGTGAACAAGCAGTCGAGCGGAAACCGCCGTTTATGCGCGCGTGACAGAGCGACAAGAATGCGCCGTTTATGCGTTGCGCAAACAAAAACTGTTTTTCATGTATTACTTACAGCTACGTAGCTAATTTCAGCTACGTAGCTAAGACAGAGCTATAAAAGTGGGAAACACTGTATGTCAAGTGAATTGTCTTGACGTCATGATTACTAAAAGAATGATGCTGTGCGGCTGGTAGTTCACACCCCTCGAACACAGATTGCCCTCAGATCGCACAGATCTCATAGATACACCACACGCCTCCCTGTACAGATATGCACACAGATACGCCCAAAGATGCCTGGTCGTCAGACCTCACACATGACCGCCAGCTCACCCCCGGCCTTGGTGTCCTCCACGTACCCCAGCAAGACGTCACACGCATCCTGCCCGTCGCTCTCGTGCCTCATGTCAGGGGCTTTACACTCGTCCACCTCTCAGCTCAACCTCAGCGCTTTTGGTGGGATAAGGGGTGCGTTTAGGGGTTGTTTAGGAGGTGTTAGGGGGTATCAGGGGTTTCAAGGGGTGTGTGGGGTGTATTTTGTGACAGAAACGGTTCAGGTTGAGCTGAGAAGTGGACGAGTGTCAGCCCCTGCCTCACATCCTCCGTATACTGATCGCTGTAATGACTCGCCGTCATTCCCACTCCCATCGCCCCCAGCGCGGCCTGCGGATGCAGCGTCGACATAGAATGCGAGAAGCTCGCCATCCGCAGCGAACCGTTCCCGTTCCCCGGCCCCGAAAGATCCAAACTGTTCCTGGAAAGCGAACTGTGCCTCGTTTCAGAAACCCCAAAACTGTTCGCGGAAAGCCCGAAACCGTCCATGGATCGCCGCAAACCGTCCATGGAGCGGCGCCTGCCGGCATCGCCGCCGAACGCCGGCTCGCCATCCCTTGACATCCTTCTGGAGCTCTCCGAGCTGCCCCCGTTGCTGCCATTACCGCCCGCCCGCGAGCCCATCCCCGACATCCCGTGGGGCACCGAGCAGCGGTCGCCGCCCACCATGGACGCCTCGAACCCGTGGGGGAACTCCCCCGCCCCCGCTCCCTTTCCCGCCCCCGCCCCTGCGCCGTCCTGAAGTCCCATCCTGCGGTTAGGGCCTGATCGATGTTGCTCGCCACGTCATAGGATGCCAATGACAAGGCGGGCGCTGTCTGGCGGGCCCTGAATGTCTGTATTAGCACTACCTCATATCTGAGTATGTGCGCTGGTTATCATCCGGAACTTCGCCCGGTCCAATGAAATGGTTTCCAGTTTGTGTAAGCTCTGGATGCTGGGCCCTACCCGCACTCCATGGTGACGTTGGCGTCCACAAAGGTGGGGCACCCGGCGCCGATCAGCTGGATCTGTGCCTCCCACCAGGGGCGCACACTCATCCACGTTTCGGCTCAACACAAGCGCTTTCTGTGGGACAGGGGTGCATTTAGGGGTTGTGTGAGAGGTGTTTAGGGGTTGTTCAGGGGGTGTCACGGGGTTTTAGGGGGTATTTGGGGTGTATTTTTTGTCAGAAACGGCTCAGGTTGAGCTGAAGAGTGGACGAGTGTAAGCCCCTGCCTCCCACATGCGGTTGCACATGAGGTTGGCGCTGAGGTTGCGCATCAGCAGCAGCGCCGTCTCGCGGTCGATGGGCGACATGGCCTGAGGTCAGGGACTTAGGGTTTCGGGTTTCGGGTTTGGGGTTTTGGGTTTAGGGTCAGGGACGGACAAACAGCTTCAGCAGCGATATGCTGGGTGAGGTGAGTGAGGTAGAGCTAGATGGGGCGGGTGAGGTGGATGAGGTGGATGAAGAGGTGAAGGAAGCTACGCTGTTCAGCACACGGTATAACCTGCAATTAGTCCGCCCGTCCGGACGGGAAATATTGGGGGTCCATGTGGTATCGACACCACTCTGATCTGTCTTTTCAAGGGCCGGTCGAGCTGAATCATGATTTTGACTGTGTCCGGCCTAGTCGCAGTAAGGTCCGGGTGCTGAATTGCGTAGGGAGGAGGAGGAGGTGGTGAATGTGTACGATGCACTGCGAGAGAACAGTCAGACAATACCGGGCCTTAGATGGAGGAGGGGATGGAGGAGGAGGAGGAGGGGGAGGGGGAGGAGGAGGAGGGGAAGGAGGAGGAGGAGGAGGAGGGGGAGGAGGAGGAGGGGAAGGAGGAGGATGAGGAGGAGGAGATTCAGGAGGAGGGCGAGGAGGAAGATGTGGATGACGTCGTGGATGACGTGGCGAGCGCTATGTTATCAGTCCCCACCTTGAGCTTCTGTTTGTGGCCTATGATGTGCGGGTCGAAGAGGTCGGCGAGGAACGAGTACACGACGACAAAGTCAGGGCTGCTACTCAAGCCCTTGCCGCCGCAATCGCCGTCGCCAACGCCTCCTCCGCCATGGACACCGAACATCATACCGTTCGGCATCTGGGCCGGCCCGTTCCAGCCGCCCCCCACCGGCTCCCCGCCCCCTCCGCCGCCGCCAACGCCTCCGCTGCTGTGAGCGCCGAACATCCCCGGCGTCGGCATCATGCCGCTCGGCAGGGGCTTACACTCGTCCACTTTTCAGCTCAACGTCAGCGCTGTTCATGGGATATAGGGGGCGTTTAGGGGGTGTTTGGGGGATCCTTACGAGGTGCCAGGGGGTGTCAGGGGGTGTTTGGGTGTGTTTTTGTGTCAGAAACGGCTCAGGTTGAGCTGAGAAGTGGACGAGTGTAAGCCCTGCCGCTCGGCATCTGCGGCGCCCCGCTCCACCCGCCCCCACCCTGCTCCCCGCCGACCCCCGACATGCCGTGCCCGTGCCCGCCGCCGTGGAAGTTTACGCCGTCGAGCAATGACCCAACACCGTGCATCACGCCATCCATTCCCATCAATCCTCCGCCGCCGCCGCCACCGCCGTTCCCGCCCCCGCCCCCGCCCCCGCCCCCGCCATTCATCATGCCAGCCCCACCGCCATTCATCATGCCGGCCCCGCCATTCATCATGCTACCCCCCCCGCCGTGCATCATGCCGCCCCCGCCATTCATCATTCCACCCCCCCCATTCATGATGCCACCCCCACCGCCATTCATCATCATGTTATCGATCAGCATGCCGGCCCCGCCGCCGTTTAAGCTCACGCCGTCCAGTTCCATCCCGCCCCCTCCGCCGTTCAGATTCACCTTTTCGAGCCCCAGCCCACCCACCCAACCGGGTGACCCGCTTGGCGTCATCCCCCCCTGCACACCCCCGTGCTAAGGCCAGGCAGATGATGCTCGCCACGTCATTGGATGACGTTTGACTCGAGAAATGAGGGTCGAGAATATTGAGGAGAAGGATGACGTGGGAGGCAATATCTGATTGCTCGCCACGTCATGGGATGCCGTTTGACTCGATAAACGAGAGTCGAGAACGTAGAGGAGGAGAAGGATGACGTGTGAGGCGATATTTGCCAGGCCCTGCCCCGTGCCCATACAGCCCCCGCGGCGGCGGCGCCGCCGCGCGGATCCCACCGTCGTCATTTCGCTGATGATTGCTTCGCTTTGGGTGGGGGCGGCCGCCGATGCTGTTCCGCGATGGGCCTGTGCCTCCCAATGACAGGGCCGGACCACTTCTTCCCTTTTCAGCTCAACTCAAGCACCTTCCTTCCCATTTCAGCTCAACTCAAGCACCTTTCTGCCCTTCTCAGCAAAACTCAAGCACCTTCCTTCCCTTCGAAGCTCAAATCAGGCACATTCCTTCCCTTTTCAGCTCAACTCAAGCATCTTCCTTCTCTTTTCAGCTCAACTCAAGCGCCTTCGAGGAACAAAGTGGGGATAACTTGAAGGGTTTCAGGGACAAGTCAGTTGAGCCGAGATGAGAAGGGGACGAGTGAAGGCCCTACCGTTGGCCGCGGCGGCCGCGGCGTCGCGGGCAGCGGTGGTGGACTTCTGTGGGTAGGGCTGCGCGGACTTGCGCTTGGGGCGCGGCAGCCAGGGGCTTACACTCGTTCACTTTTCAGCTCGACGTAAGCGCTTTTTACTGGACAGGGTGTGCGTTTTGGGGGTTTTCCGGGGTATGTACAAGGTGGCAGGGGATATCAGGGGGTGTTTAGGGTGTGTGTTTCTGTCAGAAACGGCTCAGGTTGAGCTGAGAAGTGGACGAGTGTAAGCCCCTGCCGGCGGCGGGATGTGCTCGCCCGTGCCGTTCTTTTGCACCTTGAGAAAGAACTTCTGCGCGTGGCTCCGAATCTGAATCACCGTCTTGCTCCCCACGTGGTTCTCAATCTTTTTCCAGTCGCGGTCGTACCTGCAGACGGAGGTGGAGGGGGCGGGGGACGGGGAGGAAAACAACTCGCATCAGAGGATGAGGGTAGCGTCAAACAGGGAGAAATCTGAAATCACAGAAATCACAGAAATCAGGGGGGCAGGATGTAGTGTGTGGAGGCAAAGAAATCCGCCGCGGGGGGAGGTCCATGGATTTGCCGCGAGCAGAGATGACGTGCTTCGAGCGCGGAGTGTGGGATGGGAGAGAAGGGGAAGGGGCGGCGTGAGGGGGGAGGCCTCGGGGGTGGGGGGGCAGGTGCAGAAAGAACCAGGATGTGGTGTGTGGATGGGAAACAAAACCGCCGCGGGGGGAGGTTCGTGGGATTGCTGCGGTGCCGCGAACAGAGGTGATGTGCATCGAGCGCGGAGTGTGGGATGGGAGGGGCGGCGTGAAGGGGGAGGACTCGGGGGTGGGGGGGGGGAGGGCATCGGGCACGCACAGGCTGATGGCTTCCAAGAAGAGGGTATGCTCCGCCTCGGTCCACGACTCGCGGCTCTTGGAGATGGTGTACGGCTTGCGATCCTTCGCGGTCACCAGCACCACCTCCTCCACCGACCCCGGCTTCATCCTCGCCGCTCGCCGCACCGCGCCGCGTTCACAGTCCTTCCCGCCTCTTCCCGACTCCACCGAACCCTTCTCGGAAAGATTCTTCGAGTTGTCGTCAAGAACAGCAAGTCCAACTTCCTCAACGACCGCGAAGAGATAAGACGCGCCGGTCTCCCCCGTTCACGCGCGACCGGATTCCCCACGACTCCCCGACCCGCGGCGAACGCCAAAGTACTCCTTCACGGAGGATGCGCCGCCCTCAGCTTCGCCGCGGGGGAACTCGGAACTACAGCCGCCGTCAACAACACCCCCGCGCGCGCGCGTCACTGGGGTGCCGCCGTATAAAGTGAAATAAATTCCCGGCAAATCCACGGAACTTGTATCGCGCCTCTCCCCAGGGTACGCGTAAAGCCTCGAACGCCTTAGACGCTGCCCACAATGTCGTGTGCGGATCGGTGAACGTCGCGTCTCGTCGTGCCGGCAGTGGCGGATCTTGAATTAGCCCGGCGGAACTTGATTAAAGCCTCAGTAAAAAACGATCTAGTCAGATTCGGGGTAGGATTCGCTTCGGTATACAGGTGTCACCTGATTTACCTGACGTCAGCGTCGCGCCAGTCCTGCCACGGTAGCGGATAATGCAATCTGGCCGGTGGAGGCGGATAACTTTCAAATCGGCGCGCAACAGATCTGACTTCTGATGATCGAGATCGGGCAAAACGCGTTTATATGTGCAGGGTTTAGGGTTAGATCGAGATCGAGCAAAATAACGCGTTCCAGTGTTTAGGGTTTAGGGTTTAGGGATAGGGATATAAAGAATTTACAAATTTGGGCGGAACTCCACTGGGGCAGCTGGCCGGGCGGGGGTGGGTGCGGGGAGGGGACCGAGGGTAAGGAGGAGGGGAACAACTGAATAGCCATAGACATGAGGCGGAAGGCGGGGTTCCGGGGCCGGAGCAGCGGGGGGGGGCGAGGAGAGTGGGGGGCGGGAGCTTTGATAAAACGAGTAGAAGTGGGCGAGAGAAGACGACGTGCGTGTTTTGGAACGTCTTGCAGGTTGCAACGCAGCGGTCCATCATGAGAATGAGAGCGTCGCACGCGTTGTGTAAGCCTCCAAAAAACGTTGTTATCTTGCTCAAACCCTCATGTCAAACAAGAATCGAATTTGATGTAGATAGCTCCAGAGTTGTTCGATGGCCACTTTTTTATTTTTTTATAACGTTCATCGAGCCCCAAGGCGCTGCACATGGTGAGCTAACTAGTTTCACTTTGAGCGCCTCGTCCCGTGGTCCGTCCCGTCGTGTATCTCAACACCGCTGAGTCACATGGATCATTCTAAGCCGGGTCTAGTCCTCGTCCGAGTCAGAGTCGGCGTTGTTGGCCGCGTACTCCTGCTTCAAGGGCCGTGTATTTCCCAAATGGCACTT
>Ga0307489_10003560_pt1 | contig 10317 bp, 20 predicted proteins | sample SB12metaG_FD_202247 | JGI IMG/M metagenome (GOLD analysis project Ga0307489, IMG submission 202247) | Sea-ice brine microbial communities from Beaufort Sea near Barrow, Alaska, United States - SB 1.2 | ecosystem: Environmental > Aquatic > Marine > Coastal | place: USA: Alaska | collected...
CGTGACCTGCAAGGTTTCAAGGACCCTCGTTCCCCGAACACACGTCATTTCAACGATGGCAATGATGGCCCAGGCATCGGCCGCGGTCACCGTCGCGCGGGCTTGTCCCAGCAAACGCTCCGCCTTCCACGGCGCCGGCGCCCGCGGCGCGCTCAAGGCCGGGCCGGTTCGCACGCCCGCTACGCGTGCTACCCCAGCGACCGCCGCCGCGGCCGACTACGACTACGATCTGGTCATCATCGGCGCCGGCGTGGGCGGGCACGGCGCGGCAGGGGCAACAGCACCTCATCCCGTCCTTCGGTTTCTACGTTTCTTAAATTGATTAGTCAGTTGGGCGACCGCTCTTCACACGAGTGCTGCGCTGACGTTGCTCGCCACGTCATAGGAACTCCATTCGACGCAAGAATCGGGGGTTTCTGATGTGGTGGATGACGTGGCGGTTGTCCCTGCGGCGCGGCGCTGCACGCGTGCGAGAACGGCATGAAGGTGGCCATCATCGAGGCAGGGACCCGTCCGACAAAACCGGTGGTGCTTGACGCGCCACGGAGCGACACGCCATACAACTCCTCCTCCGCCTCCTTCTCCTCCTCTGCCGCCGCCTGCTTCTGCTCCTCGTCGCACCCTCCATCTCATTATCATCCTCCGTCTCCTCCTCCGCTGCCTCCGCCTCCGCCTCCTCCTCCGCCGCCGCGCGAGGGGGACGCTCTTGAGTGGGGAATTGGGTGGGGGGAGAAGGCCTGCCGGGATAATGTTGGGCACGAACGTGCGCCGCGACGCGTCGATAGCCCAGGCTCTCTGTTCCGCGTGTGTACATCGTCGCCCGAGCGTATGGTGCCTCGTGTGCACTCACACGTAACTGCAGGTGACGCGGCGGCCAACTCCAGCGCTGCGTTCCCCCTTCATCCTTTCCTCTTCCTCTCCCACTCCGCTCTTCTTGGAGCGGACCTCATACCATCCCCTCCACTGGTTGGGCACGAGTACACGGTTTGAGCCAACGGTCGGACATGGATGGTACCGGGCCGTACATGTCGGGCATGGACATCGGCGGCACGTGCGTGAACAAGGGGTGCGTGCCGTCCAAGGCGCTGCTGGCCGCGTCAGGCAGGGGGGTTCTTTGAATTCTTCGTAGCGCCGCACTAGGCTGACGTCAACTCTCCTCTCCTCCCCCTCCGCCACACGTCTGCGTGAGCTCTTATCCTTACATCCTGAGGCTAAGTCATGCTCCGACATAGCTTTGAGTAATCCTCCTCTCTAGTTATGAGTTCAGCCCTGTATACACAGGCTCGTTCATCCCATTCGCCCATACCCACACCACGCTTCTCTTGTTATGCTTCTCTTGTTATGAGTTGGGGCCTTTGTGGATACCCAGGGCCGTTCATTCCATTTGCCCATACCCACACTTCGCTTCTCTCGTTATGAGTTGTGGTCTTTATTTGTTGTCATTGACCCTGGTGGGCGGCCGCGTGCGCGACATGAAGGACGCCGACCACCTCAAGATGCTGGGCATCGAGGTGGATGACGTGCGCTTCAACCGCCAGGCCATTGCGGACCACGCCGCCAACCTGGCCACCACCATCCGCGGCAGGGGCTTACAGTCGTCCACTTTTCAGCTCAACCTAAGCTGTTTTGGTCACCTGCTCGTGTCCCCCTGTCTAATAAACTGGAGGAAAATCATGCACCAGACATATCCCACAAAATGTGCTTACGTTGAGCTGAAATGTGAACGAGTGTAAGCCCCTAATCCGCGGCAACCTGACGCGCTCCATGGAGTCCATGGGCGTGGACATCCTCATCGGCAACGGTAAGCTCATGGACGCGCACACCGTGTCCTACGGGTACCCGGGCAAGCCGGGCGGCAAGTGCACGGCAGGGGCTTACACTCGTTCCCATTTCAGCTCAACTTGAGCTCCTCTGTCCACCGTGTAGACCAATGAATATTCCTAAGAGTTGCTCAAGTTGAACTCTAACGTGAACGAGTGTAAGCCCCTAGTGCACGGCGGCCAACGTCATCATCGCCACGGGCTCCACCCCCTTCGTGCCCCCGGGCATCGAGATTGACAACAAGGCACGGCCTCATATATACTTCGCAGTTTTCGAGGGTACCTCAAATGGCAGTCAACGCTCTTCGAATCGGAAGATTCGAGTAAATAGACGGTCAGATTTGCCATACAATGGTACAATATGGCGATTTTCGTCTCTTACTCAAGAATTAGCGACCACCATTTGAGGCACCATGCCGAACTGCGAAGGATGTCTCTCCCACGTTCTCCCAAATGAAACCATGTGCTGGATGACATGGGAGTAATATCTACCGATGACATCCTGTGAATAGGCGAGCAACATCTGGGCGGCCCTGCCCCAAGACGGTGTTCACGTCGGACGGCGCGCTGAAGCTGGACTGGATTCCGCCGTGGGTGGCCATCATCGGCTCCGGGTACATCGGCCTCGAGTTCTCCGACGTGTACACCGCGCTGGGCTCCGAGGCAGGCGCTTACACTCGTCCACTTTTCAGCTCAACTCGAGCGCTTTGTATAGGATAGGGGGTGCATGTATGGGATGGGTAGCCCGTGTGAAGAGGGTGTGGAGGGGTGTTCGGGGTGTGTAGGGTGTTTTGTTGTGACCGACATGGCTAAAGTTGAGCTGAGAAGTGGACGAGTGTAAGCCCCTGCTCGGAGGTGACCTTCATCGAGGCCATGCCCAAGGTGGGTTGTGCTGGTTGAACCTATCAAACCCACGATGAAAGCGCCTGGACCTAAGTGCTTGGAACTGCAACATGCTGAACCGCTTTCAATTTATCCTTTCAAATTCAACTTGCGCCGCTACACCAAGGTGTGCCCGGGGTTCGACGCGGAGATCGGCAAGCAGGCGGAACGCATCCTCATCGCGCCCCGCAACATCGACTACGTCACCAACGTGCTCGCCACCAAGGCAGGGGCAGGCTCACATGGCACAGTGCACCCGTGCTCGTCGTCTTACCACGTCGTCAACCATATTGTGAACCCTCGATTGATGAGCTGTTTGTCTTCCGAAGACCTGGCGAGCGTCATCTATCCGATCCTCCACGTCATCCTCATAGCCCCTTCATACCACCCTCATACCCTCCTCATAGCCCACCATATTCCCCTCATACCCCCCTCATACCCACAACATACCCCCCTCATACCCCCCTCATTCCCCGCCCATTCCCCGCTCATACCCCCCTCAGATTCCCCGCTCACCCCCCTCAGACCCTGCACCAAGGTTGAGCCCGGCATACCCGGCGAGAAGCCGGTGCGCGTGGAGCTGTCGGACTTCAAGACGCGCGAGGTGGTGGACGTCATGGAGGTGGACGCCGTGCTGGTCGCCACCGGTCGCTCACCCTTCACCCAGGTAGGCGCCGCAGCAATGCAACACGCAGCCTCAATCATCACCCCGCCTGTTCAATCTGGCGCAGAGCTCGTAATAATTCGATTGTTTAGCCGAGGCTCCATCTTAGTACCTTCTTCGAATTATTCTAAATGATTTGAGATGACAAACCCCTCTTCATGCACCCTCTGTACATGCAAGAGGAACAACGCACTGTGAACACTTGGGTCATTTACTAAACAGGGTTGTGCTGTGCTCGATACCGTCTTCTGATCAACTGATGTGTCTGCGGTTGCGTCCCTGCGGTTGGGGCCTGAACCTGGAGAGCATCAAGGTGGAGACGACGCGCGGGTTCGTGCCCGTCAACGAGAAGATGCAGGTCACCGACAAGGAGGGCGCCGTGGTGGAGGGTGTGTGGCATGGGGTTACTCTCGTCCACTTCTCAGCTCAACTTGAGCCATGTCTGACACAAGACAACACCCTACACCCCCTAGAACCCCCCAATACCCCCTTAACACGGGCTACACAAACCCTACGCGCACCCCCTTTCCCATAAAAAGCGGTCAAGTTGAGCTGAGACGTGGACGAGTGTAAGCCCCTTGCGTGTGGTGCATCGGCGACGCCAACGGTAAAATGATGCTTGCGCACGCGGCGTCGGCGCAGGCAGGGGCTTACACTCGTTCACGCCAGAACTCAACGTCAGCAACTCCAGGACACACTCATGGGTCACGTCGGGTTATACGGTGGACGGAAGAGCTCAAGTTGAGCTGAAACGGGAACGAGTGTAAGCCCCTCGGCGCAGGGCATCAGCGCCATCGAGTGCATGCTGGGCCGCGACCGCGTGCTGAACCACAACTCCGTTCCCGCCGCCTGCTTCACGCACCCCGAGATCTCCTTCGTAGGCTTGACTGAGGCAGGGTCGAAGAGTGAGTAGCAGACCGGAGATATGCTTCTAATCTGGATACAGGCTGTACTAGTACTGCCGATATTATTGAGAACAAGCACTCGAACGACGGTGAATCTCCTCCTCCTTCTCCCCGATTCTATGGAGGCATTCAGCTTAACAGTAAGTCATGCTCCGAACTTGGGTCGGGTACTTGTTCTGAAAATGACCCTTCTGGTCGGAGCAGGCGCGCGCGAAGGGGACGGAGGACGGGTTCCCGGTGGAGGTCAAGAAGACCTCCTTCAAGGGCAACTCCAAGGCCCTGGCGGAGAAGGTGAGAAACCCCTCCGTTCATGCTCAGTGTCGGGGTGACCGGTCACCCTGAGATTCTCGAAATCGAGGGTCAATTTACTCAAGGATCGTCATCCGGTCGGACTCTCGGCGAGTCGGTCTATTGGATTCGAGATGGACAGTTCTGATTGGTCATACGGGATTCGACACCATATTTTCGGTACCAAACCCGACACTGAGTTTAAACCTGGTATCCTGTCAACTTGACGGCTACATGAACCTGACGTCCTATCAACTCGAACCTAATAATGCAGGAGAGCGATGGCATGGCCAAGATCATCTACCGGCCGGACAGCGGCGAGATCATGGGCATGTGGATCATGGGCAGGGGCTTACACTCGTCCCCAATTCAGCTCAACTTGAGCTCTTTTGTCCACCGTGTACCTAACCCAAGTTAACTGATGAATGTGTCCTGGTGTCGCTCAAGTTGAGCTCTAACGTGAACGAGTGTAAGCTCCTGATCATAGGCCTGCACGCTGCTGACCTCATCCACGAAGCGTCCAACGCCATTGCCGACGGCATCACCGTGGACCGCCTCAAGGTTAGGCGGTGCAGGTTGACCGTATCAAACTCACGTTGGAACCGACTGGACCTAAGCGCTTGAAACTAAAGTGTGATGACATGCTTTCAATTTCTGCTTTCAAATTCAACCTGCGCCGCTACATCAAGTTCGCCGTGCACGCGCACCCCACGCTGGCGGAGGTGCTCGACGAGTGCTTCAAGCAGTGCCACGTCACCGGCCCCGTCGTCAAGGTGGGGTGGTGCACGTTCACCCTATCAAGCCCTGTTAATGGTGCCTGGAATTCAACGCTTGAACCTGAAATACGACAAACCGCTTTCAAACTTTGCTATCCAATTCAACTTGCGCCGCTACATCAAGGAGCTCGAGCCTGTCGCGTGAGCGGCGCAACCAAACGGGCGACGCTGCCGGAGCCGGAGCGGTCAGCAGAATTTTGTTTCGATCTTTGTGAATGGGAGGTATAGAGCTAGGCCTTGGGGATCGATAAACGTTAGTAACAAGATAAATCTTTGTCGAAACGAAAGGTATAGGCCAATGTGAGTAGCGCAAACTGAATCCGCCTCAGGCACCCTCTCCCGCGCGCTCGCCATTTGCCGCACTGATGCTCGAAGTTGTGCTCAGACGTTTTGACTCCGATACCGGGAGTCCGGGAGTCTATTGGCGAAACGATGACAGCAAGCTAAGATGCTACCTAAGGACCCGTAGGACACTATTTTTGTTTGACTAACGTTCATCTAGTCCCAAGACAACCTCAGTTTGGCATGATGATAACAAACGGCGCTTATTAATATGGATTAGTAGTAATCCTTGAGCTGTTCCCGCAGTTTGTCGATGTCCCCGTCGATGTCGATTTCCTCGCTTGGCATCGCGATCCGCACGGACTTGGCGGGCTTCCCGCCCGTCGGCCAGGGGCTTGCACTGGTTTACTTTCAGCTGAACTTGAGCTGTCTTTGTGCCCCGCGTAACCCAACTTGACACATGAATGTGTCCCGAATGTGCTCAAGTTGAGCTCTAACGTGAACGAATGCAAGCCCCTGCCGACGGCGGCTCCATCCCCTGGTACCCGAAGCTCATGTGCCACAGCGCCTTTCCGGCGTCGCTCGCCGACAGCCAGTCCCCCAGGCTCCGCAGCCGCCGCACCGTCATCTCGTTCATGGAGCTCTCCCGGGAGGGTCGCTCAGAACAAGCACTCGAGCATGACATGCCTTCAGGATGGTATCGGTGCATGACACACCTTCAGGGTGAATGCGCATACAGACGGGCGGACTCCGTTCGACAATTGAAGGTCGGCCGAGTGCCTGTTCTCAAGCATCCCCCTGCCTCGTGGTCGGTGACCAATGCGAACATCTCAATGCACTCGCCGCTCGGGATGCCGCTGAACAGAGGCTTACACTCGTTCACATCAGAGCTCAACTTGAGCACATTCGGACACATTCATGCGTCAAGATGGGTCACGTGGGGCGCAGAGACATCTCAGGTTGAGCTGAAAATGAACCAGTGTAAGCCCCTGCCGCTGAACTCGCGCATGTACTCGAACACCTCCACGGCGGCCTCCCACTCCCCGTCGTCCACTCGGCGGCGGACGAGCGCCACGAACCAGGGGCTTACACTCGTTCACGGTAGAGCTCAACATGAGCAAACTGGGGAAACATTCATGGGTCATGGTGTGGCACAAAGCCTGCTCAAGTTGAGCTGAAAAGTGAACGAGTGTAAGCGCCTGCCACGAACCAGTTGGACGTGAGCACCTCGCTGCCCCGGTCACCCTGCTCGATCCCCTGCGCCCGCACCCGCGTCCAGGGCCACCCTCATATTGCTCGCCACGTCATAGGATACCTTAACTCAAGACACAATCCTCTTCATAATGCGTTGGATAACGTGGCGGGCAACAGCAATGGGCCTGGCAGACATTGCTCGACACGTCATAGGATACCTTAACTCAAGACAGGAGATTTCAAATGCGTTGAATCACGCGGTGGGCAATGAAAATGGGCCCGACAGACATTGCTCGACACGTCATAGGATACCATTCCACTCAAGGAACGCGGTTTACAATTGCTCGTGCGGCTTTGACTTGGCGGGCAATGTCTGGCGCGTCCTACCCAGGTGACGACTTCGCGCGCCAGCGCCCACTGCCGCGTGCGGCCGATGCCCACCAGCACCGACTTGTAACCGTCCAGGCACTCATGCTAGGGAACACACCACATACGAGTGCACTCTTTAAATAATGTTCCGTACCAACCCAGGAACCTGGACACTCGGTGTCTGCAGGGAGCGTACCTGTGCTAGAGTCGCCCAAATTGAAGAAAACCGCCGGCAATCGCCTCGTACAGAGCCCAGAACCTCCAAAACAACTAGGGTGCGTGCATGCTTGGCAACATTGTTTGAAGAGTGCACTCGTATGTATCGGCACACTCGTTGGATGTAGGCCTTCAGCCGCACGTGGTAAGATCACCTAACATCACAGAGGCATTCGTTCATGGCACACCACCGCTGTTTTATCCCGATTGTGTGCAGTGGAGGAGGAGGAGGTGAATGTGGAGGAGGAGGTGAGGTGGAGGAGGAGAAGGTGAGGTGGAGGTGGAGGAGGAGGTGAGGAGGTGAGGTGAGGAGGAGAGGAGGAGATGAGGTAAATTTGTACCGGTGCAGTATGAGCATCCCTCACCATGTCGCCGCGCACCTTCTCGAGCAGGGCGGCGGCGGGGATCCCGCGCGTGTGGTTCTGCAGCAGCTGCAGCATCAGCTGCGACAGCATGCCCTCGTCCAGCGGCTTAGCGCCCACCACAAAATCCTCGGAGCACGGCCTCACACCCGCGCACTCCTCCCCTCCTCAAATCAACTGCCAGCTGTTGCGTCCCTGATTCTACCGGCGGCGCTAGTGGAGGGCGCGCCCACCTCGATACCCCGAAGAAGTGGTGGAGGTGAGGTGAGTGAGGTACGGTGGGGTGAGATGGGGTGAGGTGAGGTGAGTGAGGTGAGGTGAGGTGAGGTGAGATGAGGTGAGGTTAGGTGGGATGAGGTGAGGTTAGGGAGATGAGGTGAGGTGAGGTGAGGTGAGGTGAGGTGAGGTGAGGTTGGAAGATGAGGTGAAGGAGGTGATGTGAGGTGAAGATGCTCCACGTTAACAGTAGTTGAAAAGGAGGGATCACGTGAGAGGCCCTGCGTCGGCGCGGCCCGCGGCGCGCCCCATGGCCTTGAACGCCTCCGTCTCGTCATCCTTCGCACCCTTCCAGTCCGCGTAGTCGTCCTGCCGCGGTAATTCCTTCAGCTCGGGCCCGTCGAAGATGCTGTTGCCGTCGGCCAGGGGCTTACACTCGTTCCCAATTCAGCTCAATTTGCGCTCTTCCGACCACCGTACAACCCGGCTTAGCTCATTAACGTGTCCTGGAGTTGCTCAAGTTGAGCTCTAACGTGAACGAGTGTAAGCCCCTGCCATCGGGCGCGGCGTTCGCAAATTTCCAGTCCGCGTAGTCCTCCGGCCGCGGCGGGGCCGGCTCGGGACCGTCGAACATGGTCTTACACTCGTCCGCTTTTCAACTCAACATGAGCGCTTTGTATGGGATAGGGGCTGTACGTAAGGGGTTGTGTGGCCCGTGTTAAGGGGGTGTTAGGGGGTGCTGAGGGTGTGCACGGTGTTTTCTTGTGTCAGACACGGCTCAAGTTGAGCTGAGAAGTGGACGAGTGAAAGCCCCTGCCGTCGAATACGCTGTTGCCGTCGGCGTCCGTCTCGCCGTTCCAGTTGGCGTAGAAATCCTGCTGCTGCGGCTGGTCCACTCCGGGGCCGTTAAGGATGCTGTCGCCGCCGCCGTCGGACGCGCCTGCCGCCGCCGCGGAGCAGGGGCTTACACTCGTCCACTTCACAAGCTCAACTTGAGCCATGCCCGACACAATAAAACACCCTACACACCCCATAACACCCCGTTTACACGAGGTACACAGCCCCTACGCGCACCGCCTATCCCATACAAAGCGCTCAAGTTGAGCTGAAAAGTGGACGAGTGTAAGCCCCTGCCGTGGAGCCACGCCGCCGCTGCAGCAGCCGAGGAAACGATTTACAAGGGGCGGCCGCGGTGGTCGCGGAGGCGGCGGCGGCGGTGCTGGGGTGGACGGCAGCCGCGCGGGAGGAGGACGCGGCCCGAGGGCGGTGTTGGGCCACAGCGGGGGCCGCCAGAGCGTACGACATATTGGCGCCGTGTGCGCGTCGCGACGAATAGCCCTCCCTGACGTGCTTTGAGTAGAGCTATAAAAGACTCCGACGCGTGGCGACAGGGGCAGGCTCGACTATACTACGACTGGCCCCACGGCGACCAATCGAGGGGTTAATAGACCCCCAAACTGCCCATATGCTCGTCGGCACCTGCATCTTTTTTTCACCTTCGACGTTCTCGCGCCATTGAGGAAAGGCGCCAACGCCTCCCGCCGCCGCCCCCTCCGCCGCTGACGTGCTGTTGCCATGTCGACAGGCACCTCGGATCCGGCGGCGCTGAAGGCGAAGGCCACCAAGCTGTACAAGGAGGGCCACTGGGCATCGGCGGCAGGGGCTTACACTCGTTCACGTTGGAGCTCAACTTGAGCACCTTCGGGACACATTCATAGGTCAAGTTGGGTTGTGTGGGGCACAAAGACAGCTCCAGTTGAGCTGAAAGTGAACGAGTGTAAGCCCCTGATCGGCGGCGGAGGCGTACGAGGAGGCGCGGCGGCAGGGGCTTACACTCGCTCACTTCAGAGCTCAACTTGAGGACCTTCGGGACACATCGCTCACTTGAAGCTCAAATTGAGCACCTTCGGGACACATCCACGGGTTAACTTGGGTTGTATGGGAGACAAAGTGAGCTTCAGGTGAGCGGACAGGGGCAAAGTAAGCTCAAGTTGAGCGGAAATGGGAACGAGTGTAAGCCCCTGCGCGGCGGGCGGCGGCGAACCAACCCGATGTCTACGTCAAGGACCTTGCCATCCTCCACGCCAACACCTCCGCCGCGCTCCTCGCTGACGGCAAGGCCTTACGCCCTGCCCTTGCCCTTGCCCCTGCCCTGGGCCCTGCCCCCCCGGCGCCGCCTTGGGGCGTCTCCCAAAGCCCCCATCCGCGTCTTTCCGCTCGAAAGGTTCGTTGGGTCGCACCGACGGGATCCCCTGAGTAGGGTCATGCAGATGTCCTAGCTCAATGTTGAACAGTCCGACTCGCATTGTCCGCCGGGCCCAGAGCAAAGCACTGCGTCCCAGT
>Ga0307489_10003561_pt1 | contig 10315 bp, 17 predicted proteins | sample SB12metaG_FD_202247 | JGI IMG/M metagenome (GOLD analysis project Ga0307489, IMG submission 202247) | Sea-ice brine microbial communities from Beaufort Sea near Barrow, Alaska, United States - SB 1.2 | ecosystem: Environmental > Aquatic > Marine > Coastal | place: USA: Alaska | collected...
GCTGGTTTGGAAAGCGGCTGAATGAAGCCACGGACTGCCAGGCGCATTCAACATGGGTTTCATCGGTTCAAGCTGCAGCGCCCTACCTCACCCCACTCCTTGGCTTTCCGCCAGTCCGCCGCGTCTCGCGCCGCCGCCGCCCCCGCCTCCTCCGCCGCCGCCACCGCCCGCGCCGCCGCCGGGGAGGGGCTTACACTCATCCACTTTTGGCTCAACTTAAGCGATTTCTGTGGGATAGGGGGTGCATGCATGGATTGTTTAGGGGTTGTTGAGGGGGTCATTAGAGGGTGTTTAGGGGGTGTCAGGGGGTGTCAGGGGGTATCAGTGGGTATCAGGGGGTATCAGGGGGTATCAGGGGGTGTTTAGAATGTATTCTGTGTCAGAAACGGCTCAGGGTGAGCTGAGAAGTAGACGGAGTGTAAGCCCCTGCCGCCGCCACGCGCGTCTCCGCCGCGTCCTCCGCCTCGTCCTTAACGCAGGGGCTTACACTCGTCCAATTGTCAGCTCAACCTGAGCCGTTTCTGACGCAAAATACACCCTGGACACCCCCATGAAAACACATAAACACCCCCTGGGAAAAACATGAACGCAACCCCTATCCCACACAAAGCGCTTACGTTGAGCCGAAAAGTGGACGAGTGTAAGGCCCTGCCTTAACGCGCTTGGCGTCGGCTGCCAGGGTCTTGCACTCGGCGTTGCTCTCCGCCAGCCGCCGGCACTTCACCTTCTCCAGCTCCAACACCAGCGTGTCGCGCTCCTTCGACCACGGGCTTACACTCATCCACTTTTCGGCTCAATGTAAGCGCTTTCTGTGGGATAGGGGGCGCATCTAGGGGTTGTTTAGGGGCTATTTAGGGGGTGTTAGGGGGTATTGGGGGGTATTAGGGGATGTGCAGGGCATGCTTGTATTTCAGAAACGCCTCAAGTTGAGCTGAAAAGTGGACGAGTGTAAGCCCCTGCCTTGGACTCGCGCTCGCTGGCAAGGTCCCGCGCCAGCTGTTGCTCGCGCCCCAGCCCCGCCTCCACCTCCGTGCGGGGGCTTACACTCGTCAACTTCTCAGCTCAATTTGAGCCGTTTCTGGCACTCAACACATCCCCTAAACGCCTAAACACCCCTTCCACCCCCCCCTTAAACACTCCCCAGACACCCCCTAAATACCCCGTGTCCCACCAAAAGCGCTTAAGTTGAGCTGACAGGTGGACGAGTGTAAGCCCCTGCCTCTGTGCGGTGGCTCACGGCGACGGCCGCGGCGGCAGCGGCGGCGGTTGCGGCAGCGGTCACCACCGCGGCGGCAGCATCGGCCGCGGTGATGGCGGCGGTGGTGGCGGCGAGCTTTCGGTGCTCCTCTACCTCAGCCGCCAGCGCCGCTGCCGCCTCCGCCTCCGCCGCCGCCGCCGCCGCTGCGGCCTCCGCCGCGGCCGCCGCATCCACCTCCCAGCAGGGGCTTACACTCGTCCACTTTTCAGCTCAACCTGAGCCGCTTCTGACACAAAATTCACCCTAGACACCCGGTAATACCACCTAACACACCCTACACACCCCCTATGCAACCCCTAAAGTACCCCCTATCCCGCAGAAAGCGCTTAAGTTGAGCCGAAAAGTGGACGAGTGTAGGCCCCTGCCTCCCAGCGGCGCCGCTCCTGCTCGTGCGCCGCCGCCGCGGTCTCCATCTCCTCCGACATGGTCTTCTTCTCCTTCACGTGAGCCGCCGCCGCCGCCACCGCCTTGGCAGCCGCCGCCGCCGCGCCCTTCTCCATCTCGTCCTGGAGTTTCGCCGTCGCCGCCGCCGCCGCCGCCGCCTCCGCCACCGCGGCGTCGCGCGCGCGGCAAACCTCCTTGTTGTAGCGGCACAAGATGAATTTGAAGGCAAAATTTGAAAGCCGTTCATCATCTTTCAGTGTCAAGAGATTCGTTCCAGGCGCTTTCAACATGGGTTTGATAGGGTCAACCTGCACCGCCCTACCTTGTTCACGCCCTTTTCGCGTGTCGTGTCGGTTTCGCGACCCCGCTTAGCCCACGCCTCCGCCTTCTCCGCCACCTCCGTGCAGGGGCTTACACTCGTCCACTTTTCAGCTCAACTTGAGCGCTTTGTATGGGAGAGGGGGAACACGTAGGGTTTGTGTGACCCGTGTTAAGGGGGTGTTAGGGAGTGTTTAGGGTGTGCAGGGCGTTTTCTTGTGTCAAACACGGCTCAAGTTGAGCTGAGAAGTGGACAAGTGTAAGCCCCTGCCTCCGTGCGTTCGCGCTCGCGCTTGACCTCCTTGCGCAGCGCCGCCGCCTCGTTGCAGGGGCTTAGACTCGTCCACTTTTCAGCTCAACGTAGGCGCTTACTGTGGGACAGGGGGTGCATACAGGGGGTGTTTAGGGGGTGTTCAGGAGGAGTTGAGGGGTATTCGGGGGTGTGTAGGGTGTATTGTGTGTCAGAAACGGCTGAGGTTGAGCTGGAAAGTGGACGAGTGTAAGCCGCTGCCTCGTTGCCCGCCGCGGTGGCGCGCGCCTTGAGCGCCCGGTTCTTCTCCTCTAGCTCCGACCGCGTCTCCTCCAGCTCCTTGGACTTCGCGCGAACCTTGGACCAGGGGCTTACACTCGTCCACTTTCCAGCTCAACTTAAGCACTATTTGTGGGCTACACCAGTCCACTTTCTGGCTTGACGTGAGCACTTTTTGTTGGATGTGGTCATAGCTTCCATAGACCAAAAAAGTCACAGGTTGCGCTGAGAAGTGGACGCTTGCTGTAGCTTCAGTGACCAGAAACGGCTTAGATTGAGCTGAGAAGTGTACGAGTGCAAGCCCCTGCCTTGGAGCCGGCCTCCTCCTCCGCCGCGCGCTGGCGGTCGGTCGCCTCGCGCACCGCCTCCGCCCAGGGGCTTACACTCGACCACTTTTCAGCTCAACTTGAGCGTTTTGTATGGGATAGGGGGTGCGCGTAGGGGTTGAGTAGTCCGTGTTAAGGGGATGTTAGGGGGGGGCTGGGGTATGTAGGGTGATCTCTTGTGTCAGACAACGCTCAAGTTGAGCTGAAAAGTGGACGAGTGTAAGCCCCTACCTCCGCCGCGCCGCGCTCCGCCTTGGTGTAACAGCGCAACTTGAAATTGAGAGCAAAATTTGAAAGTGGTTTGTCAGATTCTAGCTTCAAGCGCTGAAACCATAGGCGCTTTCATCACGGGCTTTTGATACTGTCAACCTGCACCGCCCTACCTTGGCCGCCGCTCGCTGCATCTCGCGGGTGTTCCGCGCTGCGTTCTCCGTGGCGTCATGCAGCGCCGCGCGCGCCTCGCCCGCGCCCAGCGTGGCGCCCTCGCGGCGCGCGCTGGTGACAGCGCCACGCACTAGCTCCGACAGCGCCGCCATCGCCGCAGCGGACGCGCCCTTGACGCAGGGGCTTACACTCGTTCCCATTGCAGCTCAACTTGAGCTCCTCTGTCCACCGTACAACCCAAAGTAACTCATGGATGTGTCCTGAAGTTGCTCAAGTTGAGCTAACGTGAACGAGTGTAAGCCCCTGCCTTGACGGCGCCCGGGCCGGACGGCGCCCGCGGGGGTCCCCCGTCGATGGCCGCGGCGATAATCGCGGTCACGTCCGCCACTGGCACCATCGCCGAGGTGTAGCGGTGCAAGTTGAATTTGAAAGCAAAATTTGAAAGCGGTACATCTTATTTTTGTTTCAAGAGCACAGTTCCAGGCGCTTTCAACACGGGCTTCGTAGGGTCAACATGCACCGTCCTACCGAGGGCGCGGGGGGCGGGAGCTGAAACGAGCCACCCCCCGAAACTTCTACAGCATCGTCCACCGCGTCGGTAATGGCGCCGTCGGGACCCGTGGGGTGCGGCGGCGGCGGCGACGGCGCTCCCGGCGGGCGAGGCGGCGGTGGAGGCCCGCCCTGCTCCGGCGGGGTCGCCGGGCCCCGAACCTCCTCCCCCTCCTCCTCCTGCTTTTCCTCCCCTTCCTCCGGCACCCCGCCCCCAAGCTCCTCCTCCTCCTCGTCGTGATCGTCTAAGCCCTCCTCGTCTTCCTCCCGCAGCTCCCCTCCCCCGGCCCACTGCCCCTCCCAGCAGGGGCTTTTACTCGTTCCGATTTCAGCTCAACTTGAGCTCTTCTATCCACCGTGTAACCCAAATTTACTCATGACTGTGTCCTGGAGTTGCTTAAGTTGAGCTCTAACGTTTACGAGTGTAAGCCCCTGCCCCCGAGTAGTGCTCCGAGTAGATGCGCTCCTCGTCGAGCCCGTCCTCGTCGTCGTCGTCCGCTAGGCAGGGGCTAACACTCGTTCACCTGTTCGGCTCTATTTAAGCGCATTCTGTGGCATAGGGGGTGCATTCAGGGATTGTTCAGGGGGTGTTTAGGAGGCGTCAGGGGGTATTAAGGAGTATCAGGGGAGTTCAGGGGTGTTCAGGGTGTATATTGTGTCAGAAGCGGCTCAGGTTGAGCTGAGAAGTGGACGAGTGTAAGCCCCTGCCGCTAGGCGCTCACCGCTCGAGTACGTCACCCGCCGGGGCCGCGCGGCAGCCCCCGCCTGCTGCTGCCACTGCTGCGGCATCGCCGGCGGCGGCGCCGGCGGCGGCGGCGGCGGCGCGCGTGGAGGTCGGTTGGCCGCCGCGGCGGCCGGTTGCGGCGGGGCGTACGGCGCGCCCGAGCTGTAGCGGCGCAAGTTGAATTTGAAAGCGACAGTCGAAAGCAGTACATCACACTTCATTTTCAAGCGCTCAGTTCCAGGCGGTTTCAAGCTGGGTTTGATAGGGTCAACCTGCATCGCCTCACCGAGCGCCGCGGCTGGTACACCGTGGTAGGGATGCGGCCAGCCATGTGCCCGCCGGTTCCCCCGCCCCCGCCCGCGCCTCCACGTGCACCTGCATTGTCTGTGGAGAAAGTCGCCGACCCCTCGCTCAAGCGCGGCGGCCGCTCGCCGCCGTCGCCTCGCCCGTGATCATCGCTCCACGCGCGTGCCGCGGCGCCCACGCCCGCGCCCGCGCCCGCGCCCGCCGAGGCTGGGCGCTCCCGCGCGGACCTCTCCGGCCGCTCCCGCACGGCGGAACGCTCCCCCACCCCCGCGCCCGCGCCCGCGCCCGGCGGCTCTCCGCGCACCCGCTCGCGCGCCGCGCACCGGCTCTCCTTCAGCCGTTGCTTGGCCTCCGAGCTGGTAGCGGACGACGGCCGGCGCGCCGACTGCGGGGACGGGAGGGGAGGTGGTGTCATGAGTCTGACGCCTCCGACACGGCACCGCCATGCGACGACCGGGCAAGATGGGAACACGTGAAACACCACGATTGACATCGTACGGTTGGTGTCGTGACGCCGCGGATGCACGTGAAGAGGGCGGGGATGAAATGCAGTACCCACCTTGACGCCGGTGCCACTCCCCGCGGCGGTCAACTCGCTGAGAGCCTCCAGGTGGACGAAGGCGCGCCGCCGCTCCGCTCCGACCCCACTCATATCGCGCGCACCTATATCCACTCCGTCGTCTGAAAGCAACGAACGCCGAGATGTCGAGTAACGTTTTTTTCAGGGCTGGGGATCGGTTGGCGGCGCCGCCTTCGAGCGGACACACCGCCGCCTGTCGCGGTATCTCCGGCCGGAATCTGCGCCGGGGAATGCCTCAAGCTCCGCCCTGCGCCGCGGTGTCAGCGCGCGCCTTGTGCCAGGAGCTGGCCACCTCGGACGTTGGTGGAGGAAAATGAAACTTAAAGTTGACTCGGACCCCTTTGCGAAAACACGTGTCGGTCACGTCCGACACGTGGTAAACTTCAACGACCCAAACGAAAACGCCGACTCAGAGACTGACATGCGTTCCGACTCTTCGTCACGTGTGTGGCGTTGCGCAACAGTACACTCCCCGCACCCCATCGCACGGCGCCCCGCAGCTCCAAGCATGGCCGGGTGTTGCAGGGCGCCGCCGCTCGTCGTCAGCGTCCACCCCCCCCGCGCCCCAAGGACTGGGCTTCGAGTCCCGCCACGGGCCGTCGTCGCGATGATGGCCAAGGGGGAGAGTCTTGCGACGGGAGCGGCGGGGGTCGAGAGTCCCGCGCCCCAGGCCCGCCGCCGCATGGTGGCGCTCCACGGCAAGGGCGGCGACGGTCCCTCGTTCGCACGTTACATGGCCCCTCTTGTCGAGGCGACGGCGCACGAGTGGTGAGCACTACTTCCATACTGCGCATGACTTACATAAAAACGCAAATGTTTCCCAGTACTCTGGTACACGCTTCGTCCACCGCCGCTGACAGCCCCACGTCCCGACCACCACCCGCTGCCGCTCTCGTAGGGATTGGGAATTCCCCACGGGCCCCCACTGCGTGGATGGAGGTCACGCGTGGTGGATACTGCCTCCCGGGGTGCGCACCTTCGAGGCAGTGGCTTACACTCGTCCACTTCTCAGCTCAACTTGAGCGCTTTGTATGGGATAGGGTGTGCGCGCAGGGGCTGTGTAGCCCATGTAAAGGGGGGTGTAGGGGGTGTTCAGGGTGTTTTCGGGTGCTCTTTTGCGTCAGACACGGCTCAAGTTGAGCTGAGACGTGGACCAGTGTAAGCCCCTGCTTCGAGGCATTGGAGCTGGAGGGCATCGAGGAGTCGCTGAGTTTGGTGGACGCGGCGTGGCCGTTCGACGGCGTGCTGGGCAAGGGCTTACACTCGTCCACTTTTCAACTCAACTTGAGCCGTTTCTGACACAAAATACACCCTACACACCCCCTGATACCCCATAACACCCCCAATACACCACCTCAACCACCCCTACACAACCTCTAACCACACCCCCTATCCCACAGCAAGCGCTTACGTTGAGCCGAAAAGTGGACGAGTGTAAGCCCCTGGTGCTGGGCTTCAGCCAGGGCGCGATGCTGGCGGCCGTGGTGTGCGGCAGAGGGATCAAGGGCGGCGCGCGCCGCCCGGGGGCAGGGGGTCGCCATACTCGCCGGCGCGGCGTGGCCTACCGCCCGCGGCGACGACGTGAAGCGGTTATACGCGGTGGAAATGGCGGCGGCGGAGGCAGGGGCTTACACTCGTCCACTTCTCAGCTCAACCTGAGCCGTTTCTGACATAAAATACACCACAATTACCCCCATGTTACCCCTTGAAAACCCCCACATACCCCAAAATGTACTACGCAGCCCTTGACCGCACCCCCTATCCTACGCAGCCCTTAACCGCACCCACTATCCCACAGACAGCGCTTGAATTGAGCCGAAAAGTGGACGAGTGTAAGCCCCTCGGCGGAGGGGGAGGACGTGGCGGTGCCGGAGTTGATCGCCGCGCTGGTGGCGGCGCCACCGCCGCTCGTGAGCTCGCTGCACGTGTTTGGAAAAGCGGACACCATGAACCCCCCGGAACAAGTAGGACGGTGAAACAACAATCAAATGCCTCGCCTTCATCCACCGCGTGTTGGACCCTTGTTTCTCGACATCCTATGACGCCCCTACATTATGACGTCCTATGACAACTTGTAACGCGGCGGCGACGAGCGTTAGTTGCGAACATTGTAAACTTATGCTTGCCTCGTGAAGCGCCTTGGGGCTCGATGAACTTTGGTATTCGGATGCAATTTGGCGTCCAATGGCATCCTACAATGCGTCGAGCGTTATTTTCGAGCATTGTACACTTATGCTCACCATGTGAAGCGCCTTGGGGATCGATGAATGTTAGTCAAAGAACCAAGCAATATATGCTTTGGTCCCTGGGAGGCGGCGCGGCGCGTGGCGGGGGCGTTTGGGGCGGGGGCGGAGGTGCTGGAACACACGGGGGGTCACGTGGTGAGGCGGTGCAGGTTGATCCTATCAAAACCCGTATTGACACCACCTGTGGTCTCACCGCTTGAAACTAGAAACTATAATATCAAAATTTGCTTTTAATGTTTGCTCTCGATTTCAAATTGCGCCGCTACAACGTGGTGCCGTTGGACGCGGGGGCGCTGGCGGCGTACGCCAGGGTCATGGGCGTCCAGCTGGGCTCGGGCGCGGCGGAGGCGGGGGTGGGGGCAGAAGCGGAGGAGGAGGTGGCGGGAGGGTGAAGGGCGGACCGGGCGGGTAGGCAGGTAGAGGCGGAGGCGGCATGAGGGTTGGGGGTGGAGCGGGCAGGTAGGTGATACAGATTAAACGACAGCTCTAGCGCTGGCGGCGAGAGCTCTAGCTAGAAGAGAGACGAGGCTTGGGAAGAGAGAAGCATAATATTTTACATGTTTTGACCCCCGATCAGCAACGCAGTGTTAGTGTTGCCCCGCTACGCGACGCCCCCGGCCCCCGCCCCCGCCTCCCCCGCCACCGCCACCGCACCCGCCACCGCCCCCGCACCCGCGCCCGCGCCCCCCCCCACCCCGGCCCCCGCGTCCACCCGGAACGCGGCGGGCGCGGCGCGCAGCGTGGCCTGCAGCGCCTGCACGCCGTCGAAGTGGCCCTGCGCAGCGTGCAGCGCCTGGCCCGCCTCTGCGCAGGGGCTTACACTCGTCCACTTTTCAGCTCAACCTGAGCCGTTTCTGACACAAAATACACCATGACACCCCCTGATATCCCCAGACACCTCCAAGGCACCCCTTAAACAACCCCTACATGCACCCCCTATCCTAAAGAAAGCGCTTACGGTGAACCGAAACGTGGACGAGTGTAAGCCCCTGCCGCCGCGCCCGCCGCCGCCACCAGGTCCTTGAGCGCGCTGCCCAGGGTCCGCGCCAACTCGGTGTGGAACCACAGCAGCTCGTGCGGCGCCCAGGGCCGTGCACCACTGTTTAGGGTTCAGGGTTTAGGGCCCAGGGCCGTGCTCCGCTGTACGCGCTGCTCAGACTCTAGCGTCTTCGACTTTGGATCACTCGAGCGGTTTAAGGCATCAAACAGCTGGGTTTCGGCGACTAGACAGCTGGGGTTCAGGGATAACACAGCTGGGTTGCAGGTACAAAAACAGCTGGATGTTCAGGTAGTCAGGGACAAACCAGCTCACAATACGGTGACAGGGGCACTCGCGCTGCGGAAACCCTGAACCCTAACAACCCTAAACCCTGGCCGCGGCCCCGCCTCCATGCAGTCGCAGCACCGCTGGTAGCGCCCCATGGCCTGCGTGCGCGCCGTGCTGTAGCGCCGCAACTTGAATTTGAAAGCAACGTTCGAAAGCGTTTGTTCATATGTTAGTTTCGAGCGCTTAGATCCAGGCGGTTTCAACATGAATTTCATCGGTTCAAGCTGCAGCGCCGCACCATGCGCAGGTCCGCGGCCGCCAGCTCCACCTTCTGCTTCTCCTCGCGCTTCGGCCCCGGCTCCGGTATCCCCGTCGCGTGGGGTCGCATCACCACGCTCGCCGCGTCACAGGACGCGTCACTAATCTGAACCGAAAGCGACCAACGCAATGCTCTGAATGAAAACGCCAACGTCGAGTCCTTTGGTGTTGTTCGGGGTAATGAATAGGGCGTTCAGACTAGTTGCATTATGTCACCCTCGGTCTACATGAGTGACGTGGAGAGGGTGACTGACGCAGGCGTACCAAGGTGGACACCTTGGCGTCAAGGCGCTCGATCTGGCGGCACAGTCGGTTGTAGTGCTCCACTATGGCCTTGCGGGTGTCGAACGCGGCAACGCATGCCTGGCTGTAGCGGCACAAGTTGAAATCGAAAGCAAGATTTGAAAGCAGATTATCATTTTTTGTTTCAAGCGCCAAGTTCCGGGCGCTTTCAACCTGGGCTTTATAGGGTCAATCTGCACCGCCATACCTGGCACAGCGCGGCGGCGGCCTCCAGCGGCTCCTGGAATGCCACGCTCACGGCGTCAGCCTGCGCGCGCGGCGGCCCCGACGCCCACGCGAGCAGCCGCGTCGCTGCCCCCCACTGTATGCCCCTGCCCCCCGACCCCCACCCCGCCCCCGCCGCCCCAAAAGCCCCCGCCCCAAACGCCCCCGCTCCCGCCGCCCCTTCCCCTGCCGCCCCCCCTCCCGCCCCCGCCTGGGCGTCACCCCCGCCCCCTGCGTCGCCCCCCGGCTCCTCCGCTCCCGCCCCCGCCCCGCCCGCCCCCCCGCGTGAGCTCCCCGGGTGGAAGAGCGCCACAGCTTTGGCCTCCGCGACATCCATATCCGCCACGCACGACGCAAACTGAAGCAGCGCTGCCGACGTCACCGCGCTGTGCTTCACCAGCGACGTCGTCGCCGTCAGCATCTTGTCCACAATGTAGTGGCGCAAGTAGGAATGGAAAGCAAGGTTTGAAGGCGGTTCATCATATTTCAGTTTGAAAGCGCTGAGTTCCAGGCAATATCAACGTGGGTTTGATAGGGGCAACCTGCACCGCCCTGCCACGCGCTGCCGCAGCTTGGAGATGTAGTCAGCCACTTCTAAGAAGTGCGGCTGCTCCGCGAT
>Ga0307489_10003563_pt1 | contig 10311 bp, 21 predicted proteins | sample SB12metaG_FD_202247 | JGI IMG/M metagenome (GOLD analysis project Ga0307489, IMG submission 202247) | Sea-ice brine microbial communities from Beaufort Sea near Barrow, Alaska, United States - SB 1.2 | ecosystem: Environmental > Aquatic > Marine > Coastal | place: USA: Alaska | collected...
AAGAGGGGAAGGAGGAGGAGGAGGAGCAGGAAGAGGAGGAGGAGGAAGAGGAGGAGGAGGAGGAGGACGCGGAGCAGGAGGAGGAGGAGGGGTTCAACGTCGGTCGAGTGCTTGTTCTCAACACACCCCCCCTGCCAGGATGCACAGCTCGGTACGCACGCGGATGAGCACGTCGTTGATGAGCGGGCGGTAGTTCTCAATGTTGCCGTCGCCCGCCAGCGCCAGGATGTAGGGGCGCAACTTCAATCTGAACGCAAGCAAGTTGCCGTATTATAGTTCCAAGCGCTGAAACCTCAGGCGCTTTCAATAAGGGTGTTGAAAATGTCAACCTGAATCGCCCTACCAGCGCCGCGCGCTGCCCCCCGCGGAACACTCCGTCCGACGCCTCCCACCAGGGCCTGGAAGATATTGCGCGCCGCGTCATACGATGCAATTATACTCATGTAACGAGGGTCCGGTATGTGATGGATCACGTGGCATCCGCATCATAGGATGCCGGTTGACTCAAGAAATGAGGGTTCAGTATACGATGGACGACGTGGCATCCGCACCACAGGATGCTGGTTGACTCAAGAAATGAGGGTTAGGTATGCGATGGACGGCGTGGCATCCGCATCACAGGATGCCGGTTGACTCAAGAAATGAGGGTTCGGTATGCGATGGACGACGTGGCATCCGTGTCACAGGATGCCGGCTGACTCACGAAACGAGGGTTTGGTATGGGATTGACGACGTGGCATCCGCATCATAGGATGCCATTTGACTCAAGAAACGAGGGTTCGGCACGCGATGGAAGACGTGGCGTACAGTATTGACCAGACCCTACTGGGCACACGGGGTTGAACTGGAAGAACGGGTCGATGAGGGGGCGAGCTGCGGTGCCAGTGGCCGCGGACTGGAACGCCGCCAGCTGGAACAGCGGCTCCACACCCGCTGCACTGAACATGTCAACGGTGCCTGCTACCGCCTTGGCGTCGGGATCCATCGCCGCGTACGACGCCAACATCAACGCGATCAACGCGACAGCATCGGCCCCGTTGTAGCGGCGCAAGTTGAATTTGAAAGCAAAGTTTGAAAGCTGCTCACCATATTGTAGTTCCAAGCGCTTAGATCCAGGCGCTTTCCACGTGGGTTTTATGGGGTCAACCTGCACCGCCCTACCCCGTCCTCGCCTTCGCTCGCAGCCTGTGTCTTGGAGCTGTTAGACGACGCGCCCCACGCCATGTTCAGCCCGCCCTCAGGGGCTTACACTCGTCCACTTTTCAGCTCAACGTGAGCACTTTCTGTCCCATGTGGTGGGGTGCTTTGCTGGTTTCAGTGACCAAAACGGCTCAGGTTGAGCAAAAATGTGGACGAGTGTAGGCCCCTGCCCGCCCTTTCCCCCCTCGCCGCTGGTGTTCACCCCGTCCCTCATCAGGGTCATCTGCCGCTGCAGCCGCTCGCGCTGCTCCTCGCTGTAGGGTTTATGGCCTAGGGTTTAGGGTTTAGGGTTTAGGGTTTAGGATAAGCTCGCAACGTCAGAGGATGACTGGGCAAACAGTGTGAGGCAAGGCAAACCATGAGACGGCAGACAGCGAGTAAACGTAAGCCCCTCCTCGCTAGAGTGCCTATCGGAAACGGAGCCGCGCTTCCGCACCCTCTCGCTCTCCAAGGTGTAGCGGCGCAAGTTGAATGTGAAAGCAAAGTTTGAAGGCGGTTCATCGCATGATAGTGTCAAGCGCTTGGTTCCAGACGCTTTCATCGTGGGTTTCATCGGTTCAACCTGCACTGCCCTACCAAGGTGGCCGCCGCGGCATCGTTTGAGCGACCGTCCTCGTCAATGGAGACGAACTTCGCCGACGTGGGCTGCGCCGTTGGCTCTGTAGTTGTCACCTTGATTGTCCGACGCATGCGCCGAACCGACGGCCATGGGCTTACATTTGTCCACTTTTCGGCTCAACGTAAGCGCTTTCTGTGGCATAGGGGGTGCATTTAGGGATTGTGTAGGGGGTGCTTAGGAGGTGTTAGGGGTTGCGACGGGGCGTTGAGGGAGTGTTTACGGTGTGTTTTGTGTCAGAAACGGCTCAGGTTGAGCTGAGAACTGGACGAGTGTAAGCCCCTGCCGACGGCGCCGCCGCCTGCATCGAGCTCCCGTCCTCGTCGAATGAGACAAACTTCACCGGCGTCGGCTGCAGCGTTGGTTCCGCTGTCGCCACCTTCAGCGTCCGGCGCACGCGCCTGGCCGACGGCGCCGCCGTCTGCGACACCGCCGCCTGCGACAGTGCCTTGAGTTGCTCCGCGGTGCACGCCTGCGCCCAGGGGCTTCCACTCGTCCACTGCTCAGTTCAACCTGAGCCGTTTCTGACACAAAATATACCCTGAACACCCCCTGATACTCCTTAGTACCCGCAGTCACCTCCTGAACACGCCTACACGATACCTAAATGCACCCCTGTCCCACAGAATGCGCTCAAGTTGAGCCGAAAAGTGGACGAGTGTAAGCCCCTGCCTGTGCCTCCACTGTGGAGCTGCCCTGCGACTGGTCACCGCGCTGCACCGGGTCCGCGCCGCCGTTGGCCGGCCCCAAGTCACCGGCGTCGGGGTTGCCCGCGGCGGCCACGTGGCAGGATCGCTGCAGAGGCTCTGTCCCCGCGCGCTAGGGCCTCACAGACATCGCTCGCCTCGTCATAGGATGCTCGTCGCGTTTATACAGAACGCCATTAGCACTCACGAAGACGGATTGGCAATGTAATATTTGCTTGGCCCTACTTGGCGCAGCAGCTTCACCGCGCGGCGCGTGCGGCCCTCAATGTAGAGCCTTGGCATATGTCGCTCGCCGCATCATGGATGCTGTTCAGCTCAACACACGAGGGTTAATAGCGCGTGCCGAGGCGTGGCGGGGGCAATATCTGCATCCGTCCTACCTTGCTGTCAACTGAGGAGGCAGGGGCTCTGCATGACAAAGATGCGCGCACGGGCAAAGCTCCCATAACCACGCTAGCGGAGGCGGCGACGGGACGTGCGGCGCTAGCGGCGGGCGCGATGCGAGCGCGGGTGGCGGCGGATGAGAGAGCGGTAGCGGAGAACGCCGCGGTGGCGGAAGCGGTAGCCATACCCATGTCGACGTCACGAGTGCTCACTTGGCGGGCGGAACTCTCGCTTTTTTAGGAAAAGCTGATGTGTTGTGGACTGCGGTAGAGCGGCCTCTTAAGGGTAGGCGGCGACGCCGACGCGGGGAGCGGCAAGAGCCAGGCTAACAGGAGGGTCCAATGCGGATTGCGGAGCGCGGCTGCCGGGACCGCCACTGCGCCGTTGTGAAGTGCCGTATCTGCGCAGTGCTGTACACGGATATTATTGCGTGCCACGTCATTTCTCGACCAATAAAGACGTGGGGGGCACTCGTCCGACCGGACGACCGTCCGACCCTCTGCACTTGCGAGCGCCACGCGCGAATCATCAGTTGAACGCAATTTACGCGGGACGTGATTGTACTGCACGCCATCACCGACGCGCCGCAGCCGCTTGTCGTGTTTACTTGACGTCGTAAGTGCCGCCGAGACCCACTGCATCACCTCGACGGAAAGCTCGCTGCTGCCCGCTACAGCGCACCGCCATCTCAGCGCCTCAGCGCAGTCTGAGCCAAGTCAGCCCAGCCCAGTCGGCAAAAGTCGGCACACGTGGCAGTCACTCGGAGCACCGCCAGGCCCACCTCGTAGCCTCATCACCTCGAGGGCAACCCCACCGCTCCCCCCTACCGAGCATCGCGTCTACGTCTGCAGCGTCACAGCGCAGCCCAGTATCCGGCCCGGCAGCCAACGTCGGCACGGCTCGGCATGACGTCTTCGGGCCACTTTTCGCATGGCACGTTGGACGCGGAGGAGGCCGCGCGCGTGTGGCACCTCGAGGCCGCGGCCACCAAGCGCGGCTCCATCGACATCGCCCCCGACGCCGCCGCCGCCGCCACCGCCGCCGCCGCCCAACTGGACACCCCCACCGACGGCCGCCAAATCACTCTCACCTGGAAGGTAGGGAGCTTTATAGGACAAGCAAATGGTGCCCGCGACTAGTACTCGTCCAACGCTTGGTTTTGTCGTTTCTTGAGTTTAAGGGCACCCTATGACGCGGCGACCAGGGCTTGGGCCAGATATCGCCTTCCAGAGAAAGATGGAGACGCGTCAGCGTGTATGAGAAGGCACCAGGCTTCCGCCTTGGCCTCCGTGTTATTGCCCGCCTTGTCATCAACACGCATTTTGAACCCTCCTTTCTTGAGAGAAGTGCCATCCCATGACATGGCGAAAATATCTGCCGGGCCCTATTGAGAGAATTTGCAGTACACAGTGTGGCCCAATGGTGGGGCGGTGCAGGTTGCCAGTATCAAAACCCGAGTTGAAAGCACGCCTGGTTTCAGCGCTTGGGACTGAAATGTGGTGAGCCGCTTTCAAACTTTGCTAATTTCAACTTGCGCCGCTACACAACGGGGTGAAGAAGCCTTCGAAGCACATTCTGAAGGGGCTGAGCGGCGCGGCGCGCCCGTGCCACGTCATGGCGCTGATGGGCCCCACGGGCAGCGGCAAAACCAGCCTTTTGAATGTGCTGTCCGGCCGCGTCCCGGCCGGCGGCGACCTCACCGGCGAGGTAAGGGCTGGCCGATACTCCCCATCCTCCACATTTCAGAACCTGTGGGGGGAGCATTTAAAAAGAAATGGCGCATTCAAATTGGAGCTAGCGGTCGGTGGTGATTAAATTAGGAGCTCTGGAGCCATTCTCTCTCTAAAATTGCAAGACGAGTGCAGCAGAGTTGTGCCGCGGCCCTGTAACACTGGCAATTGCCTGAGCCGAAGCACCCCAGAGTCTCGTTTCTTGAATTAATTGGCATCACGTGACGTGGCGAGCAACATCTGCCAGGCGGTACCACAAGGTGTCAGTGAACGGCGCGCCGCGCGCCGACGACTTCTCGCAGCGAGTAGGGCCTGGCAGACATTGCTCGCCACGTCATCCAATGCTGGTGCAACCCTCGTTCCTCGAGTTAAATGGCATCCTATAACATGGCTAGCAGTATGTGGCAGGCCCTGGCAGGAGGTGGCGTACGTGATGCAGGAGGAGCTACTGTTCCCCTTCCTGTCCGTGCACGAGACCTTCATGCTGCACGCCAGGTGGGGCCTGATGAGTGAAGCTTGTCACGTTGCTGGATGAGATTTATTTGAAACTAACGTCCCTCGAGCCCCACGGCGCGCGCCTGCGTGTTGACGAAGCCCATCGATTATTTCGAGCGGACAGACCAAAGGGTCGTCGGATAATATCTAATTAGGTCATAGGCGTGGGTATGGAATGTGGTGAATGACGAGGCTAGCATTAGTTTCACCAGGCCGTAACGCCTGGCTGCGGCTGCCCCCCAGTGTGCCCGACGCCGACAAACAAGAGAGCGTGCGGCGCCTCATCGCGGAGCTGGGTCTGAAGATAGTGTCGGACTCACCCGTGGGGCGCGTGGGCGGGTATCCGCGCGGCCTGTCCGGCGGCGAGCGCAAGCGATGCAACATCGGCGTCGAAATGGTGCGAGACCCCATGGTGGGGCGCAGGTCCTCCAGACTGCCCCGATACAGATTCTCCGGACCCAAACTATTTGTTGAAACACGGGCACTGGTTTCATTTAGATGTGACGAGGCGAGCATGATGTACTGGGCCCCACCTGATGGCCATTTTCCTTGACGAGCCCACCTCTGGGCTGGACTCGTTCCAGGCCCAGAACGTGATCGGCGCCCTGCGGGACCTGGCCAAGGGCGGGCGCACGGTAGGTTGGTGCAGGTTCACCCCAAGTTGACCCCATGTTTGACCCCAAGTTGACCCCAAATTGACCCCCAGTTGACTGCGCTTGGTTTCAGCGCTTGAATGATTAAAGCTAGAATATGATGAACATCTTCCAGATTTCCGTTCAGTAACAAGTTGCGGCACTACATCACGGTGGTGTGCACCATCCACCAACCGCGGTCCTCCATCTTCGCCCTGTTCGATCAGCTGCTGCTCATCTCCGAGGGCCGCCTGGTCTATATCGGCGAGGCCAGCCACGCCGTGGGTGGGGACCGGGCCACGCACTGTTTGCTCATGCCGTATCCGTGCACATGAGTATCCGACTCATCTCCTACTGCTGCCTCGTGTACCTCCTCCTCCTCTGCCTACTCCTCCGCATCCTCTTGCTCCTCCTCCTCCTCCTTCCCCTCCTCCACCACCTCGCCTACCTCCATATAGTCAGAACATTGATTTGGTTTCATCAAGGCGAGGAACGTGCCATATGTCATGTGACATTACCATACCGACGTGTGTGATAGCGGGCCATACGGTCGGGTCACTTCGAGACGCTACACTTCACGTGCCCGCAGCTGACCAATCCGGCGGACTTCTTTATGGACATCACCAGCATGGACTACCGAAACGAAACCCGCGAGGGCAACAGCCGCGGTAGGGCGGTGCCGGTTGACGGTGTCAAAACCCGTTGTAAAAGCGCCAATGTCTTCAGCGCTTGCAGCTAGCTCCACAGTATGATGAAACGCTTTCGAACTTTGCTTTCAATTTCAATCTGCGCCGCTACACCACGGGCGGGTCGCTGTATTCGCGGACGAATGCGATCGCCTTGGGATGGGTGACGGCGCGGCGGCGGTGGCGCTCGAGAAGATGATGTGGGGCGGAAGCGGCAGCAAGGCCAAGGTAGGGCGGTGCAGGTTGAACCGATGACACCCGTGTGCAGAGCGCCTGGATCTGTGCGCTTGAAACTCAGATATAATGGACCGCTTCCAAACTTTGCATGCATTTTGACTTGCGCCGCTACACCAAGGCCAAGGCGATTCCTGCGACCGATCAAGGAGCCACCGCCGCCGCCGCCGGCACCAGCAGTGTGAGAGCCACGGGCAGTGGCGCCGGATGGCTCACCCAGTTTGCGCTGCTGCTCACGCGCGCGCACAAGTCGCAGCGGCGGGACGTGGTGGGCGTGGGCGTTACCGTTTTCCTTGACGTCTTCTACGCCCTGCTCCTCTCCGCGCTCTTCCGCGGCGTGACCGATGACCAGGCAGGGTGGCGTGTATGACATCTGCTCGCCGTATCATCCGCCGCTTGCCACATGCTTGCTGCGTCTTCCGCCACATCGTCATCCCTCGTTTGTTGAGTCATATTCATCTTATGACGTGGCGAGTATTGTAGAGTAGTAGGAGGAGGAAGACGTGAGGAGGAGGAGGAGGAGGAGGATACTGGTACACTATGAGCCACGAGTGAACAGTCAGAGCAGTATTCGGGCGTCCCTAGTGGCAGGAGGGGGTACAGAACCGGCTGGGGTGCCTGTTCTTCATCGCACTGAACCTGGCGTACTCCAGCGCGCTGCCCGCCATCAACCTGTTCAGCGGCGAGAAGGGCATCGTCATCCGCGAGCGCGCCAGCGGCGGGGGCTTGCACTCGTCCAATAGGCCGATTTCGGTATATCGCTTCCCGCGCTGAGCGCTGACGCTCTGTCCGCAACTCTGTGTGGGCATTCAACATGGCGCCCGCTTTCCCGCGCGGAGCGCTGACGCTCTGCCCAGCACTCTGTATGGGCAATTTACGCAGGCGATATACCGAAACCGGCCTATTATCACCTGAACCTGAGCCGTTTTGGTCACCGAAACCGTTCAACTACCCGGACATCCCCAAGAAAGTGCTTACGTTGAGTCGAAACGCGGACGATTGTTAGCCCCTGGCCAGCGGCGCCTACAGCATGAGCGCCTACTTCCTCTCCAAGCTGGTCGCCGAGCTGCCCAAGCTGGTGTCCAAGCTCTTCTTTTGCACGCTGGTGTACTGGATCGTGGGGTTCAACCCCAGCCCGTGGCGGTTCCTCAACTTCGTGTGCATCGTGCTGGCGGAGGTGCTGGCCGCGCAGGCCATCGGTATGGTCATGGCCACCGGCATGCCCATCGGAGGTAAGACCCTCGGGTGTCAACACTGGAACGGTATTGATGTATATCCAAATGACCAAATTAATTGGCGTCACACTAGGCACACTGCCTGCACTGTACTAGTACTGACGTGTATTGCAGAGACTTCATTCACACACATCCGCAGTCACGCGGGGAGAAGCCCAGCGAACCTCGCCTGTTCAATTTTGGAGTTTGGGGTGCTCATCCACTGACAACGACTGGACGAGTGCATTGGGCCCTGCTGAGCGCGGCACTGGCGCTGGGCCCGGCCGGCATCACGGTGTTCACGCTGTTCGGGGGAATCTACCTCAACCTGGACTCCATCCCCGCCGGCGCCGGCTGGATCAGGTCAGTGTCCCATCGTCGATGTGAATATTTGCTCAAGGTGTGCTGGTACCTGGCATGTGCTTCCGATGACTCTGTGCTTCTGAGGGAATCTGACTCGCCAGTGCCCAACAACTCGCCGTGTCATCGTCTTCATGACTGTTTGCTCATGGTGTTTCGGTACCTGCCACGTGCCTCCGACGACTATTCGCTCTGGGGGGAACCTGATCACAGGTACATCGACTTCATGTACTACGCCTTCAGCGCGTTCTGCGCCAACGAGTTCAACGACCCGGACGTGACGTTCAACTGCGAGTCCGACGCCGCGCGCTGCCTATTGGACGGTAGGTCCAAGCGGAAAAATATTAGTCTCTTACCGCATCACCTCACAGGATGCGTCAATTGCGTTCAATGACGTTCATCGCTTTCCAAGGCGCTTACACCACAAACATTAACGAGCCCCATCCGCCATGTCAAGCTGACAGACCAAATGTCCTGTCCGGATTAAGGTCAGTTCACTCTATGCATTCCAGCCATATGAGTGCCTCGGGTCCCGATGGACGTGAATGTAAGAAAACTGAGAACAACGTGTGGTGGATGACGTAGCCAGCATCACCCACCTTACCCCTAAACCCTAAACCCTAAACCCTAAACCCTAAACCTTACCCCTAAACCCTAAACCGTAGACCCTAAACCCTAAGCCCTAACAGCATCACCCACTTGCCCCTTCGAGACGGCGAGGCGGTGCTGGACCTGTACAGCTTCTCGGACGTCCGGGTGGGCCCGCAGATTGCGTACCAGCTGGTATTGGCGACGGCATTGCAGCTCCTGGCGTTCCAGCTCCTCGTCCGGGGCAGGGGCTTACACTCGTCCGCTTTCCAGCTCAAGCTGCGCCGTTTCTAATATAAAATACACCCTAATACCCCCTAATTTTCCCTACCACCTCCTAAACACCCCTTAAACAACCCCTAGATGTACCCCCTATCCCACAGAAAGCGCTTACGTTGAGCTGAGAAGTGGACGAGTGTAAGCCCCTGGTCCGGGGCTCCAGCCGCTTCATGCCGCTGCACATCGAGAAGGAAGTGGACAAGGTGGAGAGCGCCGGGGAGGTAAGGCGGTGCAGGTTGACCCTATCAAACCCACGTTTCAAGCGCCTGGAATTCAGCTCATGAAACTGAAATGTGACAAACCGCTTTCGAAACTTGCTTTCATATTTGATTTGCGCCGCTACACCGAGGGTGCGGTGGTCGCGGTGGGCGAGGGCAAGCGTGTGTAAACGCGAGGCGGCGGCGGCGGCGGCGGCGGCGGCGGGTTAAAGTAGAGACGCAAAAACAACTCCACATAGATCACTCGAGCGTACATAGATAGATCCTAAATAGATCGTACATAGATCGCTCGAGCGTACATAGATGAGTCGTGTTGCGTAGCTATATGATCCGTCTTGAATATCCAATTTATTATCAATGTATGGTTGTTGTTTTAGCGCTAGTTTAGTAGGGCCTACTTCTTGTCTGCTATTGCCCGACCGACCGCTGCCGACCCGCCTGGCCACCTTGGTCCGCAGGTCCGCTACTGCCTGCTGCACCTGCTTAATCTTGGTCCGCAGGTCCGCTTCTAATGCCCAACCGGTCGCTGCCCCAACCCATCAGCCCGCGTTAGTCCGCATGTCCGCGGTCACTGCCCCACTGTCTGCTGCATCCGGCGCATCTTGGTCCGCAGGTCTGCTGCTACTGCTGTGAACTGACCGCTGCATCCATCTACCTGTCACTGTCCGACCGCCTGCTGCATCTGCTTCATCTTGGTCCGCAGTCCGCTACCCGACCCGTCCAGCCGCTGTGGTCCGCAGGTCCGCTACCGCCTGCTGCATCTGGCGTACATTGGTCCGCGGGTCCGTTGCTATTTCCCAACCGGTCGCTGCCCCACCCCGTGTCCGTCCGCAGGTCCGCGGACACTGCCACCCCTGCTGCATTTGCCCCGTCTAGCCATGTTGGTACGCAGGTCCGCTGTCACTGCCCCACCGCCTGCTGCATCTGCTTCATCTTGGTCCGCAGCGAGATCATGGCCTGCACGCAGG
>Ga0307489_10003565_pt1 | contig 10310 bp, 17 predicted proteins | sample SB12metaG_FD_202247 | JGI IMG/M metagenome (GOLD analysis project Ga0307489, IMG submission 202247) | Sea-ice brine microbial communities from Beaufort Sea near Barrow, Alaska, United States - SB 1.2 | ecosystem: Environmental > Aquatic > Marine > Coastal | place: USA: Alaska | collected...
TCCAAGTCCTTGAGCCAGGGGCGTACACTCGTTCACTTTTCAGCTCAACTTGAGCCGTGTCTGACACACAAAAACACCCTACACACCCTGCACTGCCTGACACCTCCTTAACACGGGCTACACAACCCCTCCGCGCACCCCCTATCCCATAAAAAGCGCTCAGAATGAGCTGAGAAGTGAACGAGTGTAAGCCCCTGCCTTGAGCTGCTTCTTGTCGTTGCTGATGCTGACCACCAGGCGGTCCTTGGCCTCCTCCAGGTCCGGCCGCTCCTTGCGCACCACGTCACCCAGCAGCTGGTCCTCCAGCCCCTTGCTGTAGCGGCGCAAGTTGAATTTGAAAGCAAACTTTGAAAGCGGTTCATCACTTTTCAAGCGCTGAAAGCAGGCGCCTTCGTAAGAGTAGCATGTGGTAAGATCACGGAGATCACACCCAGGCATTGAGTCAGAGACCCAAGGCGAAGGACGTCTTATTCCGTGCTTGCAAACACAGGTTTCAACCTGCACCGCCCTACCTTGATGGTCACCGTGAAGTTGATGATGGTCACCTTGATGCACACCTCGGGCAGGTAGTGCGGGTTGGGCATCTTGGTGGTGAGGTAGAACTTGAAATTGGGGTCGTAGTCCACGTCGGTGTCACCCAGGCGGATGAGTGTCCGACCGCCCTGAGTGAAGATTGCCTTCTGCAGGATGGGCTCCAGCGCCGGGTCCAGCGCCTCCCCGATGTCCTCGACCAGCACCGGGTTGCAGGGGCTTACACTCGTCCACTTTTCAGCTCAACTTAAGCGCTTTCCGTGGGATAGAGGGTGCTTTTAGGGGTAACTGAGAAGGTGACCAGGGGGTGTTAGGGGGTACCAGGGGGCGTTTGGGGTTAGCTTTTGTGTTAGAAACGGCTGAAGTTGAGCTGAGAAGTGGACGAGTGTAAGCCCCTGCCGGGTTGCCGATGCGGATGGACGACTCCAGCGTGCGCAGGTAATTCCCGTCAGTCAGCTTGATCACCTTGAGGCAGGGGCTTACACTCGTCCACTTTTCAGCTCAACCTAAGCCGTTTTGGTCACACCTCCTCGTGTCCCCCTGTCTAATGGACTGGGGGAAAATCATGCACCCAACATGTCCCACAAAATGAGCTTATGTTGAGCCGAAAAGTGGAGGAGTGTAAGCCCCTGCCTTGAGGGCGTTCTTCTGCTCCATGGCCTTGACCCAGCTGTTGGCTTGGTTCTGCGGGTCGATCATGAGCGGCCACCGCTTGCCGCGCGTCACCAGGATGCCGTTATCGATGGACACGTTGTCGGTGGGCAGGCCCCAGATGTTCCACTCGCGCACCTCCACGGGACTGGCCAGTGTGTAGCGGCGCAAGTTGAGTTTGAGAGCAAATGTTGAAAGCGGCTCATCATATATTAGTTTCAAGGTCAGAGATCCGGGCGCTTTCAACTCGGCTTTGATAGGGTCAACCTGTACCGCCCTACCAGTGTGCCGCGCAGCGTGCAGTCGCCGCTCACCGGGATGTCTAGCTCCTTGCACCGCGCCACCCACTTGCAGGGGCTTACACTCGCTCACTTCAGATCTCAACTTGAGGACCTTCGGGATCACATCGCTCACGTTGGAGCTCAACTTGAGCACCTGCGGGACACATCCACGGGCTTATGTGGGTTGTATGGGGTACAAATTAAGCTTAAGTTGAGCGGAACAGGGCAAAGTAAACTCAAGTTGAGCGAAAATGGGCGAAGTAAGCTCAAGTTGAGTAGAAATGGGCAAAGTGAGCTCAAGTTGAGCGGAAGTGGGAACGAGTGTAAGCACCTGCCCACTTGGCCACCAGCAGGTCGCGGTAGGTGCCGGTGAAGGCGCCGAAGTAGGAGATGCACGCGGCGGACAGGAACACGTCGCCGACCAGCAGGTCCGTCTGATGGCCCAGGTCGTCCGCCGTCTCCTTCCACCGCACCTGCGGGTTTAGGGTTTAGGGTTTGGGGTTCAGGGTTTAGGGTTTAGGGTGTGTGCATGTGGGATTTCATAGGGCGTCAGGCTCAGGTTGATAGCACGGTAGGTTCGGGTTGACATGGCGTCAGGTTCAAGTTGATGGGGCGTTATGTGCGAGTTAATAGGGCGTCAGGTTCGGGCTAATTGGGCGTTAGGTTCACGTTGAGAGAGCATTGGGTTCATGTTTAGTGGGCGCTAGATGCATGTCAAGAGGGCGATCGACTGTTGTTGAAATGGCGTGAGGTTGATTTTGATAGGGCGTTCGGTTGATGTTGATAGGGCGTTGGGTTAATGTTGATAGGGCGTTAGGTTGATGTTGATAGGGCGTTGGGTTGATGTAGTGTGTACCTGCTCGTCCGCGAGGCCGCTGGTGAGCTTCTCGGCGCGCCCCAGGCGCTTCACTGTAAGCTCCGCCGTGTCCTCCAGCTCCTTGGAGTAGGGGCGGATTCTGGGCGCATTCTGGATTATTTCGGCGGATTTCCGCCAGATTTGGGCTGAGTCAGGCGGATTTGGGAATTATTGGGTGGATTCGCAGGGACTTGGGCGGAATAAGCGGAATTTGGGGAGTTTGCGGTGGAAATGCGGAAAAGAACATTTGGGCGTTGCCATCGGCAAATTTTGCTCGCCCCTTACCTTGGAGTCCTCCTTGGCCTGCGTGAGCTGCGCCTGCAGGTCGGCCACGCGGTCACGCACCGCCTTGAGGTTGTCCTGCTTCTCCTTGAGCGCCGCCATGGTCGTCGCCAGACTGCCCTCCGCCTCCGCCAGCGCGGCCCGCTTGGGCTCCACCACCTTGGTGTAGTGGTGCAAGTTGAAAATGAAAGCAAAACTTGAAGGCAGCTCATCATATTTCAGCTCCAAGCGCTTAGTTCCTGGCGCTTTCAACACGGGATTCATCGGTTGATCCTTTCGTCAACACGGGTTTCATCGGTTCATCCTGCACCGCCTTACCTTGGCGATGCGGCTGTACACGTCCATGGCGCGCGTCCACATGCACAGGCTCATCGCCGCCTTGGACCAGGGGCTTACACTCGTCCACTTTTTGGCTCAATGTAAGAGCTTTCTGAGAGATAAGGGGTGCATGCAGGGGTTGTTCAGGGGGTCTTTAGGGGGTAACAGGGGGTTTCCAGAGGGGATCAGGGGGGTGTTTAATGTGTAATTTGCGACTGAGACGACTCAGGTTGAGCTGAAAAGTGGATCAGTGTACGCCCCTGCCTTGGACTGGCGCTGCACCGCCTCCGGCGTGTAGTCCGGGTTCTCGATGTACTTCTTCAACGCCTTGATCGTCTTCTCCGGGATGTTGTCCTTATCGAAGTCATACAGGTTGCGCATGAAGTCCTTGTCCGACAGCACCTTCTTGGCGGTGTCCCAGTCGGGCTTCTCGCCCAGGAGGATGCACACGGCCTCCATGGTGAGCTGCACCAGCGGCGGCGGCTTGGGGAACCCCTTCATGTAGCGGCGCAACGTGAATTTGAAAGCAAAACTTGACAGTAGTTCATCATATTCCAGTTTCAAGATCTGAGTTCCAGGCGCTTTCAACGTGAGTTTGATAGGGTCAACCTGCACCGCCTTACCTTCACCTCCGTGATGTCGCCCTTGTTGAGGGCGTTGAGCGAGTTGACCGCCGCGTCCAGCGCCGGCAGCGCCTCGTCCAGGTCCGCCTTGGCGTCCGCGGCGATAGCCTCCGCTCAGGGGCTTACACTCGTCCACTTTTCAGCTCAACGTGAGCGCTCTCTGTGGTATAGGGGGTGCGTTGAGGGGTCGTTCAGGGGGGGTAAGGGAGTGTCGGGGGTTGTAAAGGGTTGTAAGGGGGTGTAAGGGGGTGTAAGGGGGTGTAAGGGGGTGTACGGGGGTGTACGGGGGTGTACGGGGGTGTGTAGGGTGTGTGTTTGTGTCAGACACGGCTCAGGTTGAGCTGAGAACTGGACGAGGGTAAGCCCCTGCCTCCGTCTCCTTGGCCTGCACCAGCACGATGGCCTCCTCCTTGGTGTACCGGCGCAAGTTGAAGTTGAAACCGAAACTTGAAAGCGGTTCATGAGATATCAGTTTCAAGTGCTTAGTTCAAGGCGGTTCAACCTTGGTTTGATAGGGTGAACCTGCACCGCCTACCTTGGCCACTTTCTCCTCCACCACTGCGGCGTCGGCCGATTCGCCGTCCACCTTGGTGATGAGCAGCGCGGTGGCCGCGCTTTTCTCCTCCAGTATGGGCTGCAGTTTGCCCAGCTTCAGGGGCTTACACTCGTCCACTTTTCAGCTCAACCTGAGCCGTTTCTGACACAACATACACCCTGAACACCCCCTAATACCACCTGACAACCCCTGAATACCCCCTAAATGCACCCCCTATCCCACAGAAAGCGCTTAAGTTGAGCCGAAAAGTGGACGAGTGTATGTCCCTGCCCAGCTCCAGTTTCATGTCCGCCACCACGCTGTTGGTCTCGTCCAGCTTCATCAGCCCGTTCGGCAGGGGCTTACACTCGCTCGCTTCAGAGCTCAACTTGAGGATCTTCGGGACACATCGCTCACGTTAGAGCTCAACTTGAGCACCTTCGGACCAGATTCACGGGTTGATTTGGGTTATTTGGGTTATGTGGGGGGGGAAGTAAGCTTCTGTTGAGCGGAAAGGGGCAAAGTAAGCTCAAGTTGAGCGGAAATGAGAACGAGTGTAAGCCCCTGCCGTTGAGCAGGCGGTCGCGCGCCGTGCCAAGCTCCTCGCGCTTCTCCTGCAACAGGCTCATGTAGAGGTTGATGAGGTCCAGGTACGACTTGGGCGTCGTGTAGAACTTGCGACGCAGCTCCTGGTAGAAGGTATCGGACGCCTCGGTGACGCTGATGTGGATGTCCACGCACATGGCGGCCACAGCGGCGCCCACCTCGGGGCAGGGGCTTACACTCGCTCCCGTTTCTGCTCAACTTCAGCCCTTCCGTCCACCGCATGACCCAACTTATTTCAAGAACGTGTCCTGGAGTTGCTCACATCGAGCTCTAACGTAAACAAGTGTAAGCCCCTGCCTCAGGGGTGCCCAGGTTGACGGAGGACAGGAAGCGCTGCGACACGGAGTTCAGCGCCTCGGCGGGCCATTCCATGAACCAGTCGATGGTGCAGCAGTTGATTAGCGACGGGAACTGGCGGCACCGGCTGCGGAACGCCTCGCCCACCGGCGACATGCACAGGATAACATGCAAATTATCGCGCACGCGGTTGACGAAGGTGGAGTACAGCACGTCCTTCGTGCAGGGGCTTGCACTCGTTCACTTCTCAGCTCAACTTGAGCGCTATAAGATAGGGGGTGCGCGTAGGGGTTGTGTAACCCGTGTCAACAGGGTGTAAGGGGGTGCTTACGGCGTGTAGGGTGTTTTTGTGTGTCAAACATGGCTCAAGTTGAGCTGAAAAGTGAACGAGTGTAAGCCCCTGCCTTGGTGCCCGCCAGGCCCAGCTTGTCGCAGTAGGGGCGGATGTCGCTCATAATGCGCTCCTTTTCGTCCGGGGCGAACAGCCCGGGCACCTCGCCGCTGTTGAGCAGGTTGTTGATGTCCTCTATGAATCCCTCGTTGACGATCTGCGTGTCGGTGAAGAGGAACACGGTGGGAACGCCCTGGATGCCGGCCTGCTGGTACAAGTTCTTGAGGTCCATGGTGTACCGGCGCAAGTTTAATTCGAAAGCAAAGTTTGAAGGCAGTCCATCACATCTTAGTTTCAAGAGCTAATCCCATGCGCTTTCAATGTGGGTTCGACAGGGTCAATCTGCACCGCCTTACCTCCCGGAATTCGTTGGAGCCGTACCCGCGCGTCAGCTCGATGCTGAAGCACTTGAAGCCCGCCATGAAGCAGGGGCTTACACTCGTCCACTTCTTGGCTCAAACTGAGCGCTTTCTGTAGGACAGGGGGTGCATTTAGGGGCTGTGTAGGGTTCGTTTAGGGGGTGTCAGGGGGTATCAGGGAATGTTTAGGTTGTATTTTTGTGACAACATTGGCTCAGGTTGAGCTGAATGGTGGGCGAGTGAAAGCCCCTGCCATGAAGGAGGAGAAGCGAGTGAGGCTCTGCTTGCCGGAGCCGCCCACGCCCAGGGGCTTACACTCGTTCTATCAGAGCTCAACTTGAGCAACTCCAGGACACTGCCATGAGTTAAGTCGACTTACAAGGTGGAAGGAAGTGCTCCAGTTGATCTGAAATGGGAACGAGTGTAAGCCCCTGCCCACGCCCACCAGCATGGCGTTACCCCGCGGCTGGCGCAGGATGCGCGCGATGCGGGTCGCGTGCTCCGCCGCGTCCATGAAGAACACCAGGTTGTAGCGGCGCAAGTTGGAATCGAAAACAAAGTTTGAAAGCGGTCCATCATATCTTAGTTTCAAAAGCACAGATATAGGCGCTTTCAACACGGGTTTCATCGCTTCAACCTGCACCGCCCTACCAGGTTCATCGCGTTGGTGCTGCTGAAGTTGTACTCCTCCAGGTAGTCCTCCATGCCCTTTATCCAGGGGCTTACACTCGTCCCCTTCTCAGCTCAAATGTAGTCGTTTCTGACACTCAACACATCCCCTAAACGCCTAAACACCCCCTCCACTCCCGCCTGAAACACTCCCTAAACACCCCCTAAATACCCCTTGTCCCACCAAAACCGCTTACGTTGAGCTGACAGATGGACGAGTGTAAGCTCCTGCCTTGATCATCTTGCTGAGGTCCGACACTTCCTCGTACACTCGCTCGTCCAGCTCCAGCCCGGGCACCTGGATGTAGCGGCGCAAGTTGACTTTGAAAGTAAAGTTTGAAAGCTGTGACTCAAGTTCTAGTTGCCAGAGCTTAGATCCAGGCGGTTTCAATGTGTGTTCATAGGGTCAACCTGCACCGGCCTACCGTGAAGTCCCCGAAGATGATGTTGCGTGACACGAACAGCTCGTCGTAGTCCGGCGCGCCGGGGTGTAGCGGCGCATGTTGAATTTGAAAGCAAAGTTTGAAAGCGGATCATCATATGATAGTTTCAAGCGCTTAGTTCCAGGTGGTTTCGACACGGGTTTGATGGGGTCAACCTGCACCACCCTACCGGGGAAGTTCTTCTTCACCAACTCGCTGCACATCTTCTTGTAGTACGCCTTGTTGTAGCGGCGCAAGTTGAACTCGAGACCAAAAATTGAAAGCAGTTTGTCATATTCTAGTTTCAAGCGCTTGGTTACGGGCGGTTTCAACGAGGATTTGATAGGGTCAACCTGCACCGCCCTACTTTGTCTTCGATGCTGATGAGGCGGTCGTGGAACACGCGCATGGACTCGTGCACCCACAGGCAGGGGCTTACACTTGTTCACTATTCAGCTCAACGAAGCGCTTTCTGTGGGATATGGGGTGCGAGTAGGGATTGTGTAGCCAGTGTCTAGGGGGTGTGAGGGGGTGTTTAGGGTGTTCAATGTGTGTTTTCGTGTCAGATACGGCTCAGGTTGAGCTGAGAAGTGGACGAGTGTAAGCCCCTGCCCACAACCGCGTCATGACGTCCTTGGTGGGGCAGTTCTGCGGCGTGATGAGCAGGATGCCCTGCAGCACCTTGCTGAGATCGCGCAGGTTGAAGGTGTAGTGGCTCTTGGCGGGCGTCGGCAGCAGCTCCTCGCTGATGCGGCGGTACACCTCCACAGAGGAGTCCACCACGGGCTTCACCATTTCCTTGAACCAGGGCCAGGCACAATATGCCGGCATTACTCTCGGCATGATATGCTAATCGAGAATTCCGGCATAATGCCTGGAAGTTTAGGCATCTTTTTGGAATTTTGAACGTTTCCTGAAAATTTTGGCCGTTTTCTGGGTGCATGCGGAACAATTTTTGCATTTTTTGGCATTTTGCCTGCGCACCTTTGGAAAACCAGTCGGCATTATTGGGCATGATTGGGCACAAACCGAGCATAACAGGCTGTATTTGAGGAATTAAGCATAGGGAAAGCATATTCCGCCTGGGCCTACCTTGAACTCCAGCGCGAAGTCGTCCAGGAAGCCGCTGTAGATGGAGCCGAGGATGGTGCGCATGCATGCGTCGTTGGGCGGCGGCACGTTGAGCATGTTGAAGTGGCGGAAGAAGCGCGGCGTCACCTCCTGCCGCCCGCCGCCGGGCGGCGCGCACGCCGATACCAGCGTGGTGTCCTCGATGCAAGGACTCACACTCGTCCACTTTTCAGCTCAACTTAAGCCGTGAATAACACAATACAACACCCTACACAACCTAAACACCCCCTAAAACCCACTTTACACGGGCTACACAACCCCTACGCGCACCCCCTATCCCACACAAAGCGCTCAGATTGAGCTGAAAAGTGGACGAGTGGAGGCCCTGCCTCGATGTCCTTCCAGAACAGCTTCTTGCGGTCGTAGAACCCGCGGAAGTCCTGCACCAAAGGGCCGTACACAGGTACACTACTCTCATAAGCAACCAAGCGGTGTGATCCCCTCTCAGAGACTGGGGGATAACTCACACTGATTTACAGTTGAGGGTTTAATCACTCGAGGAGGCACTGAAACCGGTCGGCCGGGTGTCGGTCGTAGTCCCAGAATCAGGTAGCTTCACACTGAACCCTCCAGTTTCTTACAGGGTTTAGGGTTTCGGCCCTGCCTGGAACTGGCGGAGGAGCTCGACGGGCGGCTGCGCGCCGTACGTCTCCTTAGCCGGCATGTTGACGTCGTCGACGAAGAGCACCAGCTTCTTGTTGGGCGGCGCGCCGAACTTGGTCTTGCGCTTCTTCTCCAGCTTGGACTCGATCAGCAGCTGCGTGTCGTACGCCGGTGTGTAGCGGCGCAAGTTGAATTTGAAAGCAAAAGTTGAAAGCAGTTCATCACATTTTAGTATCAAGCGCTGAAACCAAGCGCTCTCGATATTGTAGCACGTGGTAAGATCACAGAGCATCACACACGGGCATTGAGTCAGAGACCCAAGGCGAAGGACGTCTTACGCCGTGCTTGTCAACACAGGTTTCAACCTGCACCGCCGTACCGGGGTCTGCGCCGAGAAGTTGATCACGATGGGGATGAGACCCTTGGACCAGGGGCTTACACTCGCTCACTTCAGAGCTCAACTTGAGAACCTTCGGGACAAATCGCTCACGTTAGAGCTCAACTTGAGCACCTTCGGGAAACATCCACGGTCAATTCGGGTGATATGGGGGACATCGTAAGCGGAAACGGGCAAGGTACGCTCAAGTTGAGCGGAAATGGGAACGAGTGTAAGCCCCTGCCTTGGACTCCTGCTTGCGCGCCAGGTAGTCTGTGATGATGACGGACTTGCCGACCCCCGTGCCGCCCGTCAGCAGCATGCTCTTGTCCACCTCCAGGCACGCCTCCAGCAGGAAGGAGAAGCGCGTGGTGTCCACGTTGGGCACCAGGATCTGGAAGTACGGCACCTCCTTGCAGGGGCGTACACTCGTTCTCTTTTCAGTTCAACGTCAGCGCTTTTTGTGATGCAGGGGGTGCGTTTAGTAGGGGGTGTTTAGGGGATGTCTTGCAGGTGTCTAGGGGGAGTATTTGTGTCAGAAACGGCTCAGGTTGAGCTGAGAAGTGGACAAGTGTAAGCCCCTGCCTCCTTGTTGTACGCAAAGGGCTCGATGCTCTTCTCCCAGTGCACGAACTTGCCCTTACCCTCCTTGTCCTCCGGGCAGGGGCTTACACTCGTCCACCTGTCAGCTCAACGTAAGCGCTTTTGGTGTGACAAGGGGTATTTAGGGGGTGCTTAGGCAGTGTTTCAGGCGGGGGTGGAGGGGGTGTTTGGAAGTTTGGGGGGTGTTTTTTGTGTTAGAAACGGCTCAGGTTGAGGTGAGAAGTGGACGAGTGTAAGCCTCTGCCTCCGGGTCGTCCAGCACCACGTAGTAGTCGAAAACCGTGCCGCCGCTCGGCAGCATACCTAGGTGTAGCGGCGCAAGTTGAATTTCAAAGCCAGATTAAAGCAAAAATGAAAGCGGTTCATCCATATTTCAGTTTCAAGCGCTTAGTTCCAGCATCCCGGCGGTTTCATCTCGGGTTTCACAGGGTCAACCTGCACGGCCTCACCCAGGCACGGCACTTCGCTTAGGAATTCGCGCGCCCAGTCGTCAAACTTGTCGTGGTAGGAGCTGTCGATGTTGCCGCCGATGTGTAGCGGCACAGGTTGAAATTGAAAGCAAAGTTTGAAAGCAGATCACCATATTTTTGTGTCAAAGCGCTTAGTTTTAGGCGCTTTCAACATGGGTTTCATCGGGTCAACCTGCACCGCCTTACCGATGGACCAGATGTATGAGAACACGAACACCTTGGCCAGCTTGGCGTGCAGCACCGCCGCGTCCGCCGCAATGCATGGCCACACCCAGCGTAATGCTTGCCACGTCACATAATGCGAAC
>Ga0307489_10003566_pt1 | contig 10310 bp, 9 predicted proteins | sample SB12metaG_FD_202247 | JGI IMG/M metagenome (GOLD analysis project Ga0307489, IMG submission 202247) | Sea-ice brine microbial communities from Beaufort Sea near Barrow, Alaska, United States - SB 1.2 | ecosystem: Environmental > Aquatic > Marine > Coastal | place: USA: Alaska | collected 2017-05-06
TATAAACACTAAACCATAAATTCTAAACTCTAAACCCAACACCCCCTCTAAAAAAATCAGAGGCAAGCAAGAAAGCGATATCGAACTGGGATGGAGAAAGCTCTGGCCATTAATCAAAAATTACGTGGAATAATCAACGCAACTCTGTACTACAGAACTACCGCGTCTTCTGTGTGGTGTGGTGTGGTGTGGTGTGATGTGGTGTGGTGTGGTGTGGTGTGGTGTGTGAAAAGTAAAGATTTGAATTGTGTCAAACTTGGGCCTTCACGCAACTTAACGGCCTACTACACAAAACAAAAACACATGACACTCAATTGTAATTTAGGGTATTCATTAAATGCACGATTTACATTGGGTTCATGTTCACATCACCGCTCTTGATGCTGTTCGCAAGTTCCACCAGTGCCGTGAAACGGGGGGTTGGGTTCATGTTCACATCACCGCTCTTGATGCTGTTCGCAAGTTCCACCAGTGCCGTGAAACGGGGGGTTGGTTCAAACCCCTTGTCACTGGCCGGGCCCCACTCGCTGTGGAATGCATCCGGGAGGTCAAAAATCCACTCGTTGTGGAAGTCAGCGTACCCTTTCCACTGAACAAACCACTCTGTCTTGTGGTCGACAATGCGCTTCTGCAACACCTTCTTCACTTCGTAGAATCCCTTGGCAAGGACGACCGGTTTTTCCTTGATACACCTGCCCTTCTTGATCGAGGATCCCATGGCCCTCTTCTTCAAACCCGTAACCACACAGTTGTCTTCAGTCTTGACCATATTGAACGCGTCTGTGGTATTTCTTGTAAAGAGTGTGTTTCGTGGATTAAACAAATTCGACTTTCGATTGAGTGTTGGCGACCCTATGTTGGTGACCTTATATAGACAACACGTGAAGTTGCAAACTCTAGAACATGTACTTAATTGTATAATCTAGTCAACTGCTGATTTTACACAATCTTTTCATTTAAATCCATAAGTTGGGTGATTTCAAAATTTACTTTAATTTTGATCTGGATTTAATTCAAGTGATTTAAAACATAAGTAATTTTGGTCAATTAATAAAATCACGTGCAGGTATGATTTTATCCATAAAATGACGTGGTTGAGATGCGCATACGTAATGTGGTTTTAATTTGTTTACCACTTTTCACTTTAAATTCGAATGAATCCCATCAATAGTTTGAAAGCATTACCAAAATGAGTTTCTTGCATGCCAAGTCACGTGTGATGCACATGGACGAAAATGACAACTTTACCAATCAGATCCGTCAGCTTGTTGTATTGGAGGAACATATGGAACAAGATGTGGAATGGAAAGACTGTGAAACGATTATATCTATGGTGATTGGCGTGGATAAAATCATGAACAACGACGGTTTGGATGTTATGATGGACCCTTCGCATGAGCTGCGACAGTCAAAGGAGGATGTGATCAAAGAAGTTTACCGCAAAGAAGAAGAGGAATGCCTTCACATGTACGGGAAAGATGAGCGAATCCAGCAGATGATTTGCAAAGAAACAAGCGACGATTTGGACCGTTGTATGAAGCGACTTGAAAGGGGGGATTTCATTCATGAACAAGTCGAGGTGATGAATGGACTTCGGGAAGCTAAGAAGTTTTACGAGGCGAGGATGGTGTGCGTGTGGATCTTCGCACAGAATGGGAAATATGGGGTGTGGTACGACGAGGATCTGTTGAAGATATTAAAGGATTTTTTGGGGGATGTGAATGACCAGGTGGGGATTCTCAAAGAGTCGTGCTTGAAGCTGCATTTAACATTTAAGTGAACATGCAGACTTCAAACGTTACGTCGATGGATACTTTGAATTATATGCCGATGCATACCTCAAAGATTGCATCAACTCACATTCCAAGAAATGAAAACGCGCTACAACAAATATTTCAAAAAGCAATCCCCACAACGGTCAATCCTGAAGGGAAAATTATCAAGATCTGTTTTTATGAACCAAAACCGGATGACGTTTGGTTAAATCGGTTGGTGGCGTCAATGGGAAAACACTACGTTTCACACGTGGAGATTATGTTTCAAGATGGAATGGCAGCGTCAATTTTTGCAGACGACGTTGTATTCTGGAAAGAGAGAACTTACTCCAACCCACAATACAAGATCCTGGGGGTGGAAGTTTCGACGAAAAGCTACTGGCAGATGTACAATCATGCACAAGACACGGCAAGACGACAAGTAGGCTTCGACAACGTCAAAATGTTCTGCGGGCCGTTTATGGGATATCGTGGGTATAGTGACCGCACGTACTGTAGTGAGTTTGTGACGCAAACACTGCAAGTGGGTGGTGTGAAATGGGCTATGAAAATGAATGCATCAAGAAGTACACCGTCTGGGCTCCTGGACTTTATGCTCAACAACTGCTATATATGTTTTGATACTACTGCATTCAAGTTAGGACAAGCGTTTGGATGAATGTTTTGACAATTGTTTTATATTATAATATATGTTTAGTTGTAACGTACAATCAGATTCATGCTTTTGTTTTTTATTTATATTCTGAGTTACGTCTGAACTGGTTGAGAGAGCGATTCGGTTTCGCGATTGAATCAAATAGGCTACGTGAGGATACGTGAGGATATGTGTGAATAAACGGGGATAAGTGTTGATACATGTGCATAGATAATGATCACACACATACTTGATACTATTGGAATGATGTTGTTGGTAGTGATCACACTTGAATTATTCCCATTTATGGTAACGGCATAAACTTGGGTATGTATCAAAAAATCGGTGAGGACGTGAAAGAACCCCTCTCGGAATCAAGAGCTGTACTGTTGATAGCGGTGCTTTCATGCATTCTAAAGGGCAGTGTCTATGGTGTGTACGTTTTCCTGAAGTGACCAGTGAATACCACTTCCAGTGCAGGTGTATTAAATTGCCATAAAAAGGACAGGTATATTTTATGCCTGGTTAATCATTGATGACACCACTGCATCCAAGTTCATTCAATACATTTTTAATGAAATTCCACAAATATCACCGTGTCTAACCAAAAAGAAGATTTGATGCGATGAGCCACCCAAGCAGACTCTTTGCAGTCAACGAAAGAGTTACAAAGCGAACCTCTGTTTTGATGCCAATCCTCTTTGTCTCTGCTGCATACATAATTTCAACATCATTCATCGTTTGGCCCCTGGGCAACAATGTTGTCTCAACATTTTGCTCTTGATGAGTGTCGGACATCGTTTCCGATTGAAAAATTTGCATGTCCTTCTGTGGAAGTGTTGGGGTGTGGTTTTTGGGGTGCAACATATCATTTCCATCGTTATCTATGGGATTGTCCATCAATTGCAGTGATTGTACCACTCCGAACGAAGAAAACAGTAGAAGTTGAGATAACACAATTACGTGGACGAACGTAGGTATAATTTCAGCAATAGAAGGAACATCCTTGAGACATGCTGAACTATTCAGTAATACTCGAGAGTATGCAGAGAAAAACACACTAAAATAAGGTGAAAATATAGCAACCCAGCCAAGATAATGTGTGAACCATTTGAGACGTGAAATGTCGACCAATATTGTCGACCAATCTATTTGGGTGACCTCATAGATACTTTTCCATCTGAGGTTGCATTCAAGCATCCGGAGATAATCAACCACCAACCCAAGCATCATACAAAGCCATGAACACGTGAATACTAACAAGTGAGTATAGATATCAAACACACTGAGAGAGCATGCTATTGCGACCATCATCACAGAAGCAGATAAACTATATTCTATGTACCTTATGAAATTGACGTCATTTGATTCTACTCTTGTCTTGTATGTTGTCGCAAAGATCCCCTGACCTGCTTGAAATATCGCAGATAGTGCAAAGAAGATTGTGATGAGAACTCCAAAATACACCCGTACGTCGAATATCTGCTCTGGTTGTATTGTCATTTCAGGTCGCGTGTTGTTTGAGATGTTGAATAAACATATACCTGGGAAGTATGGACCATCTATAATGGGAACACTTTGGTTTATATGATTCATGACATCTTTGGAACTTTCAGAATTTGACGACACGTCTAAGTTAATGGTAAGAACAAGAATTATGATTGCACTGCAAGCATGTACCAATGCTGTAAAGAAATTGAAATAATAAAGTACATTCCATGTAAAACCTGGTATACAACACAAAAGCACTTTTTCTGTGAAATTCATCATAGCGGACAGTGCATAAGACAATGAGCGATACGCTCCATTACACCACATAAGTATAAATGTTTTTATTATGTTCTGGTACTTGATTTTAAATAACTATTCTTTATTTATATACCCGCCCTATACTGTCTGTACCTAAAGACTAGCATTACTACAAACTATAATTTTTAATATGAATCAGAACGTGTGTAGCGTCGACCAGTCCCTGCACCTTCATTCCCATGCTCAGTTACCACACGCCGTACAGCTTCACCCACCAGTTGACGTTGTTCTTTTTTCGACTTTTCGTTGAATGAAGCGGCAGTGTTTCTATCCGTATAAGCAGAAGCGCGTGAATTGGTATAAGCGTCAGCGCGTGAATCAGTATAAGCGGAAGCCGAAGTCTTTGCAGCATTGGCAGTGTTAAGTTGGTGAAAACGCTCGTCTATCATGGACTTCGTAGCGCGTGAATCACTCTCAGCAGCAGCCGCAGTCTTTACAGCATTGGCAGAGCTAAGTTGGTGAAAACGCTGATCTATCATGGACTTCATTTCACGTGTCGATGTTCTTGCATCCTTTGCCTCTATACTTTTAATTACCGAATCCATATCGGCCTTGGTCATTGTCTGTTCTGTAGGGGTTGTCTTGGTTGAAGTGGCGACCTTGGGCACTTTCGAAGCAACCTCCTTAGCCGCGGCGGCTGAAGCGGCCGCTTTATGCGATACAGCCACACGATCATCAATCATGTCCGATAAAGCACGTGACGAAGCAGTGGCAGCTGCTTTGGCAGCCGACACAGCAGACGCGTGCGGTCCAATTCGCTGATTTATGGCATCATTGAATGCATGCGATTCCGTATGGGGGTTGCTTTGACTCCTCATCGCACGAGAACTAGGTCCACGAGAGAACGCACTTCTTGGATGTGCACCGGGAACACGTCGATTACGGACCTCTTGGTTATCACGTTCAAGAGCGTACGCATGGTCAGCATATCCATCATGGACCGCATGATGAGCATATTCACCATGGACCGCATGTTGACCATATCCATCATGGACCGCATGTTGACCAGGTCCAGGATGGTGCATACGGGTATTTGTATGGTTGTGCATTGCATCGGGACTGTAATTCGCACCAGCAGCTGTTGCAGGGATGTAACACCCGTAACTATCAAGTAGTCCAATCGATCCTGGTGATTGGGTATGTCCCATGTAGTTCGCATTCTGTTGGTAATCATTCTGCGTCTGAGCCATATTATGCTGAGCCATGACATCAGGTTTGAAGTCAACCACATTGACGTTCTGAGTGTTAGGTGGGTAGGGACCCATGTTGCTGTTTACAGTCTGGCCACCATACATGCCACCCGCCACACTAGGATGGCCCGGATGCACATGGTGACCGTGGGTATGGTTGTGCGGATGTTCGTTCGATTGGCGTGGAAGACATTGTGACGAACCATTATAATTTGGGTGTGTATGTGAATTCGTTGCAGACCACATGTTCTGCAAGGGATGCTGCTGTGCCCCAGTTGGGTAGTTCATTGGACCTGGGGCCATAGAATATGTCGGCATAGAATATGGGTTCATGCCAGCGTCGGTATTAAGTGCGGTCACGGTGTCATTCTTCATGGGGGGGGGTGCACGGGACATTTTATCGTTAGTGTGTACTGACTTGTATTACGAGTGGGCGTAGACAATGTTCTTAAATATGTTTTTGTCAACAACCCACACGCGGACCACTGAACACCACAAATATGGATGTAATTGCAATAGCAAGATTCACTGCAATACTTGTTTGGTACACTGGTAATTGCTTGTCAATAATATCGTTTTGTGTTGCTTGTGAACTCTCATCGTCGGCGGCCTGCATGATTCTGAACTAATATGTCGGAACGATCAAATGTGTGTATCAATGCTACCTGACATATATATATAGATCACTTGAAATATTATGTAATTCGTCATATCAAACGACGTCTTTATTGTGATAATTATACATCAATAACGACATGTTGGCGGTCGATGGAAATAAAAAAAGAAAACTTGGGCAAGTGAAATGGATTGATTCACTCTCTCGATTTGTTGCAACTGTATGTCAAACACAAGACAACCTTCCATCTATATCATTGAATTTGCGTGGTGTATCTAAGCACGAGGGTGCATTCCATGATATTCAAGACGATTTATTCCTTCGATTAGAAGAGGTTATCATTCTATACCCACACCAACCACGGAATGCGATGCTCCTACTCAATCCTAGTATTTACGAAGTTAGAGTACATGTGAAAAATTTCTGGAATTCGGTTGAATCCGGTGGCAATTCTGGTAAACCTGCTAGGAACGGTGTGATGTGGGTGACTGGTGACACACAGGCCTTGAAACGCCTGAAAGGAGAGACCGATACACGTTTCACGAAACCTCGTTATGGTCTGTTGAACACTGATGATAGTGGTGTTCATGGTAAGGAGCATACACTCAAACATGGGATCGTTATAAGACGTGTGCATAAAAACAAACTTACGTCCACAAATGAAGTGTCGAATGGTACAGTTTCATCTGCATGGATATGTGTGAACTACTCTACTTCTCACAAATTTTACTGTGCGTCCATTCCACCATGCTCACATAAGTCCAGTGAAAAAGATATAGGTATCAATGCGTTGTGTGTACGTGATGATCTTTTTCTGAACAGACAACATGACAATTTGAATGACGGTAATGCGATTGCAATCAAATGCCAAAGTCAGGGCAATGTGGTTGGTTTTTTTCCACGTGAGATTGCCGCCTGTCTTGCACCCTTGATTGACAGTGGTCTTCTCAAATCAAAAGAAAATGGAGTGTATTCTGAATACAACCCGAATGGTCTCGCTCAAAATCGCGTTTGGTTTCGTTTTGATATAGATACTTCCTCCTCTGGTCAAGCAGACGAAGATCAAATTCAAAAGAGTCTTTTCGCAATTCGATGGTGGGTGATTGTCTGATGGGTTGAACTTGATGAACTTGTTGGACGTGATACACCTACACTATTGCCGATGATGAACATTGAAGAAAAGCTCCAACATGCCAGAGAGTTGATATAATATTCAAGTAAAATAATATCAAAGATGCCCGCCTGGTGTGACGTTCAACAAATGGTCATGGTCAAACGATGATCACGCCGAAATGATAGTTCAGTTGTATTTAAGGGATGCTGTATACCCTGTATTCAACAATACCGATACCGGTACAAAACCAAAGTTTTTAAATCCACCACACTAGAAATTAAATACACCAGCATTCAATAATATGAATGTCAATAACACCGATAATGCTGTTGTGATGCCCTCGGTCACGACTGCAAGTGAAGTCATCGCCGCTCCCACTGCTGGAACGTCAGATGTCGACAGCATCATGCGTAAGATGGCTGATCAGCAGAGCACCATTGCAAACCTCAGTGCACAGCTTCAGACCAAGTCTGATGATGTACAGAAACTGTCACAGAAGCAGCGTGATGAGATGATGCATGTTTACCAAACTGTCATCAAGGGGTGGGTTGATGCACAGGAAAGTGTTGACCCACAAACCCGGAGTGAGTTCAACAACGGTATTGAGCGACTCGCCGAGAACGCTGACGACAACGGTATTTGGTAAGTGAACAAACCCCTAAACCCTAAAAATAAAAACCCTGAATGTACGAACCCTAATTTTGGAACTCATATATTTTATTCAAATAAATGTCAACCCTTGACACTGGAACCTTGCTAAACAGGAAAGTTGTGATGTGCGCTTCTTCGGCTGCTGGGCGTGATCGTGAGAATGCGGCGAAAAAGGAGGCTGAATTCCAGGCACTGACTAAAAACTACCAGGAGCTTCAAACGCGTGTTCAGGGAGGTCGTTTTGTTGATGAAGAGGCACGTGTTGGGTCAAAGCGCGCTGCACCTGAGGAGGCGCTTCATCCAACCGGAGGTGCTTCAAGTACCAATATATGGGAACAGTTTGGAGACTACATGAAAACTAGTTACAGTAACGACTCGTTTGCACCACCGGTGCCTCGTGTCAAGCAGTAATCATATTGCTCTTCTGTATAGCATGGTAGGTATATATGTGGTCAACTAATCCCATGTATCGTGTTGTGTGACTGGTTATTAAGATGATTTGGTTATATTTTACAACTGTGAATCAATAAATTCAATGCCTATGAGTAAGACAGGATCAATATTTTGAATATACCGAGTATGTATCTCTTTATGGTATGTCAATGGTTTTCAAATAAAATGGACAGAATTTAACCAACAGATGACTTTTGAATTTCACAGAACCGGAACAGACGCAAGTCGCAAGCTTAAAGGATAAGACACACACCAAATAAGTTTTTTATTGGTTTATTACATTCCACAAGATTACATCACACGATCTCTTATTGTGTATTGCCATAGCACTTATAAATACGACTTTGTGTATATCAAGCACAATAATAATTATAACTTGTGTGTTGACCAATAGAAACTACAACTGGCACCAATAGACACTAAATATGTCAACAACAGCAACTATAGATACAATTACTGACTTACATAATGCGATAAGGGGTTGGGTTTGCCGCATTCATAGAACCATTTCCAGCGCGAATACTCGCTGAACCCGCAGCCGAGTCACCACAGTGACCGGTACCACGAACTTCAGCTATGAACTGGCCCGTGTTCATCTTGATCTGCATCGTACCCGAGAAGGAGAGACTCGCTGTGTGCGTGTCCCCCTCATGGGCAGCATGCCCGGCTGCCTTTCGACCTGCATGCATAGCTGAATAATTTGGCATCTTTTTATAGTAAACATTGTACTTATCGAAGTTGTTCTTTCCCATTCTCATGAAAACGTCCATTGAATCCTGGTGTGTATCATATATATTTTCCGGGTCGGCCATGGTAGCCTTTGCATCCCCTGTTTCTCTCACATGGAAGTTGATAGGGTTTGGTAGGTTACCATCGATCGCATCATCGGGTTCGAAGTTCATTACAAACATGTCAGGGAATGAGTGCTTGAGAGGCTCATCTAAGGCATTGGTAGCTTCAAACCAATAGCCAGTGTCCTCCCAATTAACTGTACCAGTCCCCATCCCCCCTGTGTATCCGTTGAATGAAATATCCCAAAGACGTAGAAGGTGCTTCTCGTTGAAGACAACAGCACGCGCGTGGTACTTATAATTCATGCCCCATTTCCCATGCATTGCATCATCATAACAACTCAGTTCGGTTTGACCCCATAGAGTCGCACCCAGCTCACCTGTGCCACCACGCCCCACGATTATACCCAGCATGTAGTGCTCTATCGATGGACGCACCATAAATAGAGAACGTTTCATTACATCCGCCGTGGCACCGCCCTTGTTAATTAGACCTTTCCAATCTACAGCCCTGCTGTATACTGAGGCGATGTGGGGAAGTGTCATCGCATACACAATACTGTTCGAAGTAATTGAAGGGGTCCGATTTTTAGTATCAGTGCTAGCGTCATCACCATCGAAATCATCAATGTTGGCCAGGCAGTTGTACAACCGCAGGAGTTCAGGGCGATCATAATCATCACTGAAAACAGCCCAAATATCCTTCATTGTCACATTCGAATGCAAGTGACACACAGCGTGATCGGTTAAGTTCAAACCATGAGTATGGGTTGATCTGCTCTCCTGTATGAATGTAATCCAGTTTATAAGATCACGTGATTCGACGTCATCAAGACGGAACATTTTCTTCATGTGAGTTACCCACGTTGTCGTTGTAGGTAGATTGAAATCACCCGGGGCGTTATCTCGATCCAACACAGCCATCATTGAAGCACCAGTAAAATCATCATCCTTGAATGCCGTTTTGAAATTTTCAGACCCGTGTAGCTTGAGGTATTTGCGCAAAAACTCAGGGTGGTACATAGATAGCTTGTTCGAGAGCTGTGCATTGCCTTTCGCAAGCCAAACTCTGAATTTGATCTCTGCAGTTGAAAATGTACTAGACCTGTCAACCGGGTCATACATGAGATGGTTCCAGAAGTCAGATGGAATCCTTTGGTGGTCCTTTCCTACCGCCAAAATATCTTCAAACGTGTCGTCTCCACCAATCCTGGATGCGTTATACAGTTTGGCACATGAGATAGGGACCATTTGATCCCGGCCCTCGTCGTTTAGTA
>Ga0307489_10003567_pt1 | contig 10310 bp, 16 predicted proteins | sample SB12metaG_FD_202247 | JGI IMG/M metagenome (GOLD analysis project Ga0307489, IMG submission 202247) | Sea-ice brine microbial communities from Beaufort Sea near Barrow, Alaska, United States - SB 1.2 | ecosystem: Environmental > Aquatic > Marine > Coastal | place: USA: Alaska | collected...
CCCCAAAACCCCAAAACCCCACTGGTTAAGTTTAAGATATTATTTATGAATAATTTCGTTCGGGAATCTGCTACCCACTTAGCAAAATTGTAATAATTCTTCTATTTCAGCCACATATACTGGAGTAGGCTTCTAGTTTATTATAAATAAAAATTTGACAGAAGATCAAGTGAATGAAGTAGCAGCGACACGCAAAGCCACACAATCTTCCGCAAGCAAAACCAATCAGGGGTCTACTGTCCATAGCCATGGCAACCCTCTGCTTGTTTACCCAGACAAAGGCTCAAGGTAAGTATTCCCTTCTCGGGTCACGCGGAAGAAGGGCTTTCTCTATAACGGCTTTCTAAGAGGCTTTCTTCTTTTGTCGACCGGATATCTATAATTTGAATATTTACTAATCATGCACCTCGTTTCTAGACATTGATCCAACCACTGCCCTTACAGGAGTGGGCTACCAGAACTCAACCAGCTTCGACGGAGGAATAAGGTGCTCCATGATGGGTGGCGCCGAGCTCATGATCAAGGGCTAAGGCTACGCCACTGAGGCTCCCTCAAATTTCCCACAATACATCGTGGAGAGCTTGAGCGACCTCCTCGTTTAGGGAAACGACATCTCTGGTAAGTCATAAAGTTGAGCTCTAACCTTTGCCCTTTTTTTCGATAGACGACGATGCTTTCATGTCCAGTACTGCCAACGGTAGGCTGGCTGTGCGCTCACCAAGTCTGCTAACAGCCTTGAATGCGCAGTGGTCAGATTTCGATGGTACTAATGGTTTGCCGACCGGTCAAGACGACGACACAATCGTCCTTCGCCAAGAAATAGCAACCTCGGACTAAACCCTTCAATGCGGTACTTCAAGCACATGCTAGCTGTACTACAAGCGTGACTACACCCCCATTCTGCACGACATCGTGCCCAACCAAGTTTACGAAGGCCAGCGCATCGACTGGTGGTTCGACATCATGAACGTGCACAACACCATAATCACCCCTGACGACTTCTTCCCTATGCAGGAGTTGAGCATTGACCGCAGTAAAGTCAGCTGGGAAGGTCTCATCAATCACTAAACACGCCTTAGTAAGAACACCTTGGGCAAGCTACCCGCCATCGTCGGTAGCCAGAAAGCAAAAAAGAGCTCCGATGTGGTTGCCCGCTTCCGCTCTGGCCACGCATACAAGCGCTCCACAGCGCTGCACTGCAACTATGCTGGAGACGACTGCTGGTATATTCGCTCGCACCCCAAAATTGAGTCGATCAGCGCCACATAGGGCTACACGACGGGAGGTCAGACGCTGGTCATCAGTGGAAAAGCCTTATCAGGAACTTCCACGATTGTAACCGTGGATGAAATTGCATGTGTGGTCAAATCTCAAACTACCATCGAAATCACTTGCGAGACTGGTGCGTAGAGCGATCCTACTGCCTCTGGCACTGATATGCCCGGACAGCCAGGCCTCTAAAAGATAGTTTACGACTCTTTGTGGAGTACTACTGGAGATGTGCTCGAACAATCTTTGGCCACTTCCTTTGAATCGACCGATCGTTACGAAATTCTCGATGACAATACCGTTGACACTTCAACCGCGCCCGATGACGGATACGCAGACAGTGTGTCTATTCAAACTGAAAACTACACGGAGGAGTTCGACGGGTGGTTCAAGGCGCCAGCTGATGGAGATTTCCGCTTCTTCATGGCCTGTGACAACAAGTGCAAGCTTGAGTTTGACTCAGTTAACTTCTACGGGTCCGGCACCCCAAGCCTAGTAACACTCATAGAGATTCACTCTTCTATGACCTTCAGACATTACCAAACCAAGAGTGGAAGTTCTTCCACCTCTACACCAGTGTAATCGAGCTGGATTACCTTGGAGGAAGGCAAATACTACAAGATCAGAGGCACGCACGGTCAGCAAAGTTCAGCAGCTCACTTTACTATTTCAGTCGAAGTCAAGGACGCCTACACCAGTGGTCATCCACAGGCAACGAGAGAGATGCAGGTTTTCGAAATTGACTAAGATAATACTCCTGAAGAGTGGCTGCTCGAAATTGTGAACCCAAACGGCGGAGGTCAATTTCGACTTTCGTTTACTAACAACGAAGCAGAAATTGTTGAGGCAGAAGATCCCTTAGACGTCGACGTCAGCTCGTCAGATCTTAAAAGTTCTCTGTGCTCAGAATACTTTTGTAAAACAGCAAATGGAATCTAGTCATCCGTCACGGTCACCAAAACGTACTATGACGCTTTAGATGCTGAGACGGCGAACCTTGTAGACGCTGCCAAGACTATTTTCAAAGTCAGTTTGGACAAGCGAATTAATGGGTTTTCCTTCCTCGCAGTTTCCGCCAGTGTTGAAGAGGACTCCGTAATAATCACCGCTTATATTCCAGCAAATGGGGATGTCGGTTCAGTCGCCTCTTCGGTGCCCCTCGATGGTTACTTCACGATCACCTGTACGATCCCAGCTTCATATTCGAATGCAGGTCAGCAACTCACGACTCGAAACATTTGGTGGTCGTAGGACATTGACACCATTGCAGAGTATATGCAACAAGATTTACCCTTCCTTGCTTCCGCCACAATGGGCTTTAATGGAATCCCTGATGGACTTACTGACCGTAACTACTGGAACAACTACCGCAAGTTCTACATCGAGTTCAAGGACCTCCTATCGGAGATGGACCAGTGCACGATTCAGTCCGCAACCGACAGCGTAGACAACTATCTGACAGGACTAAACGTCGTATTCTCTTCCTCCACTATTTCCGACTTCGGATCAAACCTCTTCTTTGAGCCCATTCCAATGGAGATGCTCTTTACGCCCGTTACCAAGCCTCAAATTCTGGTGACCATCGACGACCTCGAAGCCGTTTGTGCCAACGTGGACTGCAACTACGAATATGTGGTCGCCTCTTCTGAGATAACTGCCTTCACGGTCACTGATCTTGATGTCACAATCACAGGTACCGACCTTCCAGAGTCCGATCTGACTGTGGAGTTTGGAGGAGCTACTTGCGGCACAGTTAGTGGTGACGCGTCCGGCAAGACATGCACGCTTGAACATTTACCCTACGGAGGTGATCATTTAATCGAGCTCACAGATGCCAGCGGACTGGTGCCTGTCTCTGCCTCTACCTAGACCGTTAGTGTTACACTCAGTAGCGTTAGCCCTGCCATCGACATTAACCAGAATGGAGGTGATGAAATTACCATTGCTGGAACAGGCTTCCCCAACGTTGCATCGCTTGTGACGGTTTAATTCTCAGATCTCACCTTCTGTACTGTGTCCTCTTCAACACCAGTGGAGATTGTGTGTGCGATCGATGGCTTCGACAAAGACTCTCTCGACACGGACGACGATATGACATTCAGAATCGTATTCGTGGAGACGACTGAAAGGAGACGGAGAAACCTGGGAGCTTTCTTTGCACCAACTGATTTTGCAGACTCCCCTTAAATGACCATCAGTATCGACAACCCGACTGTGGCATCAGTCTCACCCGCGAGTCTTTCTCCAGTCCTTTTGGGCTAGCTGACCTTCACTCTGACTGACTACACACCAACGCTGGTTGCAAGTGAGTTTACAATCTACATGAAATCGAACGACGACCCCACATACATGAAGAAGCTTACCATCGTCTCCATCGACGACTCAGCCAAGACTATCTTAGTTGTGTTCCCTGGAGCAGCCTCCGGCATCTACACATTCAAAGTGAGCGGAGCCATCGGGTCTCTTAACTGCCCAAGTGACATAGTTTTCATCGAAACATTATTGGAGGTGACCGAATTCCAGCCAAGATCTGGTTCGACTCTGGGAGGCACATTAGTCACCATCACGGGCAAGCACTTCGGCATAGTGGCCACTGACAACCCTGTCAAGATCGGCAACAACTACTGCTATGTCTAGACAACAGAGGATACCGAAATCACTTGCAGAATCGGTGATCTGACAAACCAGTCCGCAGACGCCTCTGCCTTGTTATTGGTCTTTGCGAGGACAACTGAGGAGATGCAGTGCAACACCAGTGACGACTGCTTATTCGAATACGTTGCTCCCACGGCCCAGGTAACAGGCATTTCTGGCAATCTCGACACTTCCGATAACTCTCTCAAAGTGACAATTTCTGGCACAGACCTAGCCAGTTCCACCTCTGAAGTCTAGCTTCTCATTGACGACCTTCCTCAAGTAGCCATCTCTGCAGCTGCAGATTCAGTCGTGTTCCAAGTAACAGACATGCTCGACTACTTGTCCAGCAACATTCTATTCTATAATGCTGAAGGCACAGTAAATGGAGTTAGCACCATCCTTGAACACACCTTCACTCCAGCTCTGATCAGCATTTCGCCTTCAACAGGATCTGCAGGTGGAGCCATGCTTACCGTGACTGGAATTAGTTTCGGTATCGATTCATAACTAGTCAACCTTTACCATGTTGAGTCAGCGGAAAATATCTGCTCATCTGTCACGATAACTGGCTACGGGTAGTTCACCTGCTAAACAATTGTTAAGGAAATACTCTCCTCAGACTCGCTGTAACTCAGTATCAATGGCACTCCTTATGCCTGCGGGAACACAATGTCTCCTAGCGACTGCTAGTTCGAGGCAATTACAAGCACATCCCCAACGGTTACTTCCATCACCGATAACGGAGACGACACGACTCTTACGTTCACAGGCACCGCCCTTACTGCAGCTGATAGCATCGACTGCAATCTTCTCGGCGTCACTGGAACAGGAGTATCTTCGAACGGTGATACGACCGTGACCTGCACCTTTGCACTGGGTATTCCGGTGAGTGACTCGCCTGCAACCCCGACCTTAGTCTTCCACACCACAACAGGCTCACTATAGAACACAGCTCTGACAGGAAGCCAAACTATTACGAAGGCCGTGGGCACCATTACTGGAGAGACAGGCCTTTCTTGTTCTTTCGTCGGTGGGTGCCTCTACAGTATCACGGGCACTGGACTGGCAAGCACACTTTCTGGCAACGCTGACAACAAAGTCATGGTATGTGGAAATGAGTGCGAACTCGATATTGCATCTTCGGATGTCACAACTGCAAAGTGCACGCTCCCAACCGTGATGACAACTTTCTCTGCCAGTACTTTCGACATGGCAACGTCAGCCACCCTTGTTGGGACTTGGGCAGGTACGGGAGCTTCATCTTAACTTGAAAAGCTCAACGATGGAAACAACCTTGATAGTTACACCGATAGCAATACCCCCTGCTACTTCTCGCTTTCAGCCAAAACTGGCTACGTGTTGCAGATCGACGAGGCGAAGGTCTTCATTGATAGCCTGATCGACAAGTCCCCTTACGAAGATATTCTCAAGCTGCAAGGCGCTGACGAAAACTAGGGGGCTTGGACGACCCTTCACACCTTTGGCGTAGAGACCCACGAAGGATGGAACACCATTTTTGCGCCTGATGACTCACCCTTCTCTTACAACACCTTCCGTTTCTACGGAACAGCATCTGGCTCTTGCCGCGTTGGTGAAATCAAAATGATCGGCCTCGAAGTGATTGCTAGCACAGAAACTTCCCATGACTGCACTCCTGAACTCACTCTCGATGGAGTAACTTCTGAGCTGTCCATAGTGACTTTCGAAGAATCCATTACTCCATATCTTGACGCAGTGACGCCAAGGTTTGGCTCTGAGCGCGGCGGTGAGACTGTCACTTTCACTGGTGTAGGCTTCAGCGGATAACCAACTGTGACAATCGATGACCTGCTTTGCACGGTTGACACATTCACTTCAACCACAATTACCTGCACTCCGGCCGACAAGCCTTTATCTGCAGTCAAAGATAATCACCCAAGCCTTGCCATCTCTATAGATGGCGTTGGTAACGTGGCCACCAGAGGCTATACATACATGTACGTTGCTAAGTGGTCTGACCCTGAAAGTTGGGACGGCTTAACTCTTCCTGAGGAAGGTGATGCAATCAGCATCATTGCAGGCCGTAACTTGCTTGTTGATGTGGACTCTACCCCTGTACTTTCCTTCATCGTAGTGGAGGGCTCCTTGATCTTTGCTCCAGATGCTGACACAACTCACCAAAGATACTTTGACGCAGGGTACATCATTGTTTAAGGCGGCTACCTCGAAATCGGCACGGAGGAGTTCCCCTACGACTCGAAGTTGACGATCACGATGCATGGAGATGAGTATTCTGCAGCTCTCCCTACTTTCGGTAACAAGGTCATTGCTGTCCGTAATGGTCGCCTCGAAATGCACGGAGTGGAAAGATCCCATGCCTGGACCGACTTGAAGTCCACTGCAGAGGTCGGCGCAACAAGCATTACGCTCAATGATGTGAGCACGTCCCTCGATTGGCAAATAGGTGAAGAGATCGTCATTGCTTCCACTGACCTCGTCGGCCGTCACGCTGAACAGAGGACAATCACTGGTGTGGCTAGCGTTAACACCAACCCTGTCATTTCTTTCTCTGAGCCACTTGAATACAAGCATTACGCTGGTATTGAGACTTATGGTGACGATACCCTTGAGATGCGAGCTGAGGTTGGACTCCTCTCTCGAAATGTCAAGTACAGAGGAGATCCTGAAACTTCAGCGACCAATCAATACGGAGCCCACATTATGATGGCTTCGCCTGGGGATGAGTCAGTTGTTGGCAAGATCGAGAACTGCGAGTTTTTTGACGTCGGCCAAGCGTTTAAACTCGGCCGCTACCCAATTCACTTCCATATGATCGGCAGTGTGACAAAATCATACATCAAGAACAATGCCATTCACTAAACATACAACCGTGCGATCACTATTCACGGCGTTCACTACCTGACCATCCAGAACAATGTAGCTTACAAAACCATGGGTCACACCATCTTCATCGAAGACGCGATCGAGACCAATAACCTTATCGACGGAAACCTTGTGGTGGACACCCGTGCCTCAGACAGTCTGCTGAACACTGACGCGACGCCTGGTTCTTTCTGGATTACCCACCCTGACAACATCTTCACCAACAACCACGCCGCTGGCTCTGACAGGTACGGCTACTGGTTCGACCTGCAGGTGCACTCCACGGGTCCCTCTTATGACGCAAACGTGTGCCCTGAAAACTCGAAGCTCGGGGAGTTCAGAGATAACGTTGCCCACTCAAACGGAAGATACGGTCTGAGAATTTTCCATCAGCTTAATCCCAGAGAAAAGCCCTGCTCCGATTTCTCTATCGACACTACCAGCGATGATCCCTTCGGCAGCAATTAGCCAATCATTGCTGAGTTCCATAACCTCCTCTCGTACAAGAACGGCAGGAACGGAGCGATTTCTGAAAGAACCGGTGCTGTGCAGTTCCACAACTTCAAGACGGCTGACAACATTCTCGCAGGCATTGAGGTCTCAATGACCACCTTCATCCCTATTGATGACTACTGTAAAGTTGTGGGCGGTTTGATCGTCGGAAAGTCTGCTAACGCTGAAGATGATCTCAACAATGCCAGCCCTCACGGCATCATTGGGCCTCGCTCTGAATATTTCCGCGTTGATGGGACAAAGTTCTTCAACTTCAATTTCAACAATGCTGCAGTTTTTGGTGACTGCTCACATTGCTGGCACCCCGCTTCGACAGACCAGGGTGCGAGGACTATCTCAACTATTAACCTGACCATCGATTCATCAGTCACTAAGCGTGTCCTCTGGCAGTACCCTTTCCGAGGCATTATCTGGGACATGGACGGAACCCTCACTGGACTGGGAGCAGACTCTTGGGTTACCCACTACTACCCCCACCTCCTTCAAGACGAGTGCACACTCGACGATGATGTGTACAATGGACTGATCTGCGACAACACCATCGCTTTGAGATCTATTGCATTCTCGAGCTATTCGCCTGATCACTTTGACAATATGGACGAGTATATAGCATAGTTGCCTAACGATCTCGAAATATAACTCAAGGAGGTAGAGGATGATAGCAACGACTCTTTCAAGACTTACATTGAAGACCTCGACAACTTCAGCACCCTCTTCATGGTTGAGAAAATTTGGGCCGCTCCCTTTGTGACTAAGAAGAGGTACACCATCCACTGGGGAACTGCCCTCGACTTCGATGATATGACAATGACCCTGTCAAGCCGCTGGACTGAATCCGACGAGCCCGTTCGCCTGCACAGCACGCACATCGACGTACGTTAAGCAATAAACTTCTATGCAGTGAACAATGGAAATGAAATACTTCCCAACATGACTTACTTCCAAGAGGACATCAGTGGCTCTAACTACGTCTACAACGATACGGAGACGCGAGAGTTTGGCTGGAGAGCCTCCGGACAAAATGGAGGTTCCAAAGTAATTCGCATGGAAGGCATCCGATGTGTCGCCAGCTGCGAAGATGATATCGTGGATGTAGAACTCGGCGATTCCAAGTTATGGAGCGATGCTACTAGTTGGCCCGATGGTGTCGTGCCTGTCAGCGGTGATGTTATGATCGCTTCTGGTGAAAACATCATCTACGATTTAGAAGATTCCCCTATCTTTGATGTCGTTACTGTCAATGGCCAGTTAAAATTCCTCGATGATGCTGACAACCTGCCAAAGATGAATTTGAACGCCCATTACATCTACGTGCGCGCTGGAAACCTACTCATCGGTACTGAAGCATCACCCTTCCAAGCTGAAGCTTCGATTACCTTGTTTGGTGCATACAGTGATCGTCAAATCTTTATGTCCGGCGTTGTGGAAGCTGGAAACAAGATCCTCGCCAACACTGGCTTGGTCGAGTTCCACGGAAAGCCTAGAACCGCAATGATGACTCGCTTGCGCTCACCTGTCTTCGTAGGGTATACTAAGACTCTTGTGGAGCAAAATCTCGACTGGGTTGCAGGAGATATGGTCTACTTTGCCCCCACTAACCACCAGCCATACCACCACGAGTACCTCGAAATCGAGACTTACGTGCCTAATACTGGTCTGCTTGAGCTGACAACTGCATTCTCCTATTATCACTTTGGAGGCGATTCCACTGCGGACCAGTACAACGGGATAGACGTCCGGGGTGAAGTCATAATGCTCTCGCGCAACATCAAAATCATTGGCGATGCCTAATCCAACGACTGGGGCTGCGCCATTGTGAATACCGACCGCGTGGAGTTTGACAAAACTGTCCGTATCGGAAGATTGGTCTTGGACAATGTTGAAGTCTACAGAGGCGGCCAAGAAGACACTTACAAAGCGGCAATCCGCTATGAACAAACAACCAGAGCTGTTGATATTAACAGAGTTGTCAACTCTGTTGTCTGGGGCGGTAATGCCAAGAACCTCTTAATCAAGGCTTCCAGGAACATTGAAGTTACTGACTCGACGTTCCTTGGAGGATCCCAGGTTGGCGTGATCCTTCAAACTGTCACCAACGTGCACCTGAACAGAGTATTCGTGGGAGACGTCATAAGAAGGATTCTTAATGTTGAACTATAGACTATCGATAAAGAAGGCGGAATCTCATTCTGCTCTTTCTTTTCCGGAGATAAATGCTACGACTCCTCTATCCAGAACTCAATCGTCGCAGGCGTCATCTACGGAGGCTTCATTGCTCCCGGTCACGACTGTGGAGACACGAGCAGTATCAAGTTCAAGAACAACATTGCCCACTCAATCGACGGTTCAGGTGCCTACATCTTCCCTGACTCGACCAGCTCCTCGAGTAGTACATGCTACGAGGGTAGCCATTTCGCTGCCTACAAAAATCTAGACACCCCACTATCGACTCATTACAGGACTGCTTAGGTGATAATGCGAGATATGACCTTCATCGACAATCACAAGGGTGTTAGTTTACAGACTTCAGGCGACCGCGACCTCATCAAAATTCGAATGAAAGACTCTGAAATCTACGGAGAAGGAGAAAACGATGACTGCCCTGTAGGTCAAGAATGCTGGTGCGAAGACAAGTATGGACTCATGCTTTTTGGCAACAATTAAGGTGGAAAGTCATTGCATCCTACAAAGATCTCATAATTGCCCGTCCACAAAATTAAGTCTAGTGGTGCTTGGGGTGGTGACATTGAGCTTGATAACGTCAACTTCAATGACTTTACCGCAACAACAAAGTGTGGTGCCAACCAGCATATGATCAATCGCAACAGCTACTCTGCAGACTACATTCCCATGCATAAATTCAAAAACACGAAGATCAGAAACGTTCAGGAGGATGCCTTCATCTTCCTGTCAGATCCCGATCCAAGCTGGGCCGATCCTACCAACTGCGGATCATTCCCTTGTACAGCGCCTCTTAATGTGGTGCTCAAGTTTGATGGAACTTAGTATGTAGGCTCCACTCGGCCACA
>Ga0307489_10003568_pt1 | contig 10307 bp, 10 predicted proteins | sample SB12metaG_FD_202247 | JGI IMG/M metagenome (GOLD analysis project Ga0307489, IMG submission 202247) | Sea-ice brine microbial communities from Beaufort Sea near Barrow, Alaska, United States - SB 1.2 | ecosystem: Environmental > Aquatic > Marine > Coastal | place: USA: Alaska | collected...
CTCATACTATGCTCACTTTGAATTCGCCGAATCATGGTAAGCGTCGCTTGTGTAGCTCGACCAGCTGGGTATGGCTTGTGTGCCATTTCGGTGATTTTCATGGGCTTGCCTAAGTTATCAAGCATGGCTTGAATATCCCCACCTGACTCGAATAGCTGGAAATACCCAAATCGTCCACCAATAATATCTATTGGGCCTGTCATGCCAGCTGCGACCATGTCGACCGACATATGCGCCGTTCTAGCCGCAACCCCTATTTGCATAGGCAATGCCATGGAACCTTCCCAGTGTGCCTGCATGGTTCCTGAAACCTGGCTATAAGCTAAACCAAGGGCGTTTTTAGTTTGCTCTCTATCAAAATTTCGCAGTCGCGCCATGGCCATGGTAGCGCCCATTACTCCTGCTGCTGATGGCCGAAAAAAGCGTGGGCTTGAAGTGCTATTTCCACCAAAAAATACGGCAACTTCAACTGCTACTATTAGCGCAACTATAAGGTCTTTTCCGCTTACTTGTTGGCTATCTATTTCCGCCATCAATGCACTTACAGGCGCACATAACGCAATTACCACCGAGGGTTCGTGCAGTCCGTCCCACTCTAGTGCATGGGTTTGCATGCCGTTTACAAAGGCTGCGGAAGTTCGCGATAGTTTGACCTTAGGACGTCCAACTACCCGGATTGATCCCGTTTCAGACCAACTTTGCGCCGCACTAAGGGCTTTGTCGGTAGCATCGTAAGTTGTTCCGGCTATACCTACAGCGATGGTGTCCATCAAAAATATCTTCGCGCTTTGAATGGCTTGATCAGGTAATTTATCAAAGTCGATATCTACCACAAAATCGACAAGTTGCTCTACCAGCTGAATATGCTGTATGCGATTATTGAGCTCATCCATTGTCGGGATTACTCAATTTGTCTGCCATGTCGCTCATACTCGATTGATCGCCAGACATTGCTTCAACTGCTTGCTGCAATGGTCTGAGCACGCGTGCGCTATATTCAACTTGAGCCAGCTGTCTAGTTTGCCCCGTCGCGGCATCGGGTTCATAATCTTCTACCTCGTTACTACCTATTAGTCCCTTGCTTACCAGAACACGTTCAAGACTGTCGATACGTTCGCGCGCTACAGCAAGCTCTGCCATTAATGCCATCGTGATTGAAAAATGTTGTTCAACCATAGGGTCAGAAAAATACTCAGGGCGTTTACCCTGTGATTTGGCGTTCGCCATTTTAGCAATAGTCGCGGCGTCAAAGGGTGATTGTGTGGTCTGTTTTTTCATGATTTTTCCTTCCAAGCACCGTAGGCATGCCAAGCAGCTGAGCGACCGTAGTCTTCTTCTTCGCCTAAACGTGATTCAGCAAATAGTGTTGTGTTAATAACGCCGCGCATAGCCGCGAGAAATATATTTTCTGATTGTAATCCAGAGTCGATTAATGCTTGTTTCATATCGATACTGTGCATAGCCGTCCAAAAAGGTTCGTTGTTGTTGTAAGCGTCCCAGTCACGCATAAATTGCTCAAATACCGGCATTGAATCGTCGTATTGTGGTTGTTCTAAATGCACAGTTAAGCCGCCCGGTTTTATGACGCGATAGGCTTCTTTTAAAATTTTTGGTAATGCTTTGGCGGATAGCTCATGTAGAAAAATACTGCTAAGTACCCAATCAAAACTGCTGTCGCTGAATTGGGATAAGTCCTCCCCGGACATTTGCATAAATTGGATGTTGTTCACGCCCAAGGACTTTGCCCTAGCATGAGCGTAGCGCAGCATAGGCGCTGAAATATCGATGGCGATAATTTCGGCGTCGGGAAACGCTTGCGCAATTGGCACAAGACTGTGTCCGGCAGCGACGCCTATGTCTAAAATCCGCTTTGGTGAAAAGTCTGATGCGTTGGTTTTTACCCAATTGGCAATCGCCAAGCCAGCGCCATCACACAGACTACCAATCGTGCCGCCGGTGGTTACAAAAAAGCCGGTGTCGTAATTGGCTGCAGGGGCAACATCACCGGTGACTAATTCAGTGTAGTAACTACCCGGCATACAATGATGATCGATGTTTGCTACATAAGGCGGAATAGTTACTGATGAGTTTAACGTCAAGTTACTATCTTGATCATTTAGCTTAGCCGCGCGCTGCGCTAGTTCTTCAATTTGACGCAACACGATAGCTCGGCCTGTTTGCTGCCTAACTTCCATCAAGTTTCGCCTGACTGCGCCCCACATGTTATGGAACGGATTCGAATTCATAAGCTTGCGTACTTCATGCCGCGTTTTTGGTGCGCGATCATGTTGCTGTGTAAACTGTGCTAAGGCTTGAGTTTCATAGGCTAACTTATTACCCGGCGCAATAGTCGAGGCGACAACGCGGTAGCACGCAGCTAAAAAGTTCATTCTAGCGCGTTCATCATGATTTAATTCAGGATACACGCCATGCTTTTGAGCCGCTGATATGGGTGGTGGAATATCAAATACAGGTTTCTTAGATTTCAAAATTCACTCCCAAAAGTATAGCTTATACAATTTCTATCAGTTCGATACATTCTGATACTGCACCCCTAATTAGCGCTGTCTTGCGCCCTTGATATACGACACTGGTAAGATTGCCGGGACTCGAACACATCTTGTCTGCAATGGGTAATTGTTCAATATTATCGACTAATATAGAGACCATTGAGTTTCCTGGTGGAAGCCAACCAGAATGGACAGGCCTAACTTCGGCTTGCGCAGGGTATTGATCTATCTGTGCGAAAGGAGTTCGTCCTTTTTGCATCATCGTAATAGTTTGTTCCGTTTCAACAGGAAGGTTGAACGCCCGATTGATTAACGAATACCTAAGGTGATATGTACCCGCACGATCTAAAGCCAAATTATGCTGATATTCTAGGGCTGATAACTCGCGATCCTTAGCAGCAAGTACTACGATGAAAAGCTGGTCAACACTGCATGTTGCAATGGGTAGATCGGCGTCGGCATCTGAATGATTGACCTGATTTAAAAAAAGTATCTCGCCGTCTGGACCGATTACTTGCATCGGAATAAAGCTCGTAAAACCATCTACGCACTTGGGTGGTCCCACAATATTGAACTCACTGTTTGTGAGCTTAATGGCCAATGCAAATACGTCGGCTACCGTAATTTCAAAAGCGCTCCAGCCGTAACTTGTGGCCGGCACAAAATTAGCCATCTTTGGGACCTCGATGAGTCGCAGCAAAGCAGGTCCGCCAGCAGACGCTTGCAGCACGACATATTTAGCACCGCGCATATTAGGCAAGCCCCAAAGTGCTGCTAACCGTATATCAAGTTGGCCTGTTTCAATGAGCGCAAAATCTAGATAATCTCGGTAAAGCTTTAGTGATTTACCAAGATCAGATACTGAAATTGTGCCGCACCTAATTTGCCCATGCTGTTCAGATTTAGATTCCCCCGCCATGGCTACTTTTTAACCGGAGCAGGCGTTTGTTCTACGGCATAGTGTTCTAAACTAGACCAGCTTGGATCTTCCCATTTAGTTGGCGCATTGAAATATGTAGGATGGTGCTTCTCAGCATACGCCCGAATCTTTGGCGACATCATATCGGTATTGTTATAACAGCCCATCATGCAGTTGTAGGAGATATGACCATCTGCTTGACCCATTAACATCCAAGGTAACCAAGGGGTTATGCGCGTCCACGAACCTGAAAACTCTAGGCCGGTTATAGCGGGGTCAGCCAAGTCTTCTTTGTCCAGCACATAATTGAACATTTCTGATACCTGGTTCATTTTACCTGCTGATTCTCTTGGCCACTTTTCCGGTTGCAATGCAGAAGGGTAAAACAGATTAATGCTACTCTGCATTAGCACTTTATTATTACCAACCTCTGTCCAGGGTAGTATAAGCGGAACTTTAGGAGGTCTATCTTTATCATTCAAACCTCCGTATGAAGGGGGTTGTGGACGAAAAGCGGTAACCACATGATTAAATGGGTCATTGGCAATATGCACTACTTTTACTACTTCATCGAGATAGGGATTGTAATACTCATCCATCACCTCACCTGTTTTTAAGTCTGTATAATAACCAACTTCTCTCAGTAATTTATTATAGGTACCGTCGCCGTTATCTTGCAGGCGAGCAAAAGAAAAGCCTTCAAAGCCAAATAAATCATCAATTTTTTTGCCCGGCCTTACGCCTTTAACTGTGCCCTTATACCAACCAAATTTTTGTTTACCGAAGTCTAAATCACCCATAATTCTGGCAAAAGCATCACGATTCCAGTTGTTATCATTGTATTTAAGAGTTGAATAATCTACTGGGTTGGCGTGCCCTTTAGCAGCGCTACTGGTCATTGCCACTGCTTGGCCAATACTGGCGCCGACAGCACCACCACCAATTAACATGCCCGCTTTTTGAATAAAATCTCTTCTAGAGTTAGTCGTTTTTGGCGCAGGTTTATTTAGCTTATCTTTCATATCTATTTCCCTAACGGTAAAAATGTTACTAAATGGTGGACGGGTCATTTCATCAATTTCTGATGAGGCAAAAACTTACCCGTAATTATATTTGTTATAATAGTATATCATTAGTTTATTGCCTGCAACTAGATTGATTATTATTGCAACAAAATTTACGTGAAAGGAGAATTGGCTGAATTTTAATTAGCAGTAAATAAACTTTAGCGCGGATGTTGTTGATCCCAGCTTTGCATTATTTCACTGGCTGATGCTGACCATACTCCCGGCTTATCCATAATATGTGCCAAGGTATCTTCTAGATATTTGATTCGGTGGGGTTGACCTAGTAACCAAGGGTGAATATTGATACCTAATATTCTACCACCTTGAGTTTTTGCTTCCTCCAGCAGAAAATCGCAGGCATCACAGACTTGTTCGCCCCATGATCGTTCAGAGTGCTGATTATTAATAATCACGAAACGGTCTTCTAGCTCATTCGATAAAGGCATCGCAATCAGCGATTTACTATCGGTATTATAATGATAGGGCATATCATCGTTAACCCAATCGCAAAAGTAATCGATGTTGTGTTTCACTAAAATATCAGGCGTATTTTCAGACTCGTTTCTAGCAGGACTAAGCCACCCTGTAACTGCTTGTCCAGAAAGCTCACGAAGCTCATTTAAAGCGCGTTCTACTAGTGCGTCTTCTACAACTATATCTTGTCCAGAATAATGCAAAGCATCCATATGATAACCATGACAGAGTATTTCATTGCCGCGCTCTTTTAGAATGTCCATCAGATATGGGGTGCGTTGGGCTAGTCGGGTATTGAGTGCAAATGTGGGCGTAATTCCGTATTTATCAAATGCTTCTAAAAACCGAAAAATACCCACTCTGTTGCCGTAATCGCGCAGTGAGTAGTGGCGTAAATCGGGATAAGGCATGGTCATTCCACCGGGCACTTTAAATGGGATCCCCTGCTGATCTAATGGAAAGTATTGAACTGCAACATTTACCCAGATGGCCAGTGACGCCCCGTTCGGCCATTTTACCGGCTGACGATTTTGCAACATTGACCAAGAGTAACGGTCGTGGTCCATTCCATAGCTTCTATGTGGATAATGCAAATAATCGTCTGGCAATCCTTTACTATTCTTACTCATGATTATTGCCTTTCTTTGCGCTGATGTCTGCTAATACTGTCTCGTAATAGTTATCAATAAAATAGCTCGCTATTTCTTTGCCGGTGGTTACCCAAACGTCGCTGTGGCCGGTGATATATTCAAGTGCTTCTTCGAAGGCTTTTAAACGGTGTGGACAACTTACTTGATAGTTATGCGTGGGAATACACATAATAGTGCCACTTTGAGCACCTTCTTGATACAACCTATCAAAGTTACGTTTGAGCTGTTCGCCATAACGCCTAGGTTCAATTTTATTCACTGCAAAAGCAATGGTGTCGTTCATTTCTAATGAATAGGGAACGGAAACAAATTTCTTTTCGCTACGCAGCTTTATAGGTGTTGGTTGATCATCATGAAATAAGTCACAGGTGTAGAATGCTGCTTGGTCGCCAAACAGCTCAGTACCCACTTCGGCAAACAAATCTAGCGTTTGCTCGGAATGAGATAAAGCGGGAGCAAGATAACCTGCACACTTTTGGCCAGTGTGCTTGTGTATACTTAACATTGAGTCTCTGATCATCGATCTTTCTTGCTCGCCAGACATACCATAGGTGTATCGAGTGTTATAAATACCGTGACTAAAAAATTCCCAATCGCGTTCGCGACAGGCGGCAATAATTTCAGGGTGATGGTCACACAACGCGGTGGACAAGGAAATAGACCCGCGTATGCCATACTTATCTAACAAATCCATTTGTCGACTATGACCCACTCTATTACCATAGTCTCGAATACTATAGCCAGCCACAGCAGGACTGGCTTGCGGCCATGCTTGACGGTAGGGATTACTGGGTGGATTAAGCTCGTAATATTCGATGTTTGGTGCAACCCAAAATGCTACCCGAGCACCATTTGGCCACGTTATTTTTGGACGATTATGATAGGGCCAATAATCGTAAAACTCTGGGTCTTCGCGCATAACTTATTCCCGAATCGCTAACTGTTTGTCTAGCCATTGTATGACCTCGTCAGTGTCCAAAACATCGCAATACTTTAATGATAAATCGGTTAGGTTGGCGTAGTGATAACTTTCGTGTTTATCTGCAACACATTCCTCAGCCACTATTGTTCGATAACCGCGAGACAGCGAGTCTACTCCGGTAGCCCGAATACACCCTGAGGTTGAACCACCGGTTAGAATAAGGGTATCGACTTGATGCCATACTAGCAATGACTGTAAGGGTGTTTCAAAAAAAGCAGACGGCATTTTTTTCAAATAGACCACGTCTTTGTTATGGTCAATATCGAGGCGGTCGTCGAATTCGCTGCGCTGCGAGTCAAATTTTATGTTTTGTAGACTGTCAGGAGTATCCGTTCTAGTACCCCATATGCCTGCATCTTCAGCCGAGTCCATATAGGCTACGTGAGTCCATACTACGGGCCAAGCTAGTTTTCGAAATCGTTCTGAAAGACTATTTATATAGACTAACTGGTTTGGATCTGTCTCATAAGCTGTGTCAAATAGATCGGTGCGCGTATAGGCTTTTTGTGGGTCTATATTTATTAACGCCGCCTTTCGACCAAAGCCAAAACGCTTGCGTGTTGGCTTATTTTTTAAATTCAGATAGATTTGTTTGGCAGTTTTATTAGATGTTTGCACATTGTCCTCAATAAAATTTAACTAGACAGGTGAATGAACACCGCTACAATATATTGCGTTTGTCATAAGCATAAAAAACAATTATTAAAGGTATATCAACATAACAATATAATGTAAAGTCTTTATGACGAGTTCTATATTAACAAACTGATTACAAATATTTGACTAATGACCTTACTAGTAGTATTTGTCTATTGCTGTTGCTTGTATTCGAAATAATGCTTCACTAAAGTCAGTTAAAAAGGCATGTAAGTACTATATGAAAGAAATGTATCCGTTATTAGCATCTTTAAAATCTGAGTGGGAAGTGGTTAGCGACTCCTCTTCAAAAGAGCCACTTTATCATCAACTGTATTTGCTACTTAAAAATACCATTATCAATGGCAGTGCAAGGTATGGGGAACAAATGCCGACTGAACTGCAATTGTCTGAGGCCTTCGCTGTATCACGTATTACCGTCAAACGAGCAATGGATGACCTCGCTGCTGAAAAGTTGATTGCTCGGCGTCGCGGCAAAGGTTCACATGTTACTTATCAATATGTTCATGAACCAGTGAAAGCTCCACTAGTTGGCATGCTCGAAAATCTAGCAGAAATGGGTAAACACAGCAAAGTTGTAGTCTTAGCCATTGAAAAACTGGTGCCCCCAGCGGCGGTTCGTGAAGAGCTCAATCTTGGCAAAGATGAAAAAGCTGTAAAGGTGATACGTGTAAGAAGTAATGAAAACGGTCAACCGTATGCTTATTATGTGAGCTGGACATTACCGCAAGCAAAAGGCTTAACGAAGAAAAACATCGAAAAGAAAACCCGTCTCGATATTCTTAAAGAAAACGGCATAAAAATTGTTAAAGTTGAACAAACCTTAGCTGCAGAAAATGCCAATTCGTTGGTTGCGTCGCAGTTGCAAGTTAATATTAATACCGCTCTGCTATCGCTTAAACGCCAATCATTCGACTCTAGTGGGGAACTGGTTGATATTTTATATGGCTTATATAATCCTAAACTATTTACCTACAAAATGGTGCTAGGCGCAGACTAGTCCCATAAAACTGTCCCTACAATTGTAATAGCTTGTATGATTAAAATATTAATGTTATAACATTAGCTCATTTGGTTTTTACTATCGCTTTTCTTGTGCGTGTCACAAGGAAACATAAGCAAAGACCTCACTTAACTATGGGAGTTATTACATGTCACTAAAAGAAACAATGCCAATTATTTCAAGCAGTGATGGAGTTTGGGAAGGTTGGTATCGTCACTATGATGCAAATGGAGACAAAATTGACGAGCATACCTCTCGATTACTTTGTCGTTTTCTCGACGAACATAATTATCATCAAACTAATCAATACTTTTGGCCTGACGGCACGGTCGAAATTAAAGACTTCCCCACTCGAATCGAAAATAATAAGTTAGTCTTTTTTACCCACATCGACGGCTGGGCTGCTGAAGTGCCACTAGATACTTACAACCGCACTGTGATGCTAAATTGGACACGCCACAATGAACCGGATCTTTACCTTTACGAAATGATTCAACACAGCGATTGTCGTAAATTCAGATCAAGAGTGTGGCAATGGTTTAGAGGTGGTCGCTTATGGAAACGTACTCTAATAGACGAACATTTTGTTAGTCCTGATTGGGCAAAATACGAACAAAACCCTCAGCCACCCAAGCTATAATTAGTTTTATCCTGTCGCGTCGCTCTGGCGAATAACAGAGCGGCAGCGCATTTCCTACTAATATTTCTGTCTGATGACTATCGTCTCTACATTAACTCTCCTTTGCTGCACTAATCTTGAACCTTCGAGTCACTTTATTCGTCAAATTGCTTCCTATGATTTTCCCTCATAGCTTAGGCACACCTATGCAATAGAATCAGTTGTAATGCTCTGCTAAAGTATTCAAATAGAGAGCTTTGTTCGAATACTAAGTTCCACTTTAACCCGTTGATAAACAATAAACGAAGGATTAATCATGCCCTTAGTGCCAGTTGATGATGTAGAAATATATACAGAAATACACGGTGAAGGACCGAATCTTCTTTTGGTAGCAGGCTTGGGCGGACGCCATGAGTTTTGGATGAAACAGGTGCCGTTTTTATCTCAGCATTTTCGAGTTATCTTACATGACCATAGAGGGGTTGGGCGCAGCACAGCAAACAAAGTAATACTGGGCGCAGAGCATATGGCTGATGATCTAATTGAGCTGATGGATGCACTGGATATCGAAAAAGCGCATCTATTGGGTCATTCTACCGGCGGTGCAATTGGTCAGCACATTGCGTTAAAGGCGCCAGAACGAATAGATAAATTGATACTTAGCAGCAGTTGGGCTGGGCCAGACCCTTACTTAGTGCAGTTATTCAATGCGAGGCGCCAAGTGCTGATAAATTGTGGTCCCGCTGCCTACATCACTATGGGTACTTATTTGGCTACTCCATCGTGGTATTTAAGTGAACAAATTAAATCGCCCCGATCATTTTTAGAAGAGCGAATTAAGGCATTTCCTGGGCTAGAGGTTGAATTGAGTAGATTGGCAGCAGTACAGTCTCATGACTTACGCACTAGCGTTCACCAGATTACACATGACACACTCGCTATGGGTGCTAAAGATGATCAGATAACGCCGTTTAGTTTTACTGAGGAACTGGCGGATAAAATACCCAACACGACTTTAAAAATGTTGCAACATGGTGGTCACTTTGCACCTATGACGGTTTCACAAGAATACAATCAAGCTGTGGTCACGTTTTTAACGCAAAGTGAGACATAAGTTGCATGATATGAAGTGCTACAAAAACATAATAATAAAGTCATCTAGGCTGGCAGGATCATCAATCGTTGAGGGCACCGCATAGGACTCACCTTGAGCTACTTGACGAATCACTTTGCGCAGTATTTTACCTGAGCGTGTTTTTGGCAGGCGAGACACCACGTGCAGATGCTTGAAGCATGCAATGGCACCTATTTCCTTTCTAACCAGTGACACTACTTCATTGTTCAAGTCGGCTGCGGATATACTAACGCCGTCTTTTAAAATTGCAAAGCCCATAGGTACTTGTCCCTTTAAACTGTCTTCAACACC
>Ga0307489_10003569_pt1 | contig 10306 bp, 17 predicted proteins | sample SB12metaG_FD_202247 | JGI IMG/M metagenome (GOLD analysis project Ga0307489, IMG submission 202247) | Sea-ice brine microbial communities from Beaufort Sea near Barrow, Alaska, United States - SB 1.2 | ecosystem: Environmental > Aquatic > Marine > Coastal | place: USA: Alaska | collected...
TGATGCGTTGTGCCGCCGCACTTTTAACATTTGCGTTTCGTTTCTTTTCTCGTCAGTCACTGTCTATTTCGATGATCCCATCGTCGTCGTCGTCGGCGGCGGCGGCGGCAGCAGCGGCGGGGATGGCAGGGTTGGCGGCTCCGGCTCTAGCGGCGGCGGCAGCGGCGGCCTGCCGCTCGGGGCTCGACCCGACGCGGCGTCGCTTCGCCCCCGTCGCCGCTTGGTCGTCCTCTCCACCGCCATGAGCCCCCGTCTGGTGCGGCTGGTCCGGGCGGGCACCCACCGCCGCCTCCGCCTCCGCGGGCTCCGCCTTACCGCCGCCGTCGCACCCGCGCTCCGCCTGCTGCCAGGTGTTCGGCGGCGGCGCCGGGCTCGCATTCATATCCTCCTTCGCTCTGGCTGCCGCCACCGCCGCCGCCCTCGCCGCCTTCGCCTCTGCCGCCGCCGCCGCTGCCACTGCATCGCTTCCGCCGCCGCAGTCGCCACCGCTGCCGCGCCCTCCCCCCCGCCCCGCCCCGCCCGACGTCGACGGCTTTCCCGCCGCCGCCGCTTTCGCCGCTATCGCCGCCGCTATCGCCGTCGGTCCTCCCGGTCCGTCCGGCGCCTGCGGTCCTGCCGTATTCTGCTTGGCAGGTGGCGGAGGCGGCAGCGGCGGGGGCGGCGGCGGCGACAGCGAGGGCGAGGGCGGCGGCGATTCGGCGCCGGGCCCCGCCCCCGCCGGCGCCGCCTGCCCCGCCGGCACCGCGTACACGCCGTGCTCGTCCAGCATGTGCCGGATCAGCTCCGCCTGGGACAGGAAGAAACGGCTGGGGCAGTGGCTGCAGTTGCGGGCCGCCGGGTTCAGCACCAGTGGAACCTCGCACCAGGGTCTCTGAGAACAAGCACTCCAACCAGGATCGGAGCTGACTCACCTTCAGCGTGACTGCGCGTGAGACGCACGGAGAATAAGTAGGAAATTCAACGTCGGGTGATTGGTCTGATGACCCCCCCTGCCTCGCCCCCCGCGTCGTCCTCCATCTCCTCCTCCTCCTCGCCGTACTGGTGGTAGGGCGGCGGCGCCCTGCCGCGCGCCGCCGCCACCGCCTCCGCCGCCGGATCCTCCACCGCCTCCGCCGCCGCCACTGCCGCCTGTGCCGCAGCAGCCGCCACTGCCGCCGCATCCTCTTCCGCCACCGCCGCCGCTGCCGTGCTCCCAGCGCCCGGCATAAGTCCCGGCATTAGTCCTGGCTGCGGCGGCTGTTGCTGCTGGTCCAGCTGCTGCGGCGGCTGCTGCGCAGACAACGACAGATTGTCAGGGCGCAGTTGAACCTCGCTCCCTCGCGCCCCCGCCCCCGTGTCGCCGAGGATGCGGACCTGGTAGCGCTCCTTGTCCGGCACATACGCCACGACCAGGCCGCGCGCGCCGTTCAGGTCGGGGCGCGCCGCGCAGAAAGGTCATTGAGAAGCAGCACTCAAACCGAGATCGGACAAGCCCGCATAACCTACCTTATTATATCTCCTCCTCCTCCTCCTCCTTCTTCTCTGCGCATCTGTAGGAGCACTCACGCTAAAGGTAAGTCATGCGGGCTTGTCCAATCTCGGTTCGAGCGCTTGTTTCAAACGACCCCCCCGCCTTGAGTCCGCCTAAGTCAACGTAGCTGCCATCCGCAAATGTCGGCTTGGGGATCACGACGGTCGCCAGGCAGGAATGTCATTGATAACAAGCACTCGAGACGATATCGCATGACTTTTTGACCTCAAGGCGACTGCTCATGCAGATGCGCGATGGGGGGAGGAGGAGGAGGAGGAGGAGGAGGAGGAGGAGGAGGAGGAGGAGGAGGAGGAGGAGCAGGAGGAGGAGGAGGTGGAGAAGGAGGAGGAGGTGGAGGAGGAGCAGGAGGAGCAGGAGGAGGGGGAGGAGGAGGAGGAGGAGGAGGAGGAGGAGGAGGAGGAGGAGGAGGAGGAGGAGGAAATTCAACGTCAGTCGAGTGCTTCTTCTAAAGGAGTCCCCTGCCAGGTCGACGCCCATAGCCACCGCTGCCGCCTCCATCTGCCGGTGACACTTGGCGGCGGCGCTCCGCAGCGGTTTGGTTTCGCCGATGACCACGAACTCTTTGATTGCGTCAACGGCCGCGCGGTAGCGCGGGTCACACAGGAGCCGGCACTGGAGGTTGTCGGTGGCGGCCAGCTTGGCTGCGAGGTTGGCGGAGTCTCGCATGTCGGTTATTGCTCTTTTGTGCCGCGCCTGCGTGGTGTTGAGGTGCGACTCGTTGCTCTGTAGCGGCACCAGGGCGGCGCACACGTGCTCGACGATGACATCCAACTCGTCAGAGGGGCTGGCGGCGGCGGCGGCGGCGGCAGGGGCAGCGGCGGCGACGGCGGCGGCGACGGCGGCGGCAGTGGCGGGGTGGGGAGCGGCGGCGGGGAGGGGGGCAGCGGGGACATCCGCTGCCACCGCCACTAAGGAAGCAGGCGTCTCAGAAGCGGCGCACATGGCGTTCAACGCCGCCGCCACCGCCGCCTCCGCCGCCTCCGCCGCCTCTGCCGCCCCCGCGGCCCCCGCCGTTCCGCCCGCGGCTGCCGTCGCCGCCGCCGTCGCCTCCGCCCTCTGCGCCGCCTTGACCAGCTCCACTACGGCTTTGAGGTCGCGATTCAGCTTGAATCGCTCGGACCGCGCGTTATTGGTCCTATAGATCCGCATTTGCGCCTCGCTCATGTCCCCGCATGCGATATTGCCCAGTTCCTCGTTGGCCGCCGCGATGCGCGCCTCCTCATCGAGGCGCAGCGTCTGATCCTCCGCCATCACGTCCTCCTCGTGTACCGACACTTTGCGCACGAACCCCTCGCCGGGGGGGTAGCACCTGCTGCCACCGCCGCCGCCGCCGCCGTCGCCGCCGCCGCCGTCGCCGCCGCCCCCGCCGCCGCCGCCGCCGCCGCCGCCGCCGTGATTGTTGCTTCCACCACCACCGCCGATGCCGCCGCCGCCGCCGCCGTCCAACCACAGCGCGTTGTCTTCAGCGAGGAAGGTGCGGAGGAAGGCGTCCGGCGCGCGGGCGTCGGTGAAGGTGGTGACGGCGGCGGTGTCGCGCTCGCACACGGCGGGCAGCGCCCACGCGCCGCTCCAAATAACATCCTCGCCCTCAGCATCGCCCTCGCCCTCATCCTCGGAGTCGTCCTCGGCCCCGCTATCCGCGCGGCGCCGCCGCTTGCGCCCCCCTCCCGCATCCCCCCCCCCCTGACCCCTGTTCTGCACTGTGGTGCGGTTCTCCACTACCCACTGCTGCACACCCTCCTTGGTCGCCGCGATGTCGTACTGGTGCTCCTCCAGGGAGCCGGCGAACAGCATGCGGTACACGAACACCTCGCGCTGTTGGCCGAAGCGGTAGGCGCGGTGGATGGCCTGCGCGTTGTGGCACGGGTTCCACGCCGGGTCCATGATTACCACGTAACGCGCCTCCGTCAGGTTGATGCCCAGGCTGCAGGGTCTAACACGCGTCCACACTTCAGATCAACATGAGACGATTTTTTGTCACGTGAAATACTGAAAACACCCAGCGTATGGCGCGTATCCCACAACAGGTGCTTACGTTGAGCCGAACAGTTTGGGGTTTAGGGTTTATGGTTTAGGGTAAACTCGAAACCTGGGACGAGTGTAAGGCCCTGCCAGGCTGCCCGCCCTGGTGCTGATCAGGAACACCGTGTGCTGCTCCACCTGGCCCTGGCCCTGGCCCTGCCCCTCGCTCTGAAACCTGTCCACGTTACCTTGCCGTTTCTCCTTGGTGTAGAGGTGCAAGTTGAATTTGAAAGCCATGTTTGAAAGCGGTCCATCATCGTTTAGTTCCAAGCGTTTGTTTCCAGGCGCTTTCAAATTGGGGTTGATAGGGGGGGCAACCTGTACCGCCGTACCTTGGAGGTTTTGCCGTCGATGCGGAGGTACTTGATCCGCTTGGCGCCCAGCATCGCTTCGCATTCATTCAGTGCGCCGATGGTTTGGCTGAACACCAGCACCTTCTCGCCCTCCTGCTCGCTGCAGCGGCGCAAGTTGAAATTGAATGGAAAACTTGAAAGCAGTTTATCACATTTTAGTTTTAAGCGCGTAGTTCCAGGCGCTTTCAACGTGGGTTTGATAGGGCCAACCTGCACCGCCCTACCTTGCAGTGATCGACGAGGTGCGACAGGAGGTGCAGCTTGGCGTTCTTAATGCGGTCGGGCTGTGCTGGCGGACGTGGAGGTCGGCCGGACACCTGGGGGGCGGACACGGTCGGCGGCCTCGCGGGGAACCCGTGGAGGGCGAAGACGGCGAGCAGCGCGCGGCGCACCGGGGTGTGGCGGCGCAAGTTGAATTTGAAAGCAAAACTTGAAAGCAGTTCATCACATGTTAGTCTTAAGCGCTGAGTTCCAGGCGCATTCAACATGGGTTTCATGGGTTCAATCTGCACCGGCTTACCGGGGCCGGCACCTCGCTCCTCTTCTGCCCGCCCCTGCTCTGCTTTTTCCTCGGCTCCTGGACGGTGTCCGTGCCGTGCGGCGTCTCGTCCTCGGGCCGGTCGGTCGGTCCGCTGGTGTCCGTGGCGTCCTTCTCATCCTCGGTGTCCGCGGCGTCTTCCACGGTGTGCTCATTGTCATCGTCGGAGCAGGAGTCAGGGATGCAGTGAGGGTCCGCCCCTGTCCCCGCTCCTGTCCCCGCCCCTGTCCCCGCCCCTGCCCCCGCCGCCCCCGCTGCCCCCGCTGCCACTGCCGCTGCTGCCCCCGTTGCCGCTTCATCCTCCATATCCACATCAGCCCGCGCCGCCCTCGCGCCCCCCGCGGCCCCCGCCCCCGCTGCCCCGACTCTCGACGCCGCCGCCGCCGCCGCCGCCGCCGCCGCCGCCGCCGCCGCCGCCGTGGCCTCTTCCTCATCCGCCAGCAGCTCAGCCAGCAGCTCGTTAGGCTGGTTGTATAGTCGGTCCAACAGACCCCAGTACATGAGGATAGCGGTATCGGTGCCGCTCCGCTGGTCCCACATGGCCTGGCGCGCCGCCGCCTGCAGCGCCGCCTGCAGCGGCGTCAGCGACAGCCGCAGGATGGTGTCATGCTTGGCAGGCAGGTCCGCGGCTAGCCGCTCGGGCCCCAGCCGGAACATGATCTCGCCCACCACGTCCTTCAGCCAGGGGGTTACACTCGTCCACGTCTCGGCTCAACTCAAGCGCTTTCTTTGGGATAGGGGGTGCATTTAGGGGTTGTTTGAGGGGTGTCAGGGGGTATTAGAGGGTGTTTAGGGTGTATTTGTGTTAGAAGCGGCTCAGGTTGAGCTGAACAGTGGACGAGTGTAAGCCCCTGCCTTCAGCGCCGAGAGCTTCTTGCGCATGGCGCTCTTCTGCGCGCCCGTGGCGTCCATCTCAAACCCGGCGGCAATCACGTTGCCAAACCGTTTCATGAAACCCTTTTTGTCACCCAGCATGCCGGGGCTGACGAAGTGGATCATGGTGTAGTATTCCTTGATGTTGTTCTGCAGCGGGTAGCCGGTGAGGGCGATGCGGCGCTTGGTCACCACGCGGTTGAGCGCCAGCGACTGCCGGCTCCTCTCGTTGCGGATCTCGTGCGCCTCGTCCACCACCACGCAGGGGCATAAACTCGTTCACCTTAGAGCTCAACTTGAGCAACTCCAGGACACGTTCATGAGCTAATTCAGGTTATACGGTGGACAGAGTAGTTCAAATTGAGCTGAATTGGGAACGAGTGTAAGCCCCTGCCACCACGATGGCCGCGCCCTCCACCATCGCCGTCGCCGCCGCCGCCCGACGCGCCTCCGTCGCCGCCGCCGCCGCCGCTGCACCCGCACCCGTCGCGTCCGTTCCGTCTGTTGCGTCCGTTGCGTCCGCGCTCATCTCAACGTCCACACCGCCTTCCCCAGCCGTTGCCGCCGCCGCCGCCGCCGCCGCCACCGCCGCCGCTGCCTCCACCGCCGCCGCCGCCGCTGCAACAGCAGCGGTTCCCTTGGGGCGACCGGCCGACTTGGCACCCGCTGTGGCAGGCACGTACCTGGAGAAGAGGTCGAACGTCAGCAGCAGGACGCCGTGGTCCAGGGCCCTACACTCTTCCACTTTCTGGCTTGACGTGAGCACTTATGGTTACGTTGTGTGGTTCCATGGAGGTTCAGTGACAAAAAACGGGTCAGGTTGAGGTGCGAAGTGGGAAGCCCGCCCCTGCCGTGGTTGGATGCGCGCCACCCCGCCACCCGCGCCGCGCGCCACTCCTCCCGCACCAACGGGCAGGGGCTTAGACTCGTCCACTCTTCGGCTCAACGACACTTTCTGCGGGATAGAGGGTGCATTTAGGAATCATTTAGGGAATGTTTGGAGGTGTCAGGGGGTATCATATAGGGTATCATATTTTGTATCAGAATTGGCTCAGGTTGAGCTGAAGAGTGGACGAGTGTAAGGCCCTGCCAACGGGTTCCGCGGCTCGTCGCCCAGGCCCAGGGCGTACACAGAGTCCAGCGTCAATCCGGCCGGGGGGGCGCCGGGTCGCCGGTCGGCATCGGCATCGACCGCCGGTAGCCACTTCTTGAACTCGCTGTGCCAGTTGCTGACCACGTTGGCGGGGACGACCAGCAGCGCCCGGGTGTGTGCCTCCCCGGTGAAGCGGCGCAAGTTGGATTTGAAAGCAAACTTTGAAAGCGTTTCATGAGATTCCAGTTTCAAGTGCTTACATCTAGGCAGTTTCAACGCGGGTTTCATTGGTTCAACCTACACCGCCTTACCTCGGGCGCCGCCTCCTTCGCTGCCCCGGTTTGTTGCTCCGGGCCCTTGCCCTTGCCATCGGTACCGGCCAGTCGGCCACCACGCTCAGCCCCCTTGCCCCGGTCGCCGTCGGTCCGGTCGACATCGCCCCCGCCCCCACCCCCGCTGCTGCCGCCGCCTCCCCCGCCGCCCCCGCCGCCGTCGCCACCGCTCTGGACCGCGGCGAGCGACGGCCCGGCACCCGCGTCGAGCGAGCGCGCGCGGCGGCGCGAAAGGGTGTGGAGGAACGCCACCGTCTGCAGCGTCTTTCCCAGCCCCATGCTGTGCGCCAGAATGCACCCCGGCAGCAGGGGCGATGCACTCCTCCACTTCTCACCTCAACGTAGGCACCATTTACATGAACCGCTGGGTGGTTTCAGCGACGAAGAGGGCTCAGGATGAGCTGAGAGGTGGACGAGTGCAAGCCCCTACCGGGTAGCGCCTCGTGGTCGTCACCGTCGTCGGCGGCGGCGGCGGCATGGCGGTTGACTTGAGCCGCTGGAACCGCCGCCGCCGACTAGAATCATCACACCTCATCAAACGCGTTTGAATGGTTCGTTGGTCACGTGACCATACCGGTGTAGACTTGGTTGGCTCAAAGACCAGTGCAAAGAGAGGGGGGTGGGTAACAATCCAAGCCTACCGCCGCCGCGGGCACCGGGGCTGCCTCGCGCTCCTTGCGTAGCCGCCGCTTCTCCGCATACTCGAAGCCCTCGACGGCGTGGCGCCATAGGAACCTGACCCCCTCCCACTGGTGCTCCATCAGCACCGCCGCCGTGCACCCCGCCACCATGGGCCGCCCGCTGATGCCGTCAACCAGGGGCTCACACTCGTTCACGTCAGAGCTCAACTTGAGCAACTCCAGGACACATTCATGGGTCAAGTTGGGTTACACGGTGGACATGAGAGCTCAAGTTGAGCAGAAAATGGAACGAGTGTAAGCCCCTGCTGTCAACGGCGCCGGTGGGGGCGGCGGCGGCGGCAGCGGGCGGAGGGGCGGATGCGATGACCTCGTCGTCGTCATCGTCGTCGTCGTCAAAGAGAGCGACGTCGTCGGGTACTGCGCCTATCTCCACCGCCTTTTGGGCGGCAACAGCACCCGGGGGGACGCCCTTGCTGTTCGCTCGGCGGACGCTGCGCGGCGCGGGGGGGGCTCTGCCGCCTCTGCCTCCGCCGGGAGCCCCTCTGCCGCCTCCGCCTCCGCCGTTGCCGCAACCGGAGGCACCGCCGGAACCGGAGGCACCGCCGGAACCGGCCACGGCGTCGCGTCGACTTTGGCGAGTGACGCCGGGGGGATGGCCGCTTCCGCCGGCGCCGGCACTCTCCCTGGCAGTTACGGCGCCGCCCGCCGGGTGGGGCGAGGGGCCCCTCCGGGCGTTAGCCGGCCTCGCCCGCAACCGCCGCTCCTGCAGCGCCAGGTTCTGACGGTGGAATGTGAAGATCAGTCCTGGCTTCTGAAGGCCGGGTTTCGTCCGCAGCTGGGTATCAACTTGGACGCCCAAAGTCAGCGAGTTGATGATGGACTCTGATTTGCGACAGTGCTTGTCGAACATGCAGCACGGGCGCCGGGCGGCGCGGCGCGCGAACGCCTGGAACGCCGCCTTGCGCCCAAGATCCACAGCCTCGGGCATGTCCTGCAAGTAGGATGCTTGCCACGTCATCCGCTGAAATATCAATCAACATTACCGTTATAAGCTAGCACTACAGCTCCCCACGGCTGCCACCTACGGCCCTCCATACATGCCGACATATGTGGCGGATGACGTGGTGAGAACCGGTACACGGCGTGGCGGAGGACGTGGTGAAACGGGTACACGACGCGTCGGATGACGTGGCGGATGACGTGGCGGATGACGTGGCGGATACCCCCCTGCATCCATGGCCATGTGCCGGTTGGCCTCCCAGGAGGGTCTTTCAGAACAAGCACTTGACCGAGATCGGAGCATGACGAACCTTCAGGGTGGATGCTCATACAGAAGCGCAGAGGAGAAGACGGCGATTCAACGTCGGTCGGGTGCTTATTCTCAATGCCCCCCCTGCCTCGTTTGTGGCGGCAATGGCGCGGCGCACGGCCCGCGCCGCGCGCTCATCCACGGTGTAGCGGCGCAAGTTGAATTTGAAAGCAAAGTTTGAAAGCGGGTCATCACAAATTAGTTTCAAGCGCTTAATTCCAGGCGCATTCAACGTGGGTTTGATAGGGTCAACCCGCACCGCCCTACCACGGGGGCGCTCAATCGCGCCAGCTGTGCGACCACCCAAGCGTCCGCTCGTTTCCTGCCTGCGGCCGTGTCATCATACTCGGGCGGGAAAACACGTCCACGTTCGCTCCCCGCGGCACGACGCACTTCGCACACCTGCGGTGCGCTCCCAGGGAGAAGGGGCATTGAGAACAAGCACTGGACCGAGATTGGGGCACGGCTTACCTTCAGGGTGAATACTCAAGACGCGTAGAGAGGAGGAGGAGGAGGAGGAGATTCAACATCGGTGGAGTTTTTGTTCTCAACCCCATCCCTGCCAGGGGCGGCGCCGGCGGGGGTGTACTCGACCCACTGCCGGCCGCCCTGGAGCACTGCCAGATACGACCCGCCACCGCCAGCCAGGGTCGTACGCTCATTCCGTTTTCAGTTTAAATTGAACTTTCGAGTACCTTACAGGTGCTCCGTTGTAATATACGTCTTCCATGTACACTGGCGTTGACTCACTGTCGGCGTAACCGGTCACGCTCATCTCCTCGCCATCGAGGATCTATTTACTCCAGCATCACGACCCGGTCGGACTTTCGGCGAGTCGGTCGATGGGATTTCCGAAATGCACAGTTCTGATTGGTCGAACGGGATTCTATACCATGTCTTCGATACCAGAGCCGACATTAAATTGAACCTGAGCTCCCATTGTTAGACACGTTGTGAAGGTTTCAGTGGAAAAGAAATGGCCCAGGGTGAGCTGATTAGTGGAGGAGTGGGCAAACTTGGTGACGGCCCTGCCGCCGCTATCGACTGCGAGATGCATGGCCGTGTCCGATTGCAGCGAAGCTCCAGCGGCGTGCAAGCCCCGAATCTCCTCGGCGACGAGAGTGGCCACACGCTCTCGCTCCGCGTGCGCCGGGAGCAAGGGGCCTGGCCGAGCCTCACGCGCCTCACCCACCGCGGCTTCGGTCCACCACTGGCGCCCTGCGGCGCGAAACGCAGCGACGCACCCCGGGGTGTAGGGACCGATTGGACAGTGCTCGTCACGTCATCAAACGCATTTCCACCCCTGTTTCTTGAGTGAAGTAGCATCTTATGACGTGGCGCACTATCCATCAGTCCCTACCGGCGAGACACGGCGCGCGGTGAGGCAGCGCAGGGGCACGGCCGGGAGGAACGGCGTGGCCTGAACACACTCACCCTCTGCGGCGCCCGAAAAGCACACTTGGAGGGGCATCCCTCGGCGCATCAGATGGCGTTGCTCATACACGCGTTGCTCGGGCTCGCCCTCGAAGGAGGGTCATTCAGAACAAGGACTCGACCGATATTGGAGCATGACTAATCTTCAAGGTGAAAGCTCATACAGACGCGAGGAGCGTC
>Ga0307489_10003570_pt1 | contig 10306 bp, 9 predicted proteins | sample SB12metaG_FD_202247 | JGI IMG/M metagenome (GOLD analysis project Ga0307489, IMG submission 202247) | Sea-ice brine microbial communities from Beaufort Sea near Barrow, Alaska, United States - SB 1.2 | ecosystem: Environmental > Aquatic > Marine > Coastal | place: USA: Alaska | collected 2017-05-06
TCGATAGGCATGTTGTGCCTGATAACTTTCGTGTATTACGCCGACATGTTATTGATGGTTGCCAAGCGACTAACCTTCCTCCGTCATATAAATATGAACGCCAATATGGTGATGAAGGCGATGGCATCTATATCCGCGATGGTGTTTCGTTCCCCAAATTATTTGCAGTTGAAACGACTAATTCTGAAGCTTATCAGGCCCAACTTGTTCGTTGGATGACGTTCAATATTTTAGTACGTAACTATGATGCACATGGTAAAAACATCAGCTTTTTTGTAGGTAAAAAAGGCTTAGAACTAACGCCTTTTTATGACCTAGTGAATATAGAAGCCATCATCAGAGAAGTACAAAAAGCCCAAGTTGACGGTACACGTGCTAAAGAAAACGTTATTCCACAACATTATGCGATGTCAATTGGAGAGTACAATACTGGAAACGCGGGTAACTTTAACTCACCTATTTCAGCCTATATGCTAGCCGACTTTGCTGATGAGTTTAAAATATCATTACCTCGTATGCAATTGCTCATGAGTCAAATGATTAAATCGGTACTCAGTACAATAGATATAGCAAAGGATAAAGCACTAGAACAAGGTTTATCAGCCGTAGAAGTCAACCACATCGAATTATGTATCGAGATTATCAAGGAAGCAGCTGAAGAGATAAATAAAGAAATTGAAGACTTACCTTCTATGAAGGAGTTCTTTGCATGTTCCGGTCGAAATCGATCGACCATTTCGGTTCAATCTGATCACTAATTTCGGTTTTATCCGAACGAATTTAGCACTTTTCCAAAATGAGTGATCGGAATACCGAAACAACCTTCTTTTTCTAGTTAAATCAATTCGTAAGCTATGCCTTAACGTCAATGTTAAGGAAACACGCTGCCATGGCTAGAAAGAGAACTGAAATGAGAAAAGTAAAAGACGTCCTGCGCTTAAAGTTTGAAGTGGGATTAAGTCATCGGGATGTTGGTAAATGCCTTAATCTTGGCCTAGCCACAGTAAGTAATTTCCGTACTAAGCCAAAAAGTGACGGTAAAAAATGCAGGTCATAACTTGTTTATGGTATCACCCAAAGTAACTGAAACGATTAAAAAACTTTTGAGTGACAAGTCTGTAGAAGACGAAGAAATCGAATTTACATTACCGCCATTTGTAAGGTAATGAAGCGAATTTAGCTAACGGCTGCACTGCTAAAAGCATCGTGATCGTCCGGGGAACAACACCTAGCGTTTTAATGAACAAGCTAAATCGGTACTTGTTGCAGTAGCGTGTGTTTTCATGATGCACCTCCTTCGTTGCTATATTTAGCGAACTTATCTGCTGCTATCGTCATTAGTTCGGGGATTGCCGTAATGTACCAGTAAGTATCACTGACTTTTTTATGCCCGAGATAACGCGATAACTGGGTCACTTTAGTATTGATGTCCACATCATTTTTGTACCATGCCAGTACGCGTTGGCAAACAAAGGTATGTCGTAAGTCATATAATCGTGGCAAACGCCCATTGAGTTTATTTGTAATGCCGGTTACTTCTCGTAATATCTTGAAGGCATGGTCAGCGGAGCGGATATTTAATGGCTGCTGGTTATTGAACTCAAAGAATGCACCTGTACTGTTTATAGGGTTTGCTTCAATACGACGTAAACGATATTTACCAAGCTCGCTTGCCCTGCTTGTTGATATTGGCACAATGCGTTGATACCAACCTTTACTATTGGATATGGTCAAGACGTTTTCATGCAAATCAACCTCATTACACTGGAGTCGCACTGCTTCGCCGGGTCGGATACCGGTAGAAATCAACAGACCAATCAGAGCTCGAATAGTGTGAGGTCGCAATCCATCTATCCGTATCAAATTGCTTGCAGCCGTCATTAACCGCTTTATCTCTGCTGCACTGTAAATATAAGGAGGTAATCGTCGGTGAGTTGGGCCAAGGTAATGCGTAGGTAAAACCAAATGGGTAAACCCATGCTGATGTAAATACTGTGAGAACGGGCGTAATATTCCAAATCGGCGTGCAATTGCGATGGACGAGCCTGAAGGCGCGAGACTTGCCCATTCCAGCGTAAGTTCGGTGGTTAATGCATGGCCTCCTTCTATCTCTTGGAAATAACCAGCAAAATCTAGAATGCAACGCGCCTCAGATATTAACTTATAACCTAATTGACGCCTTTCAGTGATATAACGATTGGCTAATGTAATTAAATTCATACCTTATCTCCACTCACATTGGGCCAAGGCATGGCAATAGTTTTAAGTGGCACCTGGTTAGTCAGTAATCGTGCTGCCGCACGTCGAAACGATCGGGATTTTATATATGTTTGAAACATGAGTGGTTACCTTGCGAAATTAAAGGAACCACTATTATGTGTATTTATTATTAAAGCGCAGTACTAGGTTAGCGGAGTCTATACAGCAAAGGTGGGGTTACTAAACATCACGGGGAACTGCACATAATTCCTGCCTATCACGAAGGGTTTGATAGCGCGTTCGGCTCGGTTATTGTCGATGTTCAAGTTGCGTGAGCCAGTGACATTACCCCAACCTAAAACGAATAGGAATACGTCATCTGCGCTTGTGATTGAATGGGACAGGAAGTTAGGTCAGTATTTAATTAGCATCACTAGCAAATCTGCGTCGTCAGTCTCACAATTCCAGCCTTATTCGAATCGCCCAAATTTGCTGAAGTTTGAGAGGCAGTTTTTGACCTACTAGTTTGTTTTTATTCCAAGATTCTTTGCGATGATATATTGCTAAGGGATACATTTTGAATCTCCGATGTTTAAGGAGATTTAAGTATTGCTCAGCTAATAAGACCTTGCTAAGTTGGCTCTATGTCTGGGAGAGCTCAATGATCTCCTTCGAGCGATTAGATAGCTCAACAAAATTGACTCTGTTGGGATCTAATAAATTGTCATACCATTGACGCGCTATACTTCTGACGCTTTAGGTTTAAAAGAACTCAACTATGGAACAGGATATGAAAAAACAATTATCGGCTTCACTATTTTTTATTTGTTTTTCAACAGTTGCGGAAATCAGAAGTGTCCACTGCCCTCTAGGCTGCCCCAGCTTAGACATTAATAATAATGATGTTGCGTTTAATCACACCTATGCACTGAGCAACAATCCGACAACAAAATTTGCAGATTGGGTGGCTTATGAAGTGAATGTATTGAACTTCGGTGATAGTCCCGGGCGAAATTGGGGAAATGACCCCCTTATAGATGATGATGAATCATTGGAAGAGCCTGATTATAAGGGGGCTTTTAAACAGTTAAAAACGGATCGAGGTCATCAAGCACCATTAGCTAGCTTTGCAGGGCATAGGGCGTGGAGTGAACTGAATTATCTATCCAATATCACACCACAAAAATCGGCATTGAATCAAGGCTCTTGGGTTCAATTAGAAAGTGCCATTCGTGACGCTGTAGGTTTTAGAAATTCTCTGTATGTCATCACAGGTACTTTATATTTAGAAGATGAAAAGCCGCTGCCAAAAGCGGACGAAACACATAAAATCCCATCTGCTTATTATAAGGTTGTGTATGATATGCAAGGCAACTCAGCCAGTTTTTTGTTTGACCAAGATTTGCCAAGGACTGCGAAATATTGCGAGCAAAAAGTTAGCAATAAAGATATGAACAACAACATTTCCTACACTATGCCTAATTTCTCAGATTCTAACGAAATTATGAAACGGCTAGGTTGTTAGAGCCTTTTAATTTGGCATGATTGAACGACTGCTCTGAGCGAACAACCGTCAGTCATTAACCACGCCTTATAAGTCAAGCTTACTCAGATAGCGGTCATTCGAGGTGTAAAAGGTGAACAAAAAGTTCATGCCATTTTGAGCACAATATTCTTGCTGGAACGATAACAGAGCAGAATTAGATACGAATACGTCTACGACTGCGGAGCCCTTCTAATAATGCACTCATGAGCACCCTATTTATCCTGGTGTCATATTCTTTGGCAAAGATTTCAGTCTGCTCGTACAAGTCTGCATCTATTTGAACCGTGCGACCCTTTGCTTTGCGATTGGGTGCATAAAAAACCACATGCTGTTCGTCCGTGTATGCTTTTTTAACCGTAATGTATTCTCGAATAAAAATATCAAGTACCACACGTTGTTCATTTTTAACCGATTCTGCGTATTTTTTCCAAGCGTCAAACAACCAGTCCTGCATTGGGATCTGAGCCCACGCCCTATTAATATTTTGGTTAGCCACAAGAGATTTCCATTTTGTGCTTATTATTATTATGCTGACTTGTGTATAAATATATACCTTGTAAAAATAGCACTTTTTTACTTCTCACAACCAATATCAATCTACACACGGCAAACATATCGCGTCTTAGCACTGGATACTGGAAAATATAGAATAAAAAAATATCTATATTATTCAATCGTATATTAAACATTAATCAAATTAAGGAAAGAAAATAATTTCCTATGTATGTTTACATACACTATAGTTTTGGGGTGAATTACTTACCCCTCTGCCTGAGGTGCGATGTGAACGTGATCGTGATACGAATTGGGGGGTAAGGTTACATAATGTAACGTGGTACATCAAGGGGATGCCGATGAGCAGCAAGACAGTCCTAAAGAACGAAGGCGGTGATGTTACTTTACCCAATTTTTTTAATCGTGGTTTTGATGTTGTTCTCGATGGAGCCGATGTTTACATGAATTTACCAGGGTTTGCTGAATTATCGGACCTAAAGGCGGAAGATATAAACGCCGCGGGATACAAGATTTCACAGTTTTTACTGACCCACTACCACCCTGAGGCCTCACACACTAAGTCACTGGTTTTAGAATTTCAGAGTGAACTTGTTGCCCCAACACTATTGCAAGGCGGTCGGATACCAAACGAAACCATTAAAGATTGGTTGTTTTACCATGGCAAAAAGAGTGATTTAGTGGGTGAACAGTAGTCGCTTGTATTGGCAATGGGGGGAATAGATGCCTAGATTTATGGATAAACACATCTTAAAATTATCGTATCTATTAGCCGCGATACCATTTATTGCGATCCCCGCTTCAGATCCCTTCAATCCATTTCAAATCGATGACGCAGACATGAAATTGGTCACACCATCATTACTGTCTGTGTCATCAAGTGAAAGCCCGGTAAGCATTACCAAACTTCATTCTGATGATCTTAAACTACTCGGCATTGATAATATTGTTGACGCGCTAAGATTAGTGCCAGGCATGTTAATTGCCGATGAGTTTGGTAGCGGTTCCGTGGTTGGTTATCATGGTACCAATGTAAATATACCCCGTCGTATGGAGGTATTATTTAATGGGCACAGCATTTACCGTCCCGGCTATGCGGGGTTGAATTGGCAGCGCCTTCCCCTGGATATCACTGATCTCAGTAGCATTGAAATTATACGCGGTGGCTCAGTGGTTGATTTTGGTAGCAATGCGTTCCAGGCCACGGTTAATTTAATCCAAACCCCATTAGCCACTCTGCCCCGCGCTAAAGTAGAGGGTACTTATAGCGAAAACACCGAACGATTTTGGGCAGGCGCCCAGTACGCCTTTGAAGATGGTCAGGTGTTTGCCCGGTTTTTTCAAGAAAACGGATCTGGATATGATGTTAGTGGCTCCGGGAAGGATATTAAGGACGATTTCACCGGTAAAAATATATTAGTCAGTGGGATTGTAAACGTCGGCGAAAATACGCTGCTTGATTTTACATTCATGAGTAAGCGCTACGATTATTCGTACCCGGGGTTTTTAGGGGTGGACTTACAAAGCACCTTAGCCGTTGCAAACGGCTCTTTGACACAAGTGAGTCGGATTGAAGATAGATCTGACAATATCGTGATAAAATTAAGTGCAACAGATCATCTGGCCGACATGCCCGTCGATTGGACGGTATCGTCAAACTTTATTCACGTTAAGCGCAACCAACCCATTCATTCCTGCCAACCGGCCTACGTTTTTGATCCCCTATTGGCCAAAATAGACAATAGCCCCAATATTCATCTCATGGCCTCTGATTTCCAACTATTGTTTGAATCTGGTTTTGAAGGGGGAAATGCTCAGATAAAAGACTCAATTGTAAACCCATTGGATGAAAACGATTTTGATTTACTCCTTCAGCTCGGCCAACGCATGCAAGCGGTTGGTATTGGACCTATTTATGAAGTCATTTGTGGTCGTACCGACACCAATGTTGAAGAGTCTCGTTATTCACTCAACAGTCGAGTAAAACTTAACGTCTCTAAAAACACCCTATTATCCACTGCCCTTGAAGTGCGTCGAGATACCGCTAAAAGTAAAACCTATTTAAATGGTGAAGTCGACAGTGACAGTTACAGTCTAAGCTCGAGTATTCAATATGCATTATCTGAAAATGATCTTTTCAATGCTGGAGTCATGGTTGAAGATAATGATCGCACCGGATCAGCACTGTCTTACCGTGTCTCTTATATTCGGCAAATTAGCCAAGAGCAGTCTTTGCGATTAACCTATTCAGATTCAAAACGTTCACCCGACATGTATGAAACTGAACGCTTCTGGCGATTTTTTTACACGTTTGATGCAGGATTTGTCGATTACCAGGGACAGCGAGAGGCCTATTACTTCCGTACATCCACATCACCGGATGACCTCAAGGCCGAAACAAATAGAACCATTGAGGTGGGGTACCAGCTATCCGGTGAGCTCAATAAATATCAACTGGATGCAAAAATATTTCAGGAAAACTACCTGAATATGATCAGCGAGCCATTTGATTTTTTCAATTTCAACTTAACCAATAACGGGGAAAACAAACTCAGGGGCCTTGAGTTTGGCGGACACTATCAGTTTGAATTCGCCAAAGTTGGCTCCTCTTATCTCTATTTAGACTCCGAAACCGACACCCGTTTTGAAGGCTCATTGTTTAGCCGACATTCAGGCAGTGTTTGGACAATTATTCCGGTGACTGACGCGCACTATCTGGGGGGAACCGTAACAGGAAATTCTGGCATTGGTGGAACTGAGCACATTAGATTTGATGCCACACTTTCTTATAAAAAGGTGCTTTTTGATAAGGATATTTTTGGCCAACTGATCCTGCGTCACTACCCCGGTGAATTCAGAACGTTTACAGAATTTTCTGATACATCGCCCAACGTGGTTAAGTTTGATAACCGCAACCAAATATTATTTAACCTATCTATAAGTTTTTAGGATGAAAGAAGATGAATAAAATTGGATTTTTATCGTTAGTGAGCATAGTTTCAATTGCTGGATGTGGAGGAGGTTCGGGTGGTGTATCCCTTACATCACAACCGCCCACATCGGCTCTGCCAGCAGTCGCTAAGGCCACAGGAACTTTCTACATAGGAAATGTAAATGGCCTTAGTTATACGTCGGGCAGTACCGGTGGAGCATTATCACCTGACGGTCAATTTCAGTACGAGTTAATTGACGGCGTTGAGCAACCTGTATCGTTTTCAGTCGCCGGCATAGTATTAGGAGCAACACTGGGTAAAAAAGTGGTGACCCCTGTGGATCTTGGCACAAATGGTAGCGTTGATAGCGTCGAGGTGATCAATAAAACCACACTTTTACGGTTATTATCACAAGACTCGACTTCGCGCGTTAACGTCAGAATTGATCAACGCTTACTGGACAATGCCGCTAACTTTGCCTGGCCACAACCTGATTTTACGTTGCTAGAATTTTCTACTTCACCAGAAATAGTACAGATAATCGGCGATATTAATGCTTTTTTATCGACGCAAAAAAGCGTCCCTACGTTTGCTGAATCACAAATGTACCTGAAACAACGTATCTATTGCGCAGCCAGTGGTATTTATTATGGTGATATTGCAGGTCAGGATACAGGGCATATCATTTTTGGTATCAATCCGCTCAATGGGGGAATGACGACACTTGGATGGAGCGATACCGCACAAAATATCATTTTCATCCCACAACCTGCGTCGCCTCAATTCACCTCAACGGTCCGGTTTAACAGCGGCCCTTCTTTTAGCGGCGATAATTATAACGGCGTTATATTAAATTATGCAGACGCAGAAGGCACGTGGGACAACACCATTTCACAAACAAGCGGCACGTTTACAGCGCAGCACCTTGACATCAACCTTTCTGTTAAGCATCACTTTTCTGCTGCGTATATTGCCCTATTCCCTGTTTTTGGCCCCGGGCCAGCAGGCACGTATTCGTTCAATTTGTATGATGATGGAACCGTCGTCGGTACCCAAGTCAATATTGCGTTTGGGGCTACCACTACCACCGCGATCACAGGAACGTGGGGCAATAACCTTTTAACAGCCAAAGTGAATGAAGGGGCAACGATTAACGCATTGCTTAATTTTGATAACATGACGATTGGCGGAGAATGGACAGATCCGAATGCACCGATCACATCTGGGGGTATTTCTGGCACCGGGTGTCAGTTAAACGATTGATCACATCAACAGATCATTGAATTCAATTAATCCACGTTTTTTGAGATCACGGATAATTAAGTGGTGCGCCATGGGGTTCACCTTTAAGCCTGCATCATCGCAAAAGCCTTTTAACTTATCGTAATGGGTTTCAGATATCCAAAAAGCATGGGCTTTTGAAAAGGGAGGAGAAGAGTACAACACCATGTAACTACCATTATTTTCTTCAGCAGCCAATTTAGCATGGATGAGATCATCGATAAGGGCCTCGACATACCCTTTATAACCCAGTTTTGAATCACTGACAGCCTGGTCAATACTGCTCATCATATCAGCCGGACAGACGACTTGAATGCTCTTACGCAGTGTTTTTTCTACACCATAAATAAACACGTATTCACGGGTATTCGCTTTAATGTGTTTAACAAAGTTCTTAACGTGCTTTGTGCCTTCGTCACCATCAATAATGACAATAGAGATCGCGGATGTAAATTGTAACGCGGTAGCGCCATTTGCCGCATACCCCAGTGAAATTAATCGACTATCAATCCCCCCTCGTTCCAGGACGGTGGTACGAGCGTTGATATCTTTGAGTATAATGTCTTTATCGGTAATAGACTCAACTTGAGTCAGAAGCGTAGGATTTTTAAGCTGGTAGACAATATCCCCTTCCGATAGGTTTATAACCGATTCATAGTAAAAAAGAGCCTTCTTAGCGGCTTTTTGGAAAGCCACAGATAACAAATCAAACTCATATTTTTTACCACTAACAAGACTCACAAAGTGAATAATAGAATTCTGTCTTTCGACTTTCAGTACTTTTAGGTGATCACCCGCGCTGACGACAACCTCTTTCACGTTAAGATCTACCGTCAACTCAATGACAGTCGTGTTGTAGCGACCTTCATTGAAGCTTTGAATATCACCGGGATTGACCACATCTAATGGCGTGGAGACAGGCAAGATAGTACTACCTGGTTTAACATGTCCGAGTTTTTGTAGCGCGGCTTTAATGGGATTATTGAGACTAAGTTGTTTATAGTCCTCCGGTACCGCGAGTCGAATATAGTCAGAAACAGCGCCTAAAAGTGAGCGTGATTTCATTGCCTCGATGAGCGTTTCAATATAGGTTTTTACAGCGGCGGCAGAGCGTGCTTTTATTCCTTTTATCTTGACAACTTCTAGTTGTAGTTGCGGATCAGTCATTCGTTACCAGTGCCTGTTTATTGAGGTCGCGCTCAACTCAATGTTGATTAACAATATCAACGTCGATAGGCGGGAGAAAGTGATGGATGTAAGTGTACTGTAATACATCTACATTCGAAATGTCCGATAGCGAATGTAGTGATAAAAGTCTCAGACTGAGTATCACTTCTCGTCCTGGTGTCTCGACACACGTTCAGTTGCCACATGGCATGGTCCAATAGACTCAGATCCCCCCAGTTAAGAGATAACGTTCATAACTGGAATAGTCAGTGACAACACGTAAAAAGTATTCAGAAGAATTTAAAGTTATAAAAAGGGGTCATTAATAAGCTCCACATACTCACTCACAGCAAAGGCGACTTTTTCGTTATATGCCTTTATTAGGAACAGTAAAACACAGTCTGCGTTCTCTTTACTGGTCTCATAAGGACTTATAAAAAGCCCTGCAATAGTGTGATTTATCAACTCAGAATTACATCTGACGGATAATACAGGCTGGTTTATTTCACTTAACGTCCTGATATAAATAAATTAATAAATTGGTTAACTTAGCGGGTCATCATATGCTCTATTTTGATGGTGTATATGCCTGGATAACTATAGCAAGACGCGTTTAAATGAGAAAAATCCTTGTTAATCACCTTTTGGGCAACCTGTGGTTGTCCAG
>Ga0307489_10003571_pt1 | contig 10304 bp, 22 predicted proteins | sample SB12metaG_FD_202247 | JGI IMG/M metagenome (GOLD analysis project Ga0307489, IMG submission 202247) | Sea-ice brine microbial communities from Beaufort Sea near Barrow, Alaska, United States - SB 1.2 | ecosystem: Environmental > Aquatic > Marine > Coastal | place: USA: Alaska | collected...
TCAATCACTTCCTCAGGTCGCCTGAAGTCTACAGTTCTACCTTGCTCAATAAGAGTTACAGAGAAAGTGTTTAAGCAGCCGTTTTCTGGGTCGAAGGTGTCACTGTTAGGTATGTATATTTGAAACTCTTCCTCAAGCCAATGTGGTCTACCGTCTAAGAACTCAGCAACGCGTGGCAAAAGCACTGATATTGATGCGGTTACATCATCAACATATGTATTATCTTCAAAAGACACACCTGCTTCTCGCAGTGCATTAGACATATCGTCGTAGTTTATTTGCTCTCTATAGGTCATAGTAATTTCTTTCTAAGTGTTTTTAAAGCTTCTAATCTAAATCTAGTGAAATCTTCAAAGATCAATTCATCAAGCTCTTCAAGATGCTCTTCCATGTGGTCAAGTGCTACCGCTAGCACGTTAAATTCTATATTGCTTAACTCTTTCATGCTTTAAAATAGTTTCTGACTAAAAAGTCTAGTAAGTATTGGAGTCTCTCTGTCTCTGTTTCGATTAAGATTCTATCTCGACCTGCAGCAAACCTGTAGTAATAACCCTCATGTGGACCACTACGGACTCTAAAATATCGCTCGCCAGTTTTCTTTGTTCGATTGATCTGGTAACAAGAGTGCACAAAACCTTTTGTTTTACGCACATAACCTGTTTTATATACAGCATATTCTACGTTTTCTCTGCCATCTAGCTTGAAAGGCATTCTAAACCGCCTTGTTCCGTTCTTTTTCTGCGTTTTAGAGCTGACCTCGACTATGCCGAGATGCTTAAACGTTCTTAATATCTCCACTTTTTGTGGTAGGTTTATTTCTTTACTCATCTTCTTGATATATTATTTCTTCTATTTCACATAACAGCATCTCATCGATCTGCTCTCGGCTATAATAGCCTTTTGATAGCTTATACGCTACATCCCACGGGTCATAGCTCATTGCTCATCGATTACGTAGCAGAACCCTTTATAGCCAAACCACTCGTTAATACCAAACCCTTCACCATAGAATATACAGCCGAATTTACTAGGTAAATCACCGATCATATATGGTTTATAGATTACTCCGTCAAGCGCTAGCTTGTTTTGTTTTAAATGTTTAATTGTTTTCATACTTATATTATCTATTAGTTATCGTATTTAGTTTGTTGTATTTTTTCTAACTCGTTATCTATATCAGCTAGCTTATTAATGTAGAACCTGGAGAAATGAGCGTCGTTAGCATCCATAGAGTCCTCCACTCTTGTCTTTAGCATCTTAAGTGCTTCTAGTATTAATTCTTTATTCATGTTATTATTTTTTGTGGTGATATAAGGTACATTTCTAGTATATGAGTCATTTGCTCATCTGTACAAGTCATGAAACCAAATTCACTGTATATTTCTTCAGCTAGTAGATCTAGCTCTTGTAAGTGTTCGTTGTATTTCATTAGTATAGTGTTGTGCCATTGTTTATAGCTAAGTTATCCATGAAGTCATCGAATATCTGTTCTAATTCTTCTTCGCTCTTTTTCTTTGCTATTGTGTAACCTGACTTGATAAGGGACTTCTCGATTATCTCGATTGCTTGACGTGTTGCGTCTTCACCTGTTATTTTATTTATTATCTTCATTATTATAGTATTTAGTTGGCATTGATACGTAGTCACCTGATGACCAGCTGCATCTACCTGTTTCTTTAAGTAGTCTAGAGTTCTCTGCTTGGATAGCTTTACGAGCATCATAACACCACTCGCGACTGAACACGCCACCATTTGGCCACTTTGGCCAAAGTACTGAGTATTCACGCTCTGTATCTCCACAGCGGAAACCACTGTTTAGTATTCTTGATTTGTGTATTTGTATTCTCATATTATTATTATCCATTGCTCCTCGTGTTTAGTTTGTGCGGTAACCTTTTTGACCATAATTACCAACCATCTCGTCTATATCGATACAACAGTTAATGAAGTCATCTGCATCTCTAATGCTATCTACAGAAGAGAGCAGTTCCCAACCCATCTCTAAGTGTATAGAGCAGTTGTATTCTGCTTCACCATAGTCTAGCTCACCATCTTCATTGTCAACTGACATAATTGTATACTCTGCAATTCCCTTGTGGTGACGAGTGATTACGAACATATAGTTTGACTTCATGATGTGAACGCATTTACTGTGTTTACAATTATTAAAGCGAAGCCGGTTATAGCGCTGCAAAAACCTACTGCAACTGCAGTTTTTAGTGTGATCTCGTTGAATGTTACTATCACGTAGTGGTTGAATTTTCTCATATTATTTAGTTTATTTATTTAGTTTCTGTGGTGATGACATTGTCCGCTCGTGTGAGTTGTCTTGTTTTTGCATTGGTTGTTACTCTTGGTAATACCAGTACACTGAACTGATTCGATCTTTGCTACTTTAACATAAGTCGAGTCATGTTGCCAACATAAGTTTCTACCTACTATCGCAAGATTCTTGCATTGAGTATTTGTTTTAGTAGTGTCAGAGCATTGTACTCTATTAGATTGAGCGAAAGCTACCGAGCTCAACGCTAGCATTACTGCTGTTGTAATTATTCTTTTCATGTTACTTAGTTTATTATTATTTGTATTTCTTTGAAGAACGCTTGTAAGTCTTTCTTACTCACGCAGAAGTGTTCAAACACATCGAGCATATCAATTTTTTTGTAGTCAATATTTAACTCATCATTCTCAACGCTGCGTATTATATTTGCTACGCTATTAGCAGTGTAGATCGAGAATTCACGTGATAAGTATCGATTAGTGAATGCGTTGATTTCTCTTTGAGCTATCGCTGAAGTTTCACGAGCGCTATTTAGCTCGTCAACTATAAGTTTTATTTGTTTCATATTCATATAGTTATTATCTAACTAAGCTCGTGTTTAGTTTGTATTAGTAACAGCATGAGAATCGAACTCATATTGTGTTTCACTTGCGGTAGATTTACCGCTCATCTCACTTTGTGGTGGACCTAATTATAGGTGGAGGTTATCGCTTACACACAATCCGCCAAGGACTGTCATTTTAACTCTTACTGCGCCGTGTTATCGTTACTTTAATAAACGCACCTCGACTTACTGGTTTTATATGTGAGTGTTCATATTTGATTAACGAGGGAACATTCAACTAACTCGACTATATGTAGAGTGCTTATTAAGACACTACTGCATCACTTTCACGCAATACTTTTGGCAGATTGCCACTTGCAGTGTATGACTTGTACTTTGCCCAGCAATTCATTGCTTCGAGCGACTCTTTCATGATAGCGAAAGCTTTGTCATGTGAGTATGTTACTTGATTACCATTTTTGAATGTTACTTCAATGTTAGTATTCTGACCGAGTAGTGATTGGCGTACTACGAAACGCTTTGATTGGAGTGTATTTTGACTCATATTATTAATTATTTATTTAGTTTATTATTGTTATATAGTTATTATCTATTAGTATTCGTATTCAGTTTGTAAAAGTAGTTACTTTGTTTAGTTAATCTTTCACTGTAGTATGTATTCCGCCACGCTCGTGAGTGCACAAGTAGAATTGATATTGCTTTATTATATTAGTTATTAGTTATTTGTTACATTATTATTATCTATTAGTGTTCGTGTTTAGTTTGTGTATTGACTCATTATATAGTTCATATATATATTGATTTGAGTTTGAGTTGGATTTGTTAAGAGAAATTCTCTGTAGTTTTGTAGTAATTGTTTCATATTATTATTATCTATTGTGACTCGTATTTAGTTTGTATTACTCAGTGATCTCAATTATTCTTTGACATTGGTAGACAATTTCTTTCAAGTGAGTATCATTCTCAAGTACTCCTTCATGTAGAGTGTCATTTAGTTCTTCTAGTATACAGAGAGCTCTGTAAGCAAGTGATTTAGTATTATTCATAGTTATTAGTATTTGTTATTAGTATTTGTATTTGTTATATAGTTATTATCTGAGTGAAATCGTGCTTAGTTTGTATTAAAGAATTATTGTAATTGTGTAGTGATTTTTAACATATTGATAGTGTTTGTGAGTTGTTGGAGGAAATGAGATAGATGAATTAGATAGAGATAAGAGATAGTTGATATGAGTTTGTGTTAATAAGTGTTGAGTGTAGATTTGAATAGTATTATTAGAAATAGTATTAAAAGAGATATTGTTTGTTTGTAAGTAAGTAAGTGTTTTCATATATATATTATCTTATGCAAGTCGTATTTAGTTTGTAGAAATAGAATGAGAGATATAGAATAGAAGAGAGAATAGAGGAGATGTGAGAGGGTAGGAGAGGGAGGGAGGGGGATAGATAGGAGAGGGGGAGGGGAGGATAGATAGTTGGTAATGAGAGTGATATGCGATAAGTGAAGGCGGGGGTGGGTCGAAAGTTTGCGTTTTTCCTGAGGAGGGGGGTGGGTAGGAGAGGGGGGCGGCGCTGGGGTTATATATTTACAATAACTTTTTTTTAGTGACACTAGCCCATTAAGGAATAAGAGTAACAGGCTTATGTCACACTTTGTAAATTACTCCTTAATCCTGTAATTATACGAAGTATAACAATTTAAACAATGGCAACATTAAATTCAACACTAACACTCACAGGCACTGCTGCTGATTTCGGTAACGCTATAGCTATATCCGTATCGGATGCTACAGTGCTAGCAGCTGGTAAGGCCGTTGTGCATAAGATCGTAACTGTAGATCATATCGCGGCGGTCACGAACTTCACTAACCCGCAAATCTTTGACGCAGGGAACATGGGTCGGTGTCTTGTGTATATAAAGAATATACATGGTTCAAAGGAGATATTCCTGGTGGAGACTGCAGCTGAGGCAGTTGATGGTGATGTATTCATGCACCTTGAGCCTGGAGAATTTGCGATTTTCCCTTGGGCGGCGGTAATGGATATATTCGCTACCACAGGCGCTGATGGCGCAGGGCAAGCTGAAAGCGGGCTTGAGTATATGATCTGGGAAATATAATAAATATAACATGGCAACATTAACACCTACGTTAACACTCACGTGTAACGATCTTTTTTCATCACCTACAAGCGTAAGTGCCTCTGTTTCCCTTGCCGTATCCGGTGCAGGTTCAGGCAACATACAGAGAGTAGCATGTGACGACAACCCTCAAGCGGCAGGAGCAGGGGTATTAATCCCATTATCTGGGGTTCTAGGTATAGCAGCTGCAAAAAAGACATTTGTTTATATTAAACACACAGGTCTAGAAGTCGATGGGTCTACTGCCGATGCAACAGACACGGTCCTTATAAGAAACGCGACCGCGGGTGAGGAGGGTATTAATATAACTCTAGCACCCAATGAGTTCGCTTTCTTCCCACTAGCTGCCGGTATACATATAAGCACGGCTGAGTTTGGTGGTGGCTTATCTATAACAAAAGTAGCGGCCAATGTAATGGTAGATTTCGCTTACTTTGCGCAAACATAACAAAAAACTAAACAAACAACAAACAATATATATTATGGCATTTAAAATGAAAGGTTCCGCTTTCTACGGAAAAGGAAATCAATCCGGCTACAACAGCGCGCTGAAGCATGTTTCCCCGAAGGTTCACACCCACGAGGGTGACGATAAGAAGGTCACTACTAGGAATGGTGTGGCTGTGGCTGATCCGACAAAAACCAGCCCCACTGTCGAGGCGAAAAAATCTAAAAGTGTTAATCAAGTGCTTTACGATAAAGCTTCTCAAGTGGGTATGGGCGTGAGGGAAGCTTGGGGAGCAATGACTGATGATAAAAAATCTCAACTACGACTCCAAGGGGGACATGCGGATCTAAATATTAAGAAGCACTTTAATAAAGGATTTCAAAAAGAGAAAGCTAAGGATAATGCTAATGATTAACCTATTTACGCTACATGTACTTTACTAAAGCATAGTGAACTAAACAAACAATATAAGGACTGGCAGTAGGTGCTAGGAAGACTAATATAAACCAAAAACACAAATGACCTATTTATACTACAACAGTACGTCTACGACGCACACCGCAAAGCCAAGTGCTAAAGAAATCGCCGAGTTTACTCACATGGCGGATAAAAGCAACTGGCGGATTACCCAACTACCTAACGGATTTTACCAAACGGAGGTATCCAACCCCAGTGAGTCCGAAAACTGGCATTCTGTAACCCGAAGAGAAACGCTCGAGGGTGCAGAATCCGCTATTGATGGTAGTATTGACTACTTCTCAAAAAAATTAGAGGCTGTAAGTGGCCCGAAAGTAGTAAAAACATTCTAAAAATAAGATTATGGCATTTAAAATGAAAAACGCAGGAGGGACATTCAAGTCGATGGGCTCTTCCGCTATGAAAACTGGGCATCCCTCGCAAAAACCCCCACAAGGGGAAGACTTAATTGCAGGTGACAAGAACTTTACAAAAAAAGAGCAAAGGAAAGACGCGCGTCTAGAAGATAAGAACAATGACGCAGCTGCACGAAGGGAGTACATGGAGATGATGAAGGCAAAAAATTCACCACTTAACGACCGGGGTCACGGAAGAGGTGACCACAGCAGTCAACACACTCGTCAGGACAGAATCGACAAAAACAACCCAATAGGCGCGAAGAGAAAAGGTTCCGACAGAGAAAGGGAAACAAAAAGAAAATACGAAGCAAAAAAGGGTGCTGCATCGGAGGCCATGAATAATCTCCACGAGTCATACATGAAGCAGGGTGACAAATCCCAGAAAGAGCTTAGTGGTAAAGATAGACGCGAGCAAAAAGGCCTACAACGCAAGGCGACCAGGGCGCATAAGCAAGAAAGGAGAGCTGACCAAGTGAATGACCACGTGCAGAGTAAAAAATATGCATACCAGGATAAACCTACCAAACCGTCTGCCAAGAAACCTAAGCCAAAAAAACAAGGAGGAACTTTAAAGCATCGCGGAAGTCTATCAGGGCAAAAGACGCGTAAGTTCGGTGACAAAGTCCTAAAAAAAGATCTAGGATCTGGGCGAAAAAAGGAGAGCGAAGAAAATAAAATACAGCGTAAGGCGGACACTAAGGAATGGAGAGAAGATAAGAAGGACTACAGAAAAGATAAGGCGTCCTACAGAAAAGGCAAAGGTTTACGTGGAGCAATCAACGCCCGCCGTTTAGATAAAAAAGACATTTTTGGAAATGAAAAAGGAATATACGAATAATGGCATTTAAGATGAAAGGAAACCCGATGCAGCGCAATTTCGGCATCGGAGCATCATCCCCAGCGCAAAAATCAGCATATCCAGCAAAAGGGGATCCAAAAAGAAAAAATTATAGTAAAAACGTGATAGACGCATCGAGCGCACATGCTACAAAGTATATTGATGCCCCAGAGTATGTGAAAGGCTTCAAACAAGATAGTCAACGCACTATGACGCAGGACCGAAGTAAGTTGAGCAAAGATGACCTACGAATGGATAAGTGGGAAGTTGAAGGTTTTGAAACGGACAAAGGAGAACAGGTTATGCCTAAAATCATGGCTCCGGAAAGTATCAAGTCTAAGCCTATTCCAGAAAAAACTTTAAAGTCACCAGTTAAACACGCTGGTCATGGTAAGGGCATTGGTATGAAGCACCATAAGGGTGGGGCGAGAGAATTCGACATAGAAGAACAAGTGAAGGCTAAAGGAGCTACAGGCACTCGGTATCAGCGGAGAGTTTATGGAGAACAGGGAAGCAAGCTTAGAAGAAAGTCGGAGAAGTTAGCAAAAGCAAAGAAAAAGAAATCATTAAAAGCCAGGGTAGTCGATGGACATTCAGGTGAGAAGTGGTCTCCTGGAAGTCTAATTCGCAAGAATAGAGTAAAAAATCTACAAAAAAGGGTGGATAGAATTGATGATCCTCCTTCAAAAGAATACTTGGCGGAGCAGGCTCGTCAAAAAAGAATCGCAAAGGCCAAAGAATCGGGGAATTGGGTGGAGGGCTCATTTTAACAAAAATCAAATAATATGGCATTTAAAATGAAAGGCTTCCACATGCCCGGTATAGCCGGTGTCAAAGCTGAAGTAGATAAAATAAACAAACTTTCTGGGAAAACCCAGAAGGTAATGAAGGTCAAGCCAAAAGATGAGTTTTCTACCATCGCATCTAGAAAGAAGATCTACGACAGTAGGTACGTAGCTCAAGGTGCTGACCAAGAAGATGTTGATTCAGAAAAAGCCTACGAGGAAAGCCAAAAAACTCCGCTTCCAATGAAAGGACGTAAGTTCTACGGAGATAGATCTATGAAAGACATGCGTCAAGACATACGTACTGAGCGTAAGTCTCTTAAAGACGAAGGTGGAACTAGAGGGGAGGTAAAAGCATTCAATGCACACCAAACCCTAAGAAAAAAACAGATACGCGCTGACGAGTTAGACAGTCGTGGTAGAACAAAGAGAGCCGATAATAAAAGATCCAATGCACTTGACAAATTCGATAAGAAGCGATCTAACGCACTTGGTAAAATCGAGGCAAAGCGTATTAAAGAAAATAAAAAGGCAATAGATTCATTCGGCACCAAGAAGTAGATACACTCGCTGGTTAAGCAGCAACCACTATAATTTAATTTAATATAATATGGAATACAATTTACCTAGTGAATTGATCAAGCGATTAGACTTTGGTCAAGAAGCTAAACACAAAATAATTGCTGGCGTAACTAAGCTAGCACAAGCCGTAAAAAGCACCCTTGGCGCATCGGGAAAATGCGTCATATATGAGGATGCTCGCGGCATGCCGGTCATTACAAAAGACGGTGTAACCGTTGCCCAAAGCGTAGTCTTATATGATCCGGTTGAGAATATAGGAGCCACCCTAATTAAGGAGGCTGCTAGTAATACAGTGAAAGAGGCGGGAGATGGTACCACTACGGCTACCGTCCTCGCCGAATCACTTTTAAAAGAAGTAAATAAAAAGAAACATGCTGAAAAATCTATTCGGGAAATTAAAGCGGGGATTAACTCTGGCTTGGAAAAAGTTATGGGGTACCTTGAAAGCAGGGCTATTGAAGTTAAAGGAGATATGCTCAACGCCGTTAGTACTATCAGCTGTAACAACGACAAGGCTCTTGGCGGAGTCATTGCTGAGGCTTATGAAAAAGTTGGGAAAAATGGTGTTGTTCTTATGGAACAAAGTGAGACAGAAGAGACATATGTAGAATTGGTGGATGGTGTTCAAATAGATTGCGGTTTAACATCTCCACACTGGGTGACGAATACAGAGAAGCATATAGCGGAACTAGACAACCCATATGTCCTTATTGTCTCTAGTGAGATACCTAACGTCCGGAAGATACAGACGGTACTAGAGCACGTAATAAAGAAAGGTAGAGCATTACTTATCATAGCTCCAGTAGCTCAGTCAGTAAAGAGCGCGTTACTTATGAATAGGGTGAAAGGGAACATAAAGATCAATATAATCGATCTACCTGGGTTTGGACCTACTAAACAAGATGCTACGGAAGATCTAGCTATATTAACTGGTGCTACAGTGATCAACGAAGAATTAGGTGATGATCTAGACCTTATATCTATAGATCACCTAGGAGAAGCTGAGAACGCTGTTACAGATGACAAGTCTACTGTGATAACCTTAGATGGAGTCACAGAGGAGGTTACAGAGAGGATCGCCGAAGTAAAGGTTAAGATCGATAAAGAGAAGAACGGGTTTATAAAGAAGAAGCTAGAGCAAAGGCTAGCGTCTTTATCTGGGTCTGTAGGTATTGTAAAGGTAGGTGCTGATTCTAAGGTTGAACTTAAAGAAAAGAGAGACAGAGCTGAAGATGCTATATACGCAACTAAAGCCGCTTTGAAAGAAGGCATAGTAGCAGGTGGCGGAATAGCACTGTTAAACGCATCTCAAAAAATTCAACCCGACGGGGTAGGGGAGGAGATCCTCATGGAAGCTATTAAAGCTCCGTATATGACGATACTGGATAACGCTGGGCTTACAGTACATATAGACCTAAAAGAGGGTGAGGGTATGAACGTTGTCACGGGTAAGTTTGCTGACATGGTTGAAGCTGGTATAGTAGATCCTGTGCTAGTAACTAAGTCTGCATTAAAGAATGCTGTGTCAGTGGTGTCAACCATTATATCAGCAGATTGTGTAATCTCAAACGCACGGGCAGATGAAAGCAATAAATGATTACATAGTAGTAGACGTAGAGAAAGTAGGTCCTAAGAAGATAGGTGGCCTTATTCTCACAGAAGAGCTAGACGAAACTAATAGGTATATAAAAGCTACGATTATCTCTACAGGTAATCTAGTGGAAGGCCTAAAAGATAAAGACATTATATATTACGACAAACATGCTGGACATGGTATAACTTGGGCAAAT
>Ga0307489_10003572_pt1 | contig 10303 bp, 8 predicted proteins | sample SB12metaG_FD_202247 | JGI IMG/M metagenome (GOLD analysis project Ga0307489, IMG submission 202247) | Sea-ice brine microbial communities from Beaufort Sea near Barrow, Alaska, United States - SB 1.2 | ecosystem: Environmental > Aquatic > Marine > Coastal | place: USA: Alaska | collected 2017-05-06
GGAGGAGGGATGCCCCCCAAGCGGTGCCTCGCGACAATAATTTGAGTGAAATGCAAGGCTGCTCTCGCCGCGACAATGGACCCACTCACGGGAAGTGAGGCGGTGTGGACCGGTATGGAGTAACATCAAAGGCGCTATTTCGGGACAGGCGGCGCCCACCCAGGCGACGCTGATAGGCGAAGAGCGGAAGAATGGTTGAAAAAAATACATAAGGAAATCGGGCTGAGACACAAACTACGCAGATCGGTTTGGGGGCTCAAACGGGGATGGCGCGCAGCGCGGTACGGTCACGATTCCTGTCCTTGCGCCATACGAAAATCACCTGCCCGAACAATGAAAAATTCATTGTTGCCACACACGTGTTCGCCGGCGATTTCCCCTCGGATCACCGCCCCGGCAAGTCTCCGGCACGTGTTCGCCGTCCGATCACACTGCACTGCCCCGGAGGAAGCTCGATGCGCTCGCGAGATCTGCCCATTCGGTGCGCGATGGGCGATCCACGCGTCGACGACGCACCCGGGAGGGCCCGACGGCGCGGCGCGCGTGTTTATAGAGGTGTCTCGGGGAGCTCCACCAAAGCGCGCCTCCTGCGGTGCTCCACAGCTCGACCCCGCGACTCCTCTGCACCCCGTCTTGCCAGGCTGCCGTCTCGTGAGTCGACGTTGAGGGGGGGTGCAGAGGAGTCGCGGGGTCGAGCTGTGGAGCCCCGCAGGAAGCGCACTTTGGTGGAGCTCCCCGAAATCGAAATCCCCGTTTGAGCCCCCCAAGCGATCTGCGTAGCTCGTACCCAGTTTCCCCAAATTGACGATCCCCGAAGTTGATTAAACTCAGTGTCGGAAGGACTAGTCCTTTTTATCGGCTTCAAATCGACGGTCTGTTTTATACTGAATGATCGAGACCCGGTCGGACCCTCTGCGAGTCGGTCGGTGGGAATCTCGAAATGGACAGTTCTGATTGGTCGAACGGGATTCGATACCATATGTCCGATCCCAGACCCGACACTGAGTTTAAAACAACTTCGGAATCACTAAAAGCAAGAGGAACAGTTCCCCACCCGGCTCAGGCCCGCTCGTATGCCAGTCATGATAGTGAATATACAGTTATGAATCCGGGCACTTCACGCAGAGGTACAACTTTGCGGGAGGGGTATGGAGCCTTGGGATGTCTTGAGGGTTATCAACGAGTGATTGTTCGCGGATGATCTGCGAGAGTCCGGATAGAACCGACGGGTCCACGCGTGGTTGTCCCCGGCACTTTGGCTCGGACAACCCCACATGTGATCTTAAACTGCATAAACAACGCACACATGGGTGCTCGACAAGGTACCCTTCACACCCCGCAGCCTAACGGTGGCAGGGAAATCACAATTGGAATATAAGCTGCCCGTAAGAGATGGGGAAGTCACCCGCTTCACTATCTCACTCGGGCTCGCTCTTCGCTGATCAGTCTGGGCGCTCGGTCCAAAGTTAAAGCTGCAAGTAACGTGTCCAGAACCTTTGCAGAATACTCGAGCGTTTTCAATGAGTACTTAGGCCAAAAGTTAGATCAACTTTACTTTCAGACATATCCACTGAACGCGCGTTTTCCGGGTTTCTGCGTTTCAATCCAACGTTCTCATTTTCATTTGATTGTTTTCGTTTTCAGATCCGATTGTTTTCTGCTTTCAGATTCTTTGTATTTTCATTTGAATTGTTCGATTCTGACCTGAAAAAGTAGATTTTGACGATTTTGCACGTAGATTCCCGGTTTCTACTCCTCGATCACGTCAAAGTCGAACTTTTTTGGTTCGGATCTGAAAACGAAAACAATCCACTGAAATGCGAACGTTTGATTGAAAACGCAGAATTCCGGGTAAACGCGCGTTCAGTGAATATGTCTGAAAGTAAAGTTGACCTATAACTTTTGGCCTTACTCGCGGATGAAGTTCGAGGGTCAAGATTGAACAGAGTGACTCCCGTTTGTCTGCCAAAGCCGCTTCCGGCTCTGACGGAAAACCGGTGCAGCCACGCACCGTTTTTGGGATAGAATGGGATTGCACAGAAGAGTATCTTCTGGCAAAGTTTCCGACGTGCTACTCGTAACAGTCCGAGATTGACTTCAAAGAATGACCGAACTAAAGTGTACTCGTATGACCTTGTATGCGCTTGTATGATCCCCTCCCCTTTCCAATATTTTTGTGCACCGCTTGCGTAACATACATGCCTCCTCGACGCGGGTTCAACCCGCGGAGTAGGTAAACGGATGGTGAAGTGCAAAGCGCGTTAAGTAGTGCCAACTACGGTGACATTGAACATTTCGGGCACATGTGAGTTGGGAAGCAAGCTTGGCGAGTTACTAACGTTATCTCTCCCTTTCATATCCCTCCCCTTCACCCTCCTACTACCTCTGTGGTCCTCGTCGTTATCAACTTCACGGGTCTAGACACGGGCTCGATCGACCTGGTGACCAACAAGGGCATCCTCCTGCCCTTCGTGGGCAAGCTCGAGGACGCCGCTGGCTCGTCGCCAACGAACTGCTATCACGTCAGGCATGCCACCCTGGACCTCGCGGGTCCGCTGTGGGCGCGGGCCGCGCGACCTTCTTCGCCCAAGTGGTATTCACGTTCATCGTACACCTGTCGGCATGTGTTTCGCGCCACGCGGCTGGGTCAGTGCGTTACAGGACAGGAACAACCTGACGCGTTGGTAGCTGACAACCCCCCGTCACCTGCCTGACTGCCTGCGGGGTCAGTGCGTTACAGGAAAGGAACAACCTGACGCGTTGGTAGCTGACAGTCCCTTGTCACCTGCCTGCGCGGTCAGTGGGTTACAGGACAGGAATAAGCTGGCGCGTTGGTAGTTGACAGTCCCTGTCACCTGCCTGCGGGGTCGGTGCGTTACAGGACAATAACAAGTTGACGCGTTGGTAGCTGACAGTCACTTGCCTGCGCGGTCCGCGCGCTCTTTGCCATACTCAGCCGTCTTTCGGCATAGAATGACCCACTCTCTATAGGAGGGCGGCCTCGGCAGACCAGATCCCGGTCGAAGGATGAAGTATCACATCACCGCATTGCCGGGGTCTACCTCCTCAGTTTGGGTGTACTACACGGGCGAACGTCCAGCGCAGTACGCCTGGTTGGGACATCGCTGAGTGAGTGGGAGTTAAGCGTCATTCTTGACTCCCGCTCATGCGAACCCCGTGATGACCTCTTGGAGGACCAATCAGCAGTATAACGAACTGCTGTCTCATCCGCTCGCAGGGACGATTTTCAAGGGTCAGGATTGAACAGAGTGACTCACGTTTGTCAGCCAAAGCTGCTGCCACTAGCGCTCTGACTGACAGCTGGTGTGATCAGCTCACGCTGCGCAGTGCCATGCGCGCGCATCATGTGCAGGGCACTGATCAGCTCACGCTGCGAAGTGCCGACCCTGTGCGTCATGGGCAGGGCACTGATCAGCTTGCGCCGCGCAGTGCCAGGCTCGTGCCAGGCCACGTGTAACGTGTAGAAAGGTGTATATATTTATAGCAGGGTCTAGGAGTGGTCATTGCAGCTGGCGTGCGAAGTCACACGGCTAACCCCCGTTGGACTCCGCCCGCTGGCCGCACGCACACTCCGCGGGGATCGCACACGCTGCCTCAGAGGGTTTCATAAATCCTCCGGGACGGCTGACGCGCGACACCCGAGTGGATTCTGAAAGAGGGGGCGGATCAGTGTACTACAAGGTAGTGAGCTAATCTGCAGAGCAACGCAGAAACAATGCAAGCAACACAGTGAGAGAAACTCGCACAACGTTGCCTACAAGCGCACCCAACATGGTGGGCACGGGGGAGCACACCGCGTTCTCCTGGTCAGCCAGATGGGTGTGCAAGAGGGGTATACACACAATCCTCATCGGCATTATTTATCGTATACCGCGTGAGTTGTGATATGCATCAGACCCATGGTATCTTCCTTGCTCTTGCCCTGATGCTTCGCAGCCTGCGAACCACCACGGTGGAAGCTGTGCGTCGACTCACCCTCATCTACCCTGGCGGCGGCGAGCGCGCTCTGCAGACGCGAGTAGCGGGCGGATTTCGTAATCGACTTCTCCCGCACCGTGGAGCGGTCCTGGGTACCCATCGGCCGGAACAAAGGCGAGGTAGGAGTCACCAGGGGAGCCCCCAGAGTAGAGCACAGCCCTATGTACCTGTACATCAGTCACAGAAATCAATATATGTCGTCTGGGTCACGGTATACATCCATATACGTCGACGGCAGGGGAGGCCCCCGAAGGACTTCAGCGTCAGAGGATGGATGCGCACGAAAGCAGTGGTCAGCAGACGTATATCGCCTACTGTCACAGATGGGAACGGTCCCCCTGGAATGGACCAGTCCTGCATTCCAATGCTGGCGCCTTCGCCGCCACGCTGCAAGCTCGTCAACAGTTCGACGAAGAGCAGGGCGTCGCGTGCACGGATCAGATATCGCATGCGTTGATATGTGGCAGGGCCAGGCTGACCAGGGTCAACACCCTTCAGGGAAGCCTGGGCTACGCCGAGCGCATCAATTAAGACGGTCAGCTTCTCGTATGACAGGGGATGGGCTGCAAAAGGATGGGGCCCCTTCGTTCGAATGTGATTTCCCAGTCCACGCCCATATTCGGCGACCAGCGCACTGAGGCAAGGATTGTTGTATGTAGTCGTCAGACCCCATTCACCAGAGCGTCCACATACATTGAACAGGTGCTCATAAGCTGGCAGAATCCCCCGAAGGCTGGAGGCAGCCGGGCTGGTCTCGCCAGTGGATGTCACTGTGCGGCCATGCTTGAGGACCCAGACCGCTTCTATGAATACCATGCAATCATTAGGCTGCATAGTTTCGATGGATAACCCGAGCTCTGAAGGCATCCGTGAGAGGTACGTCAATAGCTATGCAGTTAGGAGGGCCCGTAGAGCGACCGTACCGGCACAGTGACTGTTCTCCGCATGATGACCGCCGCTGCGCATGGCTCCGAGAAACATCTCCGATGCCTGATTAGCGGTGAATGGTACCGCGGCCTGAACAAAGAACTGCGCAGGATGTGTCGTCCCTAGGACGAACAGGCCAGTTGCGTGCGATGCTGCCACGAGCGCAGGAGTGCGCGGAACCGGAAAACATACTTTGAGTCAGTCTTGAATGTGGACACACACCCGAGGCCGTTGTCTGAGCAACGGAATGAGTTCGGATGGTGGAAACCACGTAGGAAGGTCTGTCGAACGCAACCCGTCAGACAGTAAAGGGAGCAGCTGAGTCACTCAGCATCAATGCTCCTCCGAAGCACCCAACACACAAATATATGGAAGCTCGATTTGAACAGTAGGCACCCTGTAAACTGGTAGGCACAATTGGGCTACCAAGTGAGCTGATGGCTACTGCTCAACTCGGACAAGTTGAGCTCGCATAGGTACAAGTGGGCTTGGCTAGCGCCAGCTCACCTGCACTTACTCGAGCTCTTCCATAGCAATCAGCAAAGCAAATAGGGTCACACAGCTATGTGGAACTCAACCAAAAAGGAACACTAAACAAGTCCCCCTGGAGACTACGCGGCCCACGGATCCGATAGCTCTATAAGATAATTTGGGTGGTCGGATTCACAATTGAGCAATTTTTATTATACAGCGGGTCCGTGGGCCGCGTAGGACTCTAGTCTCCTCCAACCTTCTCTGATGTCAGGCCGGTCGGACCGATGGCGTGTGAGGCCGATTTCGGTCCGCGTTTTGGCTCAACCTAATTCTTCCCAGCCTCGCGTCCGAATCGACGACATTTCCAGGAAGTGCCCGCCGATGCTGACAAACAAGCAGTTGTGATTTCTTTTGCGACTACAAAGTACGGAAAATCGACAGGTGGCAGTATCAGAAACAGGCCGACCTTCTTTTTGGTGAGAAAGAAGCCCTGCGCCGTCTGCCTACGCTCTCTCATTGTCTCGGCGCTCGGTGTTGCGCGCCGTAAACTTCGGTGACGCGCCATTATGTTAGGTGGTGCATGTTCGCGCAACGACGTTACGGACATATGAGTTGCGTACGCTTCGCCCCAGAAGCACCTTGCAAGGTCGCCCGGCGCCGACATAGTCAGTCGGTGTCGGCAAAATTCTGCGTTTCTGAACTTCCAGTCTGTGATGGTAATGTAAGACTTAACGGTTAAGTCTTAGCAGTATTAATTAAGTGAGAGTTAATTAATTACCTATATCCTAGACTGAATATAACCAGGGGGGTTAGCATTTACTGAGGGTTTTGAGGTAGCTAAAAAGGGGGCTTTCCACAGTAGCCCACCAACACTTTTTATACACACACACACAGTTTACACTGCTAGGCTTTGCCTTACATTTGGTATCGATTTGGACCGGTCCTTTGACCTCTACTTCGTAGCACTCGTACTACAGCGCTGCACTACTTACGTTAGCGCGATCTTGGTGGTCGCTGCTCTTCTCCTGGAAGTTAAATTGATTTGTGTCGTTAATTTCCGGTTTTCGACCGACTCCTTAGTGGAATTTGTCGATAACCTCGGTTAGGAGCACATACTCTGCGCCACCACTTCTCGCTGCTTTCATGACAACGACAAGCTGCTTCGTACGATTCAATCAAGACGACGGTGCTAAACCACGTCGCCGGTGAGCGAAAGAAAAAAATGCGAGCTGCGGTTTTTTTAACCCAAATTGGATAAGATATCCGGATTTGGCTGGTTCGGAATTCAGGCGCTCCGGCTTTCGCAGCCGGGGGGGGAAGCGACTCTGTTAGTCGCTGCAGAATTCTGCGCACTCATTACTTCCTTCTTCTCCAGACTCACTCTTCCTTCGCCTGTCCAACCTTGTCATTATGTCTACAATTGGTGGCCGTGGTGGCCGTTACAACACAAGGGGCACACGCGGTGGAAGAGGTAACGGGCAGGGTGGAAATAACCATGCCGACGTGTACAATGATCCGTGTTTGGTTTTTGATAGCGCGGCTATCCCTCGCGTTGAGGTCGACGAGCCACAACTGCGTCATATGAAAGAAATGCTTCACTTATATGATGAAGCGCTCGACAATGCAACCAGAATGGACACTGGGGCCCGCTGTAAACTTCTCATCAACTCACCAGATATGGCGATTATTGGCAATACACTTCAAGATAGCTCGGAAGACCTGTTAAAACTGCACCAGCAAGTTGTTGAACTGCGGCAGTCCATATATGCAAGGTATGAGCCTGCCATGGAACGCGTTAGGGCTCTGGAGGCAGAGCAACATCTAAGGACGAGTTTCAGTGAACTTCAGGGCAGGATGATGCAAGCAGTCGGCTATGGTACTACTGGTGCTGCTGGGGGAGGCTCTCCTGGAGGCCAAGACGTGCCGGGCAACAACGGCGCTGGGTTTGGAAACTTGGGTTTTGGTTCTAACAGGCCCAGAATGGACATTCCGAAGATGTTGCTGCCGGAAGGGTACACTGGTGAAATGAAAGATGGAGTGAAGCAAGACGCCAAGAACTTCATGACTGACGTGAAATCGTACATCGAGGATGCGCATGCGCCTGCATACCAGTCGGATGCTGCGAAGATCCGTTTCGCCATCAACTATTTCAGGGGCACGTTCGCCGATGAGTGGAAAGCGCGCTTGGAACGTGGTGACATAACCCCTGGCTTTGATAGCACGGATGCCACGCGTATGGACTTTGCCCTCTTCGAGGAGTGGTTCCTGACGCACACCCAGGACCTTGGAGCAGGCATCAGGCACCGCAGGGAGTTTTTCAGCTACACCGGCATGGGTTTGCCGGTTGACCAGGTCTTGCAGATGGCGCAAATGCTGCAGCAACGGTGCAATCAGCATACGGGGATCACAGGGGCCAGGGCGAAAGCCTGGTGCCTCTCTATACATGCGAAAGCGTTTCTCTCTCTCTCTCTCTCTCTCTCTCTCTCTCTCTCTCTCTCTCTCTCTCTCTCTCTCTCTCTCTCTCTCTCTGTCTCTCTCTCTCTCTCTCTCCACAGGATCACGTGACGCAGTCGGACCTCTGGGACAAGGTGTCCAATCTGCTCGATCGCGAAACTATCAAGCTCTGCTTGGTGGATCCGGTCACTACGACACACCCGCTGCACAAGAACATTCCACCATACACTGTAATCGAAAAGCACGTGAAGGATTTCCTCCGGTTGCAGCAGCGCCTGGCGGGCAACAGCCAAGCAGCGCAGGGGTTCGGACACCCAGCGCCTCTACGCCTGCACAACATGGAGGCTGGGCAGTCATGTGCAACTCAACAACATGCAGGAGCACAGGGCCGACGGAGGGCGATAGCTTCCTTTTTAACATGGGTGCAGGTGACACGACAAGCCGTCAGGATGTTGTTGATGTGACGGGCGTCCCGTGCTGCAGCTTGGAGGAAGCTGATGATTTGGGGCACGTGGCGTGTTTCAACTATCAGCTCCATAGTTTGGCAACCAGCAACTACCGACAGGAGCGCTCCGGAGAGATGCGTGGCACTGCGCCCGCCAGAGACATGTCCCGCGACATGTGCAACAAGTGTGGCAACATTGGACACTGGGCACGCAACTGCCCATCGCAGATTGCTCCTGGGGTTCGTCAGAACTACCTGCAGCCGCAGCAAGCGAAACGTCGCCCGAGCAACTTTCGCCAGCCGCAGCGCAACTATGGCAGCTCCAGCCTGTCCGGCCACCACTTCCGCAACCGGCCGGGTGGTGTTCAAGCAAATCCCAATCCCGCGCGCAGGTACTCTTTCTTCAGGGGTGGAGGAAGCGCCAGCGCTGCCAAGGGCAACACGCACTTGACGGAGATTCCGATCACCGGTGACACTCTGCGTGAGGCACACAACAAGAGTGAGAGCATTTACATGTTCGACATGTTCGACGGCACCGATATGCCGCATTCCCTGGAGGACGACCGGCTTTTTATGCTGGCCTAGATGCCAGTATCGAGGCAGCATCTAGGCCTAGCATGGGACCTGGTACAGGGGAGGAACAGGGAATAAGGGATTACATAGAAAAAATGGCTGGTTTCAACGCAGCAGAGCACACTAGAATATTCCAGTGTGAGGCTCCTTGCTGCAAGGATAAGACCAACGGGGGAATAAATCTGCACAGGGTGAAACGTGTGGATAACTTAGAATTGAATAAGATGCAGATTTGCGCTCTCGCTGATGATGGACTGGGGTCACTTTGTGGCAACAAATCCACAAGGCGAGCAGCTGTACGCATCAAAGAACGGCACAACAGAAGCACGCGGCACACACTGATGCGTTACGTGGCATCTGTTCAGGACATTAATGTGGAGGTGCTCGCAGATTGTGGAGCATCGGACAACTTCCTGTCCTTACACATAGCTACACAGGCACACTTAAAACTGATAGAGCTGGACAAGCCTACTTCGGCGACACTCGCCAATGGTTCCAGCCTGCAGATCAGGCATATGGTGAAAGATGTACCTGTTCAAATTGGGGACTATGTGTGCCTCGTGGACTTCAAGGTGATGTCAATGTCCAGCCTCAGCATGGTGTTGGGCAAACCATGGTTCAATGATGCGGATCCGCACATGTCGTGGAGAACAAACACAATGCACATTCGTACATCCCATGGAGATTTCACAATTGCACCCAACGGGTCAACATCGTCTGTGAACTTTCAGGAATTCAACTTGATGAACCTGCAGGACGTAAACGCGCTGAGTGAGCGCAAGGATAGGCTGATGTGTATGAGCATTCATGGAGTCAACAAAGAAGAGGAGCCTCCACCGGGTGTCCAAACTGAGTTGCTGAGCCATGAAGGGCACATGTATACCATCTGAATCCACGATGCGAAGTTTGCACCCGATAAGAGCGTGGACGCACCCATTCCCAAGGCAGCTCAAAGCAGCGCCAAGGAATCGTGCGCCAAGGCTCTTGCCGATTGGGATAAACATCATGGACCCAACGTGGATAAGCATCAAAGTTTCGATAAGGACACGCACGCTGCTGTCCGGCACATTGTCGAAGAAAACATCGATATTCATATTCCTCACGAGAACACGCCGCCGGGCCAGGTCGTCACCATTGACGAGACCACGGCGCCGTATGAACACATCATTGAGACATTCCCAGATTCAAAGCCACCGTCACAGCAACCGTACAGGTTGTCACCCACTGAGATGACATCTCTTCGAGAGTGGATTGTTAACATGCTGTCCAGGGGGTTCCTGAGACCAAGTTCGAGCCCTTGTGGTGCGCCGATTCTGTTCGTTCCGAAACCAGATGGGTCACTACGGCTGTGTTGCGACTTTCGGCGATTGAACGCGCAAACCATCAAGGACGCGTACCCACTTCCAAGATGTCGTGATCTGTTTGATCAAC
>Ga0307489_10003573_pt1 | contig 10302 bp, 13 predicted proteins | sample SB12metaG_FD_202247 | JGI IMG/M metagenome (GOLD analysis project Ga0307489, IMG submission 202247) | Sea-ice brine microbial communities from Beaufort Sea near Barrow, Alaska, United States - SB 1.2 | ecosystem: Environmental > Aquatic > Marine > Coastal | place: USA: Alaska | collected...
CGGCGCCGCCGCCGGCGCCGCCGCCGCCGCCCTGCCTCTGCGCCGTCGCCGCCTAGGGTCAGGCAAATATTCTCCGCCACGTCATCGACCACCGACACGCATGTTCGACCGTCATTTCTTGAAATAAATGACACCCTTGACGGGGCGAGCAGTAGAAGAGGGTGTAGAGGGTGTAGATTGTGTAGAGGGTGTAGAGGGTGTAGAGGGTGTAGAGGGTGTAGAGGGTGTAGAGGGTGTAGAGGGAGGTTGTGTGGAGAGGGTACATGAGAGGAGAGGAGAGGAGAGAGGAGAGGAGAGAGACGCTTCCGCGTGTATGCGGAGGCACCAGGCTTTCGCCCTAGCCCCCGTGTGATGACCCGCGCGCCAGCGCGCGGGGACCGGGTCGGGAGGGTACACCCGAGGTGGAGAGGGTGTAGAGGGTGGAGAGGTGGAGAGGGTGGAGAGGAGGTAGAGCAATATCTGCCCGGCCCAACCCCCGCCGCTTTGTGGTGCAGCAGGTGCCCGACGGAGGTGCGGCGCAGTAGGCCGCGCAGGTGGGACGCGAGGAGCGTCGCGCGGTGCGCGGCGGTCAGCGCGTCGGCGGTGCTGCTACCTCCGCCACCGCCACAGGGGCGCACACTCGTCCACCGGTTCAGCTCAACGTCCGCTCTTTCTGTTGGATACGCTGGGTTTGGGTGGCGTCAGTCTTCAAGTCTCACGGAAGGTGACAACGAGAACTGCTCGGGTTCAGCTGACAAGTGGACGAGTGTAAGCCCCTGCCGCCGCCGCCGACGTTGACTCCCGCGACTGTCTTCCCGTACTCGACGCCTCCGCCGCCGCCGCCGGGCGGGGCGGCGACGACGACGGACGGGGGCGACGGGGCGTATGAGGAGGTCGCCTCTCGCTGCCGGGGCGTCGAGAGCTTGGAGAGCTCGGGCGACGGCGGCACCCCTGGGGAGTCGGGAGTGGTGCGGATCCGCGGGGGGGGCGGCGTGCCGTCCATCGTCGTGCCGGTCGTTCGGGCGTCAAGGGGCGGCGGGGTGGCGGGGTGGGAGCGTGTGTGTTCGCGAGCGCAACGGGCGGCCGCGCGCGTGCCAGACGAAGTGTGCAAACACACACGACGAAAAGAGGTGCTGCTTCTAATGACGTGTGTGCCTGGCGGAGGGCGTCGTTGCTTTTTGAAGGAGGATCCGATCTCTTTCATACTCATCATATCGTAGCTTTAGCTGGCGCCACCGTCGAGGAAGGGCACATCCTACCGCGCGATCACATCTATGCCGCGCACGACGAATATCCCGCGGCGGAGCGAGGTGGGCGATGCACGCGAGCAGCAGCGCGCCGCCGCCGCCGCCGCGCCCGCGCCTCACCCCAACGCCCCTCCTCTGGGCGGGGCTGGGGGCTCTGCGCCCAATGGGGTAACCATAAAACAAGAGAACGAGGAGGAGGAGGAAGACGAGGAGGAGGAGGAGGAGGAGGAGAAGCAGAAGGAGAAGGAGACGGAGGGGCCGCGGCGAGTCGGGGCGGCGCCAGGGCCCGCGTGGTTGCCCGCGCCCGGGCCGCTTCCGGACACTGCGCGTACATGGCCGTGGCAGCGTCGTGCATGACCGACGCACTCTTCGCCGCCCACATGTTGATATTTTCTTTCGTCAACTCCACACACTTGCCGTGCCGCTGGGCATGCGGCCCATCGCCTCGCCCGATGTGATGACCAGACTCGCACGTGAAGTTGTACGCCTTGTCGTGGTCCTGCATGCCGATCTTCATCGCCTGAAATGCGTGCTCGACCGAGTTCCACGAGTACCCGCGCCAGAAAAAGGGTGTCGCGTGGCAGTTGGAGAGCTTCTGGCGCCGTTCGCCAAGCGCGTCCAAAGCAGTGTAATCTGCCGCATGGGCTTCTTCTTTGGCCCCCTCACCAGGAGGCTTGTTTGAGCTCCGCGAAAAGAAGTAGAATCAGCTGACCGGCTTCGCCGTTCGGGGTTGGGAGGTTATTTTTGGGTTTCGAACTGTCGATCGATCGGAGTCAGCACTTCCAGTATGGATGGTTGTAGAAGGTTGAAGAAGGTTGAAGAAGGTTGAAGAAGGTGACGGAAGGGAAGGGAAGGGAAGGGAAGGGAAGGGAAGGGAAGGGAAGGGAAGCGAAGGGAAGCGAAGGGACGCGAAGGGAATGGCAGGGAAGGGAAGCGAAGGGAAGGGAAGGGAAGCGAAGGGCAGGGAAGGAAAGGGAAGGGAAGCGAAGCGAAGGGAAGCGAAGGGAAGCGAAGGGAAGCGAAGGGAAGCGAAGGGAAGCGAAGGGAAGCGAAGCAAAGGGAAGCGAAGGGAAGGGAAGCGAATGGAAGGGAAGCGAAGGGAAGGGAAGCGAAGGCAGGGAAGCGAAAGGATGCGAAGCGGAGCGAAGGGGGCGAAGGGAAGCGCGAAGGGAAGCGAAAAGAAGGTTGAAGAAGGTTGAAGAAGGTTGACGAAGCGATTTATGGTTGAAAAAGCTGCCAGTTTTTCGATGATTCCAAGAGATCCGAAGTAAAAGTTTTTTCTTGGATCATCAACGCGGCGCTCTCACAGAACGAATAGTGGTGCGACATCTCGAGATTTAGGGAATGCAAAAAGTTGTTGCTTTACGCTCCAGCCAATCACAGCGCTCGATTTCATTTTCTTGTCGAGTAACTGAACCGCCGAATGGAAAACGATTCAGGGAATGCCGAGCGTCAAAAGTGGAACCGCATCGAAAAAAAACGCTAGGTAGGTGGGAGGCAGAAAACCTCCCAAATTTCCGTAAATACTCCATTGAAACGAGGGTTTTTGTATCGAAAATACCCGTTTACGAGTGCGCCGCAGTCGCAATTTTGGGCGATTTTGCTCTATTTTGGGCTATTTTGAGCTTTTTCCAGAAATACGCCCGCTATCAAGGCGTATTTAATCCTTCAATTATCGTTAACAGCCACTATTTCCTGTAACGGGTTCTGTCCGATACTCGTACTAGGGGAGAGATTTACACCGCACCGGCAGGCGGAACAAATCGGGTGTCGTTGCTTGCAACCGACACCAACACAACTCACCGCTCTCCTCCGCCGCTTTTTCCAGAAATACGCCCGCTATCAAGGCGTATTTAATCCTTCAATTATCGTTAACAGCCACTATTTCCTGTAACGGGTTCTGTCCGATACTCGTACTAGGGGAGAGATTTACACCGCACCGGCAGGCGGAACAAATCGGGTGTCGTTGCTTGCAACCGACACCAACACAACTCACCGCTCTCCTCCGCCGCCTCGCGACACGGCGCGGCTTCGAACGATGTCGACGCGCGGAGCAGCTGCTGCCGCCGCCGCCGTCGCCGCCATGGGCACTTCGGGCGGCGGCGGCAGTCGAGCCGTGGCGCGGCTGTGTTTGACGGGAGACGTGATGCTGGGCCGAGGCGGGGCCGCGGGGCGCGGGGCTGGACGCGGCGTCCCCTCACCGTTCGCTCAATACTTTGCACCTGTACACCGCTGCCTGCCGCCTCCTCCCTGCCTGGCCGGACGCGGCGTCCTCGAGTGTTGCTCATACTGTACTGCACCTGCACACCACTGCCGCCGCCGGCTCCTCCATGGCCCGACGCGGCGTCCCACCACTGTTCGCTCATACTGCACCTGTACACCACGACTGCCGCCGCCGCCCGAAGCCATTCGAGTTGTCCCAGCTTGAACCGGAAGTGCTCAAGTTAAGCTACTACACCCCTGAAGCCACTCAAGTTGTCCCAGCTTGAACCCATAAAGGCACTCAAGTTAAGCTTGACACCAACCGAAGGGAACGAGTGGGCGTTGTCCCTGTAGCCACTCGAGAGGTGTCCCAGCTTACACCTCGAAGCGCTCAAGTTAAGCTATGACACCACCCGACGGGGACGATTGCACGGCCCGTGGCACCCAATATACATTCAGCACCCATCAGCCAATCAGCCACCACCTTGAGCACCCATCAGCCAATCAGCCAACGCCTTGAGCACCCATCAGCCAATCAGGCGACGGGGAGGGGTGCACGGCCCTGGGCGGCGGCATCGACATGGTGAACCGCGTGCACTGCCACCCGGCGGGGCCGTGAACACTGCCCCCTTGATTGACTGTTCGCGCATAGTGCACCTGTGCACACCTTCGCCCGCCGCCATGCTTGTTGCCACTGTCCAGGTCCCGACGCGGCGTCCCCTTTCCAGCTCAACTGCCCGCCGTCACAGCTGTGGATACTGCCTGAAGCTTTTGTCCCTTCTCACCTCAACTGCCAGCTATCAAAGCTGTGCGAGCTCCGAGCTGCAGGTTTGGTCCCTGCAGAAGCCACTCAAGTTGTCCCCACTAGCGCCGGTACATGGAAGATGCACGAGATGAGGTGAAACGGGAACGAATGTGAAGCCCCCTGCCCCGCGGCGATCTTCGAGAGCTGCTGCCGGTCCGCGCACGACTACGTGGCGCTGGCGAGGCGGCGCTACGGGCTGCCGTCCGAGGGTGTGGTCCCTACTATGCACCGGTACACTATGTGATTGTGCTCCCTACTATATACTCGTACCGGTACACTATGACGTCGTGCTCCCTACTACGAGTATGTACCGATACACTAAGTGATTGTGGTCCCTGCTATGTACCGGTACACTGTGTGACTGTGGTCACTACTACGTGGCGACCCGGCGGCGGCGGTCGACCACCCCGCGCGCGTCTGGGGCAGGGCCGCACTCTTATTTGTTTTTATTTATTACAGACTAGGGTGAAGCGTGGCAGCTAAAAGCATAATGAGTGCCTAGTTGTGTGCCAGCACTCCTTGACGGGACAGGGCCGCACACTCACCAGCTGTGGCGGCTCATCAGCTCATTAATTTAAGCTGTTTCGTCCATGAGATCTCAGCTTACTCCGACTTGGTACCTCTAGATGTACGAAGTTGGGGTAAATTGCGTTGTGCAGGGACGTGATAGCTCAACTTGAGAAACTTTGTACATCTATGTTGCTCAAGTTGAGCATTCTCGGGCAACGAATGTGCGGCCCTGGCGGGGGGCGACCTACTCCCCGACCTCCGCGGCGGGGCCTCACCACCGCTCCCTTTTCCCAGCTCATCTTGAGCCGTTTTGTCCCGCACCCTCGAAGGTGCTCATGTTAAGCTGATACGGGAGCGATCGTGAGGCCCTGCTCCACGGTGACATCGACTACAAAGGGCAGGTGGACGAGGTGGACGAGAAGGAGGTTCCGCGGGTGCTGATGATGAACCTGGAGACGGCAGTGACGGCGCGCGGGCACCCGTGGCCCGGCAAGGGTATCCACTACCGCATGCACCCGGCCAATGTCGCCGCGCTCACGGCGGGCAGGGCCGGGGCCATATATTCGTCACAGATCGGTCCTCTGCATCGAGTTGCCACTAACACGTGCGCACATTTCTCTCCTAGCGAAGCGAGCTTCACGTGTTTTTCCTCCTTCGGAACTTTCGAGAATTGGTGTTCCCAGTGGCATTTTCTCTAAACACACGTGCTCACACGTGAGCTGATGAGGGAACGAGTGGCCAGGCCAGGCAGGAGGATGCGGCGAGTGTGTACGGGTACACCGGTACACTATGAGCAAACAGTGTGGGAGCTGGTAGTGCACGGCCCTGACGGCGGCGCGGGTGCACTTCTGCGCGCTGGCCAACAACCACGTCATGGACTGGGGCGTCGAGGCGGGGCCCCACACCGCCACATGTCGCGCCCTCACTGGCTACACCGCCACATGTCACGCCCCCACTGGCCACCTTGCCAACTGTCGAAGTCCTACTGGCCACCCCGCCACCTGTCGCGCGCCCCCTGGCCAACCCGCCACCTGTCGCGCACCCACTGGCCAACAACCACGTCATGGGCTGACGTATGGAGGCGGGCCTCACACTGATCCCCTCCACCGCTCAACGTTAGCAGTTGTGTCCCTGAACCCACCTCAATCACCCCGCTTGAAACCTCGACGATGCTCACGTTCAGCTGAACAGTGGACGAGTGGCCAAGCCAGGGATGAGGACGCTGCGAGTGTTTCCAGATACACTGGTACACTATGAGCAAACAGCCAGGTTGAGCGAAAAGGGAACGAGTGGCCAGGCTCTGCAGAGAGGGCCTGATGGACACCCTGGCTGCGCTGGATGCCGCGGGCATAGCGCACGCGGGGGCGGGTGCCAACGCGGCTCACGCGTGGAGGCCGGCGGGGCCTGCGCACTCGTTCCCTGACTGTTTGCTCATAGTGTACCTGTGTACCCGTACACACGTGCCGCACCCTCCTCTCTGGCCTAACGCTGGCTCCCTCATCAGCTGGCACTTGAGCCGTTTCATCCGTGCACCCACCTCAATGCCACTTCAACACCTCTCAAGTTGAGCTACCACCGGGACGAGTGTACGGCCCTGGTGGAGGATGCGGTGAGTGTGTATGGGTGCACCAGTACACTATGAGCATACAGTGCCTGGGAGGACGAGTGTACGGCCCTGGACGCTGGCGGTCATACCTCTGCAGGCCGGAGACGAGAACGGAGGCGGCGGGGGCGGCGGCGGCGGGGGCGGAGGCGGCGGCGCGGGTCGGAGGGTGGTGGTCGTGAGCGTGGGGCACTGGTCCTCCGGCGTACCCATCGAGTGGGCCGCGGGGCGCCACAGCCCCGGGTAGGCCCGAATCACCTGGCTGTTTGCTCATAGTGTACTCGTACTCCTCCTCCTCCTCATCCTCCTCCTCCTCCTCCACCTCCGCGTCTTCCTCCTGCTCCTCCTCTTCCTCCTCCTCCTCCTCCTCCTCTGTCCCCTCCACCCAATGCCCGGCGTCACCTGACTGTATGCTCAAGTGCACTCATACACATGCACATTCGTATCCGCATAATCTGAGAAAAAGCGAAGAAAATCTCTATTCAATGCGCGGGCCCTGGGCACGGCGTGGCGGTGGTGGAGCTCACGGAGCACCACGTGGCCGCCGTGGCCCGCGCCCTGGTAGGGCGCTGCAGGTTGAACGTTGAACCGATGAAACCCACGTTGAAAGCGCCTGGAACTAAGCGCTTGAAACTAAAATGTAATTTGCATTCAAGTTCTGGTTTCAATTTCAACTTGCGCCCCTACGCCCTGGACACCGTGCGGCGCCCGGGGTGGGGACGACCAAATAATGCCTGCCACGTGATCGACACACAATTCGAATCCTGGCTTATCGAGTTAAATGGCATCCTATGACGTGGCGAGCAATCTCCGCCCGGCCCTAGGCCGGGGGACGTGTGCGTGGTGAGCATCCACTGGTCGGGCGGTGCAGGTTGAACCCAGGTTGACCCCGGGTTGTCCCCGGGTTGACCGCGCTGGGGTTCAGCGCTTGAAGCTATAATATGATGAACCGCTTTCAATTTCAAGTTGCGGCGCTACACAGCGGGGCGGCAACTGGGGGTGGGACCCCGAGCCCGGCCAGGCGGGGCCTCACACGCCGTCCTCACTGTCTGCTCGTGGTGTACTAGAGTACCAGTGTACCCGTACACACTCGCCGCGTCCTCCTCGCCGGCCTGCCACGGCGTCCCGACTGCTTGCTCGTAGTGCAGGGCGGCGGCGGCAGTGGTGTACCGGCACACTATGAGGCAACAGTGAGGAGACGCCATGCTGCGGCCCTGCTATGTGGTGTGGTTCGCGCACGCGCTGGTGGACCGCGCGGGCGTGCACGTGGTGTGGGGCCACTCCAGCCACCACGTGAAGGCCACAGAGGTGTACAAAGGTAGGGCGGTGCAAGTTGATTCGATGAAACCCATGTTGAAAGTGTCTGGAACTAAGCGCTTGAAACTAGAATATGATAAACTGCGTCTTTCAAGCTTTGCTTCCACGTTCAACTTGCGCCGCTGCACAAGGGCGCCCTGGTGCTGTACGGCGCCGGGGACCTCATCAACGACTACGAGGTAAGGCGGCGCAGGTTGACCCCAGATTGACCCCGGCTTGACCGCGCTTGGCGTACATATGATGAACCGCTTTCAAACTTTGCTTTGAAATTCAACTTGCGCCGCTACAGCGAGGGCATCGAGCACCTGTCGCCCGACAGCTCCGAGTTCCGGGATAACGTGGTAGGGCGGTGCAGGTTCAACCATGGGTTCAACCCATGAAACCCATGTGGAAAGCGCCTGGAACCATAGGTAGAAGCGCTTGAAACTATAATATGATGGACCGCCTTCAAACTTTGGTTTCTAATTCAACTTGCGGCGCTACAACGTGGGATTGCTCTACACAGCCACCCTCCACGAACCCGTGGATCACCGCCATACAACACCTACGGCGTCTGAAGGAACCCCCTCGCCGGGCGTGTCGCTGCGCAACCTGGAGATGGCAGGCCTCACACACCGTCCCCTGACTGTTTGATCACAGTGCACACGTACACGAGGCCAGGCAGGAGGATGCGGCGAGTGTGCACGGGTACATCGGTACACTATGAGCAAACAGTCTGGGAATGAGTGCAAGGCCCGGGGAGATGGTTCCGACGCGAGTACAGGCAGGGGTTTACATTCATCCACTTGTCGGCTCAACCTCAGCCGTTTCTTTTATCACTGAAACCTCCCAACGTATCCCCCCAAAAGTGCTTACGTTGAGATGAAAGATGGACGAGTGGAAGCCCCTGAGTGCAGTACCTGGCCGTGCACCGCGCGTCTCACTTCCACCACAAGCCTCGGTGTGGCGGTGCAAGTTGAACCAATGAAATCCAAGTTGAAAGCGCCTGGAACTTAGCGCTTGAAACTGAACTACGATAACCTGCTCTCAAGTTTTGCTTTTAATTTCAACTTGCGCCGCTTCACCTTGGGGCCGGGATCGCCAGGACCCGTGGCACGGGGGGGTGTGGCACAACCGCTGGCACCCGGACGCCGACGCCGACGACGACGTCAACTTCGTTCACACGGGTCCGCACATGCTGCGGCCGTTCGACGACGACGCGGCGTGGCTGGCGGCGGTGCTGAGCCGCGAGGGCCGCCGCCTGGGCTTCGGGACGGCCGCGGATGTGGACGACGTCACCGGGAACCTCTGGCTGCAGTGGCCGGGCGCGGAGGAGGCGGCGGAGGAGTAGGAGGCGGACGGGGCAGCCTAAGTTTCCCGGCCCTGACTAACTACCCATGGTCCACAACCTGAAATTCCCTGCCCGGGCGGGGGAGGAGCATTCGGGAAAGGGGGAGGAGGAAGTGGAGGAGCATGAGGAGAGACGACGATGATGAGGTGATGAGGCACCCACGCGATAAAAATATAAACGATCGTGTCGCATCGGGAAAGTACGCATCTAAGAGTGCACGCATAGACAGTCACAATACTGCGGTAGTAGTTGCGTGCTGACGGAGAAGACGACGATTGACTGAAAGTGACGCGCTCAGCGTATGTCGAAAAAATAAAACAAATTCTGTATGATGAATGAGAATGAGAGAATCACTTGAAAACGCAAATTGACTAACACACTTACACGACGATGAAATATTCGGCACTGGCCAGTTGTGGGGAAAATGGGAAAGAACGTTGTACATGATGACGCGTGCTATTAGTTGACGTATAAGTAACTTGCCAGATGCGGGGAGAGAACGTCGTACATCAGATGTATGACGTCGAAGTATTCGGGACTGGCCAGCTGCGGAGAACGACCGAAGCACAAGACGACGCGGACGGCAGCGGTCTTGCAATCATTCGTATTGACAATCTACAGCTGAATAGCGTGCTACCCGTTCCCCGAGTCAGATGGCATATTCCTACGATGTATGTTTCCCCAATTGCAGCTATGTTCCCAAGACTAGGTCGGGGACCGCGTCGTCGTTGTCGTCGTCTTTCTTCATCGTGATGATACACCGTTTACCGTTGCGAATGGCCGAAGGTTCCTAGTAAAAACCGTTTACCCGCGGAAGTGACTTGCGTACGTGCCACACTTTGCCTTGTGCCCACCCGTGATCCAGTCGGCTTGCTGACACACCTCGCCGCAATACCGGGAGGTCTTGCACTGCGGGCAAACCTTGAAGTCCTTCATTTGCCCTGTGACCTCGCACCCTGCGTTGTAGCAATACTTAGCCCCTTCCAGCGCTTCTCTGCGAAACCCGTCGAGCACATCGAAAAGGTTGTATTGCCCTGTCATGCACCCCTTCCGCGACCAATGTACCACGTCGGTCAATACATCCAGGGGGACGCACAAGGCCCTCACGTGATTGGTCGAGAGAGTGGCTTCCTGAGATGTGATTGGCTGGATTTTCTTGCATGTTTCGCGCCGATTCTGAACGAAAGCGTTTTCAAGTCCCTGATTGGTCAATGGGAAGACTGTCATTTTCTCTCGGTCTCTGATTGGTCGAAAGGTGTATTTCGGGGGGATCAAGGGGTACTCATGACGGAGACTAGGTTTAATTAAT
>Ga0307489_10003574_pt1 | contig 10301 bp, 9 predicted proteins | sample SB12metaG_FD_202247 | JGI IMG/M metagenome (GOLD analysis project Ga0307489, IMG submission 202247) | Sea-ice brine microbial communities from Beaufort Sea near Barrow, Alaska, United States - SB 1.2 | ecosystem: Environmental > Aquatic > Marine > Coastal | place: USA: Alaska | collected 2017-05-06
TCCGTCGCCAATTTGGCGACAGGATGTCCATCGTCATTGTGTGTTACAAGGAAGTTCATGACGGAAGAGCCTGAGCCCGTCAGTTCGTTGACGTATGCACCAATCTCAAAGAGCCCGCTGGCAAGCTGATTTCATGATGGAACGAAACCTTCAAGTCCACAGGTTTTGTACTCGACAATGCCTGCGGCAGGCGTAAGCCTTTTGCGCGGTTTGTACGCGTTCCGGTCCATCTCATCTCATCGAGGCTCTCCATAGCGATGTTGAGAGTCTCCAGTACAGCCAGGCTTGTTGTGCCAGACGAGGAAGCCATTTTTGGAACTTTTTGACAAGACGTTTAACAGGACTGCTGGAGAGAATCTGTTTCCCCCTGCGACTGTTGTCGTCTTTTCCTTGAGCGCACTCACCCGAGTTTCTCGGAGAATGTACTAACGATGTATGTTTGGGGAACGTGAAAGACTTTTTGGCTTTTGGCGTACCTGTGTTGCGTTAGCGCGCCAATTGAATTTCGAGCTTCGAAACGGCACGTTTTTTGTTAACGAAAAGTCAGCGGTTTTCTTTCCGGCTTTCGTTGATCTATCGAAGTTGCTTTTGCGCGAGCAGAAGATGATGGGCGTATAGTTATTTGCCCATATCCTCTTGCTAATGCAAGACCGAGCTAAACGGTGTTTGGGTCACTCGCTTCGCTCTCACGTGCTTTGAGTTGTGTCGTATTTAGAATATATATGCAGGCTGAGGCGATTTCTTTGTAACGTCTTGTCTCGGTGATAACGCCTGGTTCGCCTCGGGAGTCTCGTCTCCTCCCAGACTGTGGATGCTCGGACCTGTCCGTACTCATAGTGGTAATTCATTTTAAGAGTGATATTGACAGCCCACCATGATTTCCGCATATTAAGAGTCCTTCCTTGTTGAATAGTTCAGGCGTTTCAGCCCTACGTCTAAACTTTTTTTGTTTGTAGCGCGTGTTTGTACCATACCTCCGTTGTCCTCCTGTGTTGCGCATTCGTAAATCCATTAGCTGTTTTTTTCAACTTTGGTTTCGACTTTGAATGCAAAATTCCTGTGTCGTTCGAACAGTCCCTGTCTAGTGGTTTTGTTAAGATGTCACTACAGTTAAGTAGAGTGTTGACATACTTCAGAAAGTAGTTTTTGAAGATTTGAACCTATTCTCTTGCATAATGGTAATACAGTGAGATGTGTTTTGTTCGCTTATTTGTTGAAACTTGCTCTGCCATATATGCAGCGCCTATTTTGTAAATGTGTGTTTGCACTGGAGTCATTTGAATGTTCATCTCACTTTGTAGGAGATTTATGAAATACATTCCTTCTTTAAAAGCATAGGTTTGTGTTTTGTATTCTGCCTCGATTGTAGAGAGTGAAACGTCACCTTGTTTTTGACAGAACCATGTTACAGGATTACCATAAAGGAATATGATGCCCCCTGCTGTGGATCGACCATTTTCTATGTCTCCTCCCCTGTCTGAATCAACGGATATTTCCAGAGGCTGCACATCAGGTGTTATTTTGTATACCAGCTTGAAATCCATTGTGCATTTTAGATATGGCAATGCTCTTATGGCAGCCTTGAAGTGTGGTGCTGTGTGGTTTGTGAGATATCCGAACATCTGTGATTAAAAGCTCATACTGAAGAAAGCTATCTCAACTCAGACATAGATATGGAAAATGGGCTTATAAAAGCCAGCTGACCACAGCGATAGAGCTACTCAGCAGGTGAAAATTGTCACACTCGGAACTGACAATGTTAAATTCCGATAAATGTCTGAACTTTTTCAGCTGCGGGAGGCTAGTTTGATTGAGTCGTGAACCGTCGAACACACCTGAGTCTAAGATGCACATGCTCTAGCGCGACGAGGCGGCCCGACGCGAGCTAGCACGAGCTCAAAATCTGCGCACGGACGAGCTGCGTCGGATGGAAGTCAATCAGCTGTTCGAGACCGAGAACTTACCCGCTTCCCCTCGCGGGGCGAAATGGGTTTCAACCGGGGCTCGCCGAAGCAAGTTGCGAGCCTGTCGGGCCCAGCTTGGCCGCAAGCATGGTTGTTGCACCTGGCGCGAATCCGGCGATCGTGTCGTGGTGTACGGGACAACGCGCGCCTGCAGACGCCGCCGCCACCGTGTTTCGCTGGAAACTACCCCGATGCAGGTAGTTGTCGTCTTGTATGGCTTGCGTCGGCGGTGCCGTGCGCTCCATCGCGTCAGAAGCGAGCGTCGTTATCTCGGCCGCTCAGATTTCGTTTGGCTGGAAACACGAATATCCCGCAGCAAGTTTCGGTTATACGACCAATCGAACAAAGAAGACTTATCAGCGGATGTTGCAAAGTCTTGGATCTCGCAAAGCGAGGGGCAATCGGGTTGTCCTGTCCAATACGGACGGCCATATGCCATTTTGATGACCCGTCGGTGCCCTTCGGTGCCCTTCGGTGCCCATTAGTGCCCTTCGGTGCCCTTCGATGCCCTTCGGTTCCCTTCGACCCCTTCGGTCCCTTCGGTGCGCTTCGCCTCCCTTCGCTTTCCTTCGCTAACCTTCGGTGCCATGCGCTTCCATTCGGTGCCCTGCTTCTGTGCCCTTCGATTCCCTTGGGTGCCCTTCCGGTTCCCTTCGCTTCCCTTCGATTACTTTCGCTTATTTTCGGTGCCATCCGGTTCGCTGCGGTGCACTTTCGCAGGTTTTCGCAGGAAAAGGAATTGTCCTGTTTTCTTGGATATCGAAGAACATCGAAGGTTGAGGGTCATCGAAGGTCTTTTCCGACCGCCTATGACTCAATTACCGAATGAGATTCGAGACGGGGTGCCTAGGAGCTGAGCCACAGGTCGGCAACTTATCGAGCAAAAAGAAACAATGAGAGTCAAACACCAAAGCCGGGAAAGACTAGCCAGTCATTCGTCTGGGCGGATGTCGCAAGTGGTTGGCAGAGATCGCACAGTCAATCTTGACTTTGGACAGAATCTTGCCACAATCTTTGCACTTTTGCTACTTGGTTGGGGGTGTCAAACCCATAACTTTCCTTCCTTCGAGTGGGATAATATCTGTTCTGCTCGTAATCTGGATATCTATTGGCGAATCGCTCTGCTGGCTTACGATGAGCCAATTAAAACGCTCCGTGGCGGAGTGAAAATGACCGGTACACAAAAAACGGTACGCGCAATTACTTTTGCTGCCCCAAAGAAAGTTATTTTTTTGGGCGTCTGGATAACCCTCGCATAACCCTCGGATACGATATGTCGACGTCTCTCGACCAATCAACGCGAGGTCACCTTGGTGACCTGGCTTTGGGATTTAAGGAATTAAATTCCTTAACTCTCATTTAGATGTTTCTGAAGTTCGGTTGGGACAGACAAAATAAACATAAAAAGACGAGCTCGCGACACAACGACAGCAGGATGCCATCGCCGCGATGCCACGACAGCTCAGTAACTCTTTTCAACCCGCGCGTTTCCTAGGAGACAGTTCCGTTCCAGTCGACGCTGTCATCACTATTGCTCACTGACGCACTATGCACAAACTGCGCATAATGGCGCTATGGCTGCGCCAACTGAGCACCAGGTATGCTTGGTGTTATTCGCCAAAAACACATGTCTCAAAACCAGAGCAGGGTACCATCGCCGCGATGCCGGAACAGCGGTCCGTACTTCTTCCTTAAGCAACAGCTTCGAGCGTGTTCCTACCGCCAACCGCCAAGCCCTAAGCCTGCGCGCTTCGCGTGCACCCGCGCTCCGCGCGTTTCTTGGTGGACTGTCTATTATTGTAACAGAATTCCAACGACTTGTTCTAGGAACCAATGCCCGTAGCGCGTCCCGCAAGTCACCCTCTCCGTACCCCACATACCCGGCGAGCACTGCGGGACACGGCCGAAGGCGTGTCGGGTCTGTGCGGAAGCAAAGCGAGCGGTTCGTCCGGCTTCCCGCTGCAACCTGTTCCGCCTTGGCGGCCCTCGCGGTCTGGGGTCACAATGTTCGCGCTGTATAAAGGCGTCCTCTCACTAACTATCATTTAGATGTTTTGACGATTCCTGATGTGATTTCTTCAATGGTGCGCCACTAACTCTCATTAAGACATTCCTTCACTCTGATGTATCATTTTTCGCTTATCGAGGGTCGATCGACGGTGTGTCCTTGGTCTGGATCGTATCCATAACTGGGCAACCCATCAGTCGCCCATGCTCGGCAATCCATTACGCATTAGGGCGCACATTCTGCGTTAATTTTAATTTGATGATGGCCTATTGACACAGAAAAGCGAGGGACAACTGTGACAAGAACAAAATCGGATTTCTGGTATTTGGCGGCAGACCTGCAATGTCTGCCGAATTAGCTAGACGGTACCGCCTACCGCTAGAATGCTACAGTCCCACTTCCAAAGAAGCTAGCTCCCTGAGGACCTGCATAATCTCGCACAGTTACATCACTGTACGTCGTGGATTGTGGCTTACACACCACTCGAGCCCCTCCAAAGTCAAGTCCATTATACTCAACTCCTTTTACCACCTAAATTCCAATCTCCAGTTGAATTCCAATTAACACTCAAGATACCTTCGTTGTCTGTTCGGGACGATTTGTAGTTTGAAACGCATCTGGAATATTCGAGTTTACCCACGTTACTCCTTCTTAACATGTTGTTTCCCTTAAACATCTTCATGCAAAACGAAATGATTTGTGTCGTTCATCTCGCCAACCTCACAAATTGTGTTCATCTCTTCCCGGTCTCCCTGTGTGCACCGAGCCTCGCACGTCACCCCTTCCCTCTGCAGGTCCCTGGCTCCCGATTTTTGTTCCGAGCTTCCATGAAACATGCGCCTCACATGTCACCTCTCCATTCGGCAGGTCCCTGATCCCCGACTCTCCCCGGTTCCCCGTGCACAAGCGTCTCACATCTTACCTCAGCATACGAAAACCAAAATATCCATACAGACAAAATCCCCTCCTTGTCGCAGGTCCCTGAACCCCGACGTTCGCCGATTCCCGATAAACATGCGCCTCGCGTAGATTGTAATTTCGCCGTCCAATAACTCAAGAAACAGGGAAGCGCCGAAACGGCGCGGCGGCGGCGACACACGCCGTTTGAGGACCACGGGGTATCCGGGATGACCACTACGACGGTATTTTATTGTGGTGGCCTGGCCGCCGCCGCAACGTCGTACACCGATATTCGCGCGTCATTTTCGCCGATTCTGCGCTCAGAAAAACTCTGTGGCGTATTTCAAGGGCGTGTATTTTGGCGCTCACGCGTGTCCGGACCGCCTCGACGCCAACTGGTCTATTGAAGACAGAAACGCCAGCTCGCAAATGCCAGCTTTCATTCGCATTTCCCGAACATTTCCCGTTGTTAACGGGTCTATCCGCGGAAAAATCTCCCCTGTCAACGAGCCAATCTGGAAATAAACAGTTCTTGGTAACGGGTTATGTGCAATACTCGTACGCGGTTCGACCTCCCCTACTTAAATTCACTGTCGGGTCGGGTCGGGTCGGGTCGGGTCGGGTCAGGTCGGGCCGATGTTGATGTGGTACCATACTGTACCTTCGAAGGTATCTGATATCGTTCCACCTATCAGAACTGTCCATTTCGAAAATTCCCACGACCGACTCCCGACAGTTCGACCGGGTCGCGATCCTTGAGTAAATAGACCCTCGATTTCGAGGTGATGAGTGTAACCGGTTACGCCGACACTGAGTTTAAGAAATCGAGGGATAGATGACGTCAAATTTCTGTGACCAGTTTTGGGGGTATGGTGACTAAAGAAGGAACTGTAAATCTCCGGCCGCGGTCGGACGGTAGTTGCGATGTCCACAACTCTTCAATGAAAGCTCATTTTACTTAAACACAGTGTCGGGTTTCGTATCGAAGATATGGTATCGAATTCCGTTCGACCAATCAGAATCGTCAAGAGCAAAAATACTCGCCGACCAAGCATCCGGTAGACCTACTTGGTCGCGATCCTTGAGTGATTAAACCCTGAATTTCACGGAGATCAGAGTGACTAGTGATAGTGCCCAGTCTATTCTGCTTACTACCCGTAGTATTTGTCAGATACTACCGGTAGTATTTGGTCGTTTTGGCCATTGGCCAAAAGTCGAATATGTATTCTGGTGATTTACTAAACAAACCACTTACTTGAACGTACTTACCCACAGATTAGGCACTGGTCCCTCCCGCACTGACTTTACACTCAAGGTCTAGTTTCGTATAGTATCGAAGCTGTTCGACCAATCACAACGCTCCAATCCAAAGCTTCCAAAGGTGTACCGGTAACACTGTGGGAGTTGTCGTCCTCACGACCAATCACAGCACGGTATAAAAGGGTGATGCGTCACCCCGACACTGAGTTTAAAGGAGTTGGGGTCGGGCTGAGGGCTGCTCCAAAATGTCCCCATTCAAGTTCCGAGAATCAGACCTGATGAACAAGTTGCGTTCAGATGTATGGGCATTCGTGGTCAGGAGGTCTGAACAGGGTCCCACAGACAGACCGAAGAAACCCCAGATGACCCGTCTTCGCGGCATCTTCGCCGACGCCGACGCCATCGCGCGCCGTAAAGTTTGGTGACGCGCCATCTGATTAGGTGGCGAGTGATTGCGCAGTTGCGGGCATATCATGTGCGGATGCGTTGCCCCAGAAGAGCCTTGCAAGGCCGCGTGGCGGCGGCAGATGTCAGCGTCTCTGAACTTCCTCTCATTCAGATAACCCCCAGACAGAGTACATGATCTTCGCGGCAACTGTGCTGCCGCCGATGCCATTGCGCACCGTACAGTTCGAGGACGCGCCATTGTGTTAGGCGGTGAATGCCTGCGCAATGAAGTTGCGGGCATATGATTTGCGGACGCGTCGCCCCAGAAACGCCGTGCAAGGGCGGCTGGCGCCGACATAGGTGGTGTCGGCGCGCATTCTGCGTCTACGAACTTCCAGTCTCCCATGCTCGTATAAACCCCCATAATGCACAATCTTCGCGGCATCTTCGCCGACGCCGACGCCATTGCGCGCCGTAAAGTGAGGGTGACGCGCCATATTATTAGGCGGCGATCGGTCGCGCGATGACGCTGCGGACATTCCATTTGCGGACGCGTCGCCCAAGAAATGCTGTGCAAGGCCGCCTGGCGCCGACATAGGCGGTGACAGCGCACTCTGCGTCTCTGAACTTCTTCCAATAGTCTGTCAGCCCAGAAGACCCAATCTTAACGGCATCTTCGCCCACGCCGGCGCCGTTGCGCGCCGTAAAGTTCGCTGACGCGTATGACGCACCATGTTGTCAGGCGATGATTGGGTGCGCGATGACGTTGCGGGCATTTCATTTGCGGACGCGTTGCCCCATAAGCGCCGTGCAAGGCCGCCTGGCGCCGACATTTTTAGTGTCAGCGTGTTATGAAGCGCGGACAGTGGAGTGGCCCTGATAGAAGCACGTCACCTTCGCGACACCGCCTATGTCGGCGCCAGGCGGCCTTGCACGGCGCTTGTGAGGCACCGCGTCCGTCAACGGAATGCCCGCGACGTCATCGTGCGACCAATCATCAACTAATAACATGGCGCGTCACCGAACTTTACGGCGCGCAACGGCGTCGGCGTCGGCGAAGATGCCGTGAAGATTGTGTCTTCTGGGCGGACAGACTATTGGAAGTTCAGAGACGCAGAGTGCGCCGACACCGCCTATGTCGACGCCAGGCGGCCTTGCACATCGTTTCTGGGGCGACTCGTCCGCAAATGGAATGCCCAGAGCGTCATGTCATCGCGCGACCAATCGCCGCCACATGAAATGCTGCGTCACCTAACTTCACGGCGCGCAATGGCGTCGGCGTCGGCGAAGATGCCGCGAAGATATTGTTTTCTGGGGGTTATTATGAGCATGACACACTGGAAGTTCATAGACGCAGAATGCGCCGACACACCTATGTCGGCGCCAGGCGCCATTGCACATCGTTTCTGGGGCGACTCGTCCGCAAATGGAATGCCCAGAGCGTCATGTCATCGCGCGACCAATCGCCGCCACATGAAATGCTGCGTCACCTAACTTCACGGCGCGCAATGGCGTCGGCGTCGGCGAAGATGCCGCGAAGATATTGTTTTCTGGGGGTTATTATGAGCATGACACACTGGAAGTTCATAGACGCAGAATGCGCCGACACACCTATGTCGGCGCCAGGCGCCATTGCACGGCGTTTATGGGGCGACGCGTCCGTAACGCATATGCCCGCAACTTCATTGCGGAAGCATTCACCGCCTGATACAACGGCGCGTCACCGAACTTTACGGCGCGCAATGGCGTCGGCGGCAGCAAAGATGCCGCGAAGATTGTGTATTCTGTCTGGGGGTTTTCTGAATGAGAGGAACTTCAGAGGCGCTGACATGCGCTGCCGCCAGGCGGCCATGCAAGGCGCTTCAGGGGCAACGCGTCCGCATATGATATCATCGTTGCGCAATCACTCGCCGCCTGATGTGATGGCGCGTCACCGAACTTTACGGCGCGCGATGGCGTCCGCGTTGGCGAGGATGCCGCGAAGACGAGTTCTGGCAGGAGTCTTCAAGTCTGGGGTTTTCCTTCGGTCTGTGTGTGCTCTGTGGGGCCCTGTCCAGATTTCCTGACCACGAATGCCCAGACATTTGAACGCAGCTTGTTAATCAGGTCCAATTTTCGGAACTTGAAAAATGACATTTACGAGCAAGCCCGGGCCGAGTGGGAGGCAGGGACAGCCAATATCTACCATCGGCGGTTCGCGCAAGAAACTAATTTTGAAAAGTGTTTTTCTTGGAATTTCAAACCAAAACCTGGATTGCTCGCAGCTGACCAAATACCGTTTTATCAAAAGCTTCTCGATGCGAATGCGCATCTTCCGCGCGGTTTCCACACGCGAAGGCGCCACGACTCGGGCCGCGGAGAGCGGCTGTCGGGGGTTATCGACTTGGCGGTCACGGTGGTCCATGCCCCTGTGCGAGATTTCGCGCGCATCTTGCGTTTCCCTCTCGCGAAATGCGCGTCGCGCCGATGCGCGCTATGGGGCAGCAGCCACGGTGGCCGCGTGGAGCGTCCGAACCTGAATATCTGGTTTTCATCGCGAGACTCCTATCAACGGCGTAAGGAATCTCCTATCAACGGGCTTGGCTGATGCTGGCTGTCCCTGCCTCGTATCATAGACCTACGAGTAGTGCCTGCGAAGGTATATGAAGTTCTGTTCTAACCATTTTGGCGTCACCTGATTGGTCGAGAGAGGTCAGGTGAGCTCTGACTCCCCCGCCTCCCAAAACACATGACTCCCCCGGTTTTACGCGTATCAGCGACGCGCACCAGCCACGACAATTCCACGGGCGGCGCGTGCGCGAGCCGAAACTGTCAAGGGAAAACGCGTTGAGACCCTCTCCCACCCGACCCCCGGGCGTGCGTGGAAACATCCCGACTTTCCCGCGCGGAGGGTCCCCCCCGGGGAGCGTTCAGTACGGCAGGTCGCACTGCAGGCACTTCCACTGAGGCATGTGCCTCTCGGCGTGCACACGCGCGCACCAGGTGCACTGCAGCTGGGTCTGCTAGGTGTCCTCCACCACCTCCCCCCGCGCCCCCCGCGTCCCTCTTGCGGTTGCGGTACGGACAACCTCACGCAGTCGTGCACCGTCAGCACCTCGTCGTCCGCGACTTCCTCCTCGCCAGCGGGGAGGAGGGCGCCGCCCTCGGTGTTCTTGGTGGGGGCGCCGGCCACGAGGTCCGCGAACTCCTTCATGGTGCTCGTGACGAGGGGGTCGCCGGGGGCTTGAGCGAGGCTCGGACCGCCTTCCACATGTCGGTGACGACGACGCCGAGGAAGGTGGTGTTGAGGCAGAACCAGCAGTCGTGCGTGGCCCACGTCTCCTCGAGGCCGAGCTCATGCTGCTGCGCCTGGTTGTGGTTGTCCACCTGGAAGTCAGAGGGGTGGAAAGAAGAGGCGAGTTAGCACAGAATGTGGGCTGTCAAACGTTGAGATTCGTAGATGCTCGCTCACTGTCAACAAAAGCCCAGACACTGTACATTTTCAGAGTCGAGTTAGTGTCGAAAAGTACATGTTGTCTGCTCACACGCTGCAGTTCACATACGTAGATTCGCAACTCAACAGCGGTTTTAGTTTAAAATCAAGGTGGGGGGGGATCTCACGCACCTTTGGGCTGTTGTCGAAGCACGTGGTGATGATCACCGGCCGGGCGACGCGGCGGGTGCACTGGTTGCCGTACGATTCTGGAAACGCCGCGATGTACGGCTTGCCCGGCGCCGTCGACCCGGCACCCACAGTCGTGATGAAGAACAGAACCTTCTTGGTGTTGTACTTGTACCCAATC
>Ga0307489_10003575_pt1 | contig 10301 bp, 15 predicted proteins | sample SB12metaG_FD_202247 | JGI IMG/M metagenome (GOLD analysis project Ga0307489, IMG submission 202247) | Sea-ice brine microbial communities from Beaufort Sea near Barrow, Alaska, United States - SB 1.2 | ecosystem: Environmental > Aquatic > Marine > Coastal | place: USA: Alaska | collected...
GGGGCTGGCCCCCGGATCCGAACGGATACCGCCCCCCGGGCCGCGCGCCGCGCGCGTCCTCATCAAGGTCGAGGACAGCACGAGCGGGGAGGACACGGACGGGGACGGAGAGGGGGAGGGGGCGGTGGGAACGGGCGGGGGGGAGGGGGGCGGCGAAGGGGAAGAGGAGGTACCGGGCGGGGAGGGGGCAGGGCTGCTGCTGCTCGGGGGGGCGGCGAACGATCCGGGGGACGACGGGGAACGCGGGGAAGCACCTCGCCGGAGCAACCCTGCGGATACGGCGGCTCTGGCGAAGCGGGGAAGAGGTGAGGTAGCAGCCGTCGACGACGCGCCTGCACCGAAGCGGCAAACTGGAGGCGCGCAAGCCGGAAAGTCAGGGCACCACGGCGTGACCGAGGTCGATACAAAAAACATCAAGAAGGCCACCCCGTGGCTTAAATGGCGCGCGGATCTGTGCGTGCCCGGCGGCAAACGACTTCCTCTTGGTCTGTTTCCCACCGTGGACGACGCAGCCCGGGCTTACGACGCGGAGGTTCGGCGGCGCGGGTGGGAACACGTGCGGCGCCTCAACTTCCCGCAGCCGGAGGAGCTGGCAGCATACACGCCGGCTGGGGAGCGCTGCGACGAGCGAGGGCTGCCCCTCACCCTCGCGCCGGAGCCACAGGTCGCCACACAGGGATCCAACCCCGCGCAAGGGGCCTCGGGTCAGCTGGCGCCAACACTCAGTGCGCAAAAGCCCGGCATGAGTGGGTTCTACGGCGTGTCACCAAATGCAACGAACAACGAGGCAGAACAATGGAAGGCTCTCATGAGCGTTCATGGCGCTGGAAATAACTACGCCGTTGGATATTTCGCCACAAAGGAAGAGGCTGCCCGGGCGTACGACGCGGAGGTGCGCCGGCGTGGGTGGGCGCACCTCAAGCGGCTCAACTACCCGAATCTGGCGGATGGCGAATCGCTGCCGCCCTCGTCCTCTGCTGCCAGGGCACCCCACGATATTGACAGTGAGGAGAGTGCCAGCGAGGACAGTGACAGCGAGGACGGTGACGGCGAGGACAGTGACAGCGACGAGGGTGACAGCGACGACAATGACGGTGACGACGACAGCGATGCTAGCGACGATGGCGACCATGATATCGGAGCGACGACAGCGGGAATAGCGATGACAGTGGCGAAGCTGCCGCCAAGCGAGAGCTACGATAATTATGAAGTAGGGTCGCCTGTTTGCGCAGAAAATGATATGGGGGTGAGAACAAATCGGTGGCGGCCCGAGGGTCGTGGTGGCAGGTAAACACAAAGTCGCTCACATCCACGGGCGGGTGACACATCGAGGAGAAGGAGGGGGCGCTGACATACAAAAACAAAAACCGATAAGAAACCCACTTAGTTCTGAGCATGCGGCGCATATCGTTAACATAACGCAACTCAACACGAAATTGTAATGCACTAGGACATACACTGGTCAACTGGGTTGGCTTGCTATTGGCCTCCGCCTCCTAAGAATTAATTGTCCAGCAGACTAGGTCCGACCGGCTGTGGGTCGCTCGCACAACACTAAGCGGCGGCGGCTAGGCAACCAGGAGCTTATGCGCGTGAAGCCACACCATAGAGTGTTATTCGTAAATATAATTGCATGCTAGCGGCCTCTGCCTTCTGAACGGCAGCGGCTAGGCGAAGAGCAGCTTCTGCGAGTTATGCCACGCCACCACCTCGTCGTACGGCAGCGCACCCCCGAAGCAGTCCAGCGCGCTCCCGACCGTGATCTAGGGCCGGGCAGATATTGCTCACCACGTCATAGGATGACCAACAAAGTCTACCGATAGGGTACTTTGGGGCGGTATGATGTGAACGTGCCTCATATGGAGAACCGAGCGTTCAAATGCGTGTCGATGACGTGGCGGGAAACTTTGCCGGGGCCTACCGTGATGTCCACTTTACCCCCCGCCGCCCCCCGCACCGTTTCCAAATCGGCAATGGACCGAACACCCCCCGCGTATGTCACGTCGATGGGGGAGTACTGCCTCAGCCTAGGGCCTAGCGTTAATTGCTAGCTATGCCATAGGATGCCACTCAACACACTACCAGTTCTGGTGGGGGAGGGGCAAACGGGGATGGCGCGGAGCGCGGTACGGTCACGATTCCAGTCCGTGCGCCACACGAAAATCACATGGACCAACACTGAGAATCTCAGTGTTGCCCCACTGTAAATTTATGCGGGCGAAAATCTAATAACTCAACAAACGTCCAAATCCCCGTTTGACCCCCCCAGTCGATGTGCGTAGTTGCTACTAGCCACGTCATAGGATGCCACTCAGCTCAACATACGAGGGTTCAACACGTGTGTCGATGACGAGGCGCGCAATATCAGCCAGGCCCTGCCCTAGCCGCCGCACCAGATTTGGGGTTTAGGGTTTAGGGTTAGGGCAATGTCTGGCAGGCCCTACCCCAACCGCCGCACCAGCTCCTCGTCGATGCCCAGCTTCATGCCCTCCACATCCACGCCGTGCACCTGCCACTAGGGTTGCAACACCGCGAGTAAACATCATCTGGTCAGGCGACCGTATCAAATAAGCATCATTTGGTCCGGTGCCCGTATCAAGTGGACATCATTTGGTCAGGTGATCATATGCTTGTCGAACTGAGTTAGTGCTGGCGATGAGGGGGGTGAAAGTAAACTAGTATAAGCTGGTTTGGGGGCTAGTGGTTAGTGGATTAGTGGGTTGGTATTGGGGACTACAGTGGGTTAGTAAAATAGGGGGGTGTTAACTAGGCTAGTTTAAGCTGGTTTAGGGGCGACAAGTATAATGTTTGTTGACAGCGCACTGCAATTGCAAAGTGACAACCCAAAGTGGCAACCAGCAGTGGCAGCCCTACCAGGAACTCGTCGCAGCTCCCGGCGAGTTTGTTCATCGTGGCCGCGTCCACCGGGAGATCCGTCCACTTCTGCCACCGATCCGTCACCACGAAGTAGTCGTCCTCCTTTTTGCAGCACCAAGGGCCTGGCAAATATCGCTCACTACGTCATGGGACGCCATTTAATTCAAAAATCGAGGGTGCAAAATGCGTTGGGTGACGTGGCAAGCATTGCCACGTCACAGCTTGCCATCCACAGGGCTCCGTTTGACTCAAGAAACGGGGGATCAAATGCGTTGGATGACGTGGCGGGCAATATGTGTTTTTGTCCGTACCGGCACGACAGGTCTAGCACAAGCCGCTCCTTGCCGACCGCCCGCACCATGGCCGCCAGCCGCTCCTCGTCCACGGCGCCGTCGCGGAGGGTCGGCAGGTACGGCTGTTTGGTCAGGTGACCATAATCAACACAATTTTGTTTGATGAACGACTGAATGATTCAGCGGTGGTCGGGTGTCCATAATCTACAACTCTGTTTCGTAATAGAACACACCTTACCGTCGCGGAAGACGTAGCTGGTGACTACGACGTGGCTGGCCCCGGCGTCGAGTAGCGGCGCCGCATTCTCCGCCGTCACCCCGCCGCCCACCTGCACACAAGGCCGGATACACTGCCAGCAGTCCAAATTAGCCTCATATAGTACCCGGAACCCACGACCATACAATCAGGAATCCGCTTGATGCCTTCACGCTCTGAGGTATCGCTTCCATGACACTATCCCACGTCGCAGTGCGCACTCTGGCCCCACCTGCAGCCCCCCCGGGTACGCCCTGCACGCCTCCATCGCGGACTCCAGCGTGGCGTCGTCGCGACTCAGCATGATGATGTGCCCACCCACGATGTAGGGCCTGTCAGATGTTGCTATCCATGTCATAGAATGTTCCTCAACTCAAGAAACCAGGGTTCACACGGTGCTGACGAGTTCTGAGCAATATCTACCAGTAATGTTTACCTGGTAGATATGCTCGCCACGTCATAGGATGCCGAGTAACTCACGAACCCAGGCTTCAAAATGTGTTGACGGATGTTTTGAGCGACATCTGCCAGGCCCCACCACGATGCCGTCCCGCTGGTACATACGCGCGAACTCGCCGCTGGGCTTGTCCGTCTCGAAGTTGGTCTCCGGGCGCTCGCCAATAGCCAAGGCCTGACACTCGGTCCTTTAACGTTTGCTCATGGTGTACCAGTGTACCCGCGCACACTCACCGCATCCTCCTCGCTGGCAACTTAGATGGTTTCAGGGACAATACAGCTCAAGTGCTTTCTGGAAACGGGGACGAGTGGCAAAGCCACGGGCGGCGGCAACGAGCAGGGCGGCGGCAGCGGCGGCAGCAGCAGTGGTGTACAGGTGCACTACGAGCAAAAAGTCAGGGGACGAGTGTAAGACCCTGCCCGCCACGCCGTCCGTAGAGTCTACGAGGGTGCCGCCCACGATCTGCTTGACGCGGCCTTGGTGGATGTCGATGCAGGGGCGGAAGCGGACCGCGCGGGAGGGGGAGGCCGAGGGGGAGTCACCGGACGACGACGACGCAGCCGCGCGCACATACGGGGTGGGGGAGCGGCCGGCGGCGAAGGAGGAGGTGGTGGCGGTGCGGCGGGTGGTGGTCGCGTGCGGCACGAGGAGCCGCGCGGCGGCGGCGGGTGCGGCGAAGGACGTCATTTGCAGCAGCTCCATGGTGGGCACTCCAGGGCTGCGGCTGCGGTGGCTGCCCTGCGCTGTGACGACGCCGGCGACGGGACACGGAGCGGTCACGGAGGCGAGCTCGGATCGGTAGCGACACACTGACGCTCAAGTACGGCCGCGGTGCGCTGGTGTTCAGTCGCCGTGGATGCTGGCCCAGCGCCGAGGTTTTGATGGACACGCGCCACGCGCCAATATTCCCAAACCCTAATAACCCTAAACTTGTCGGATGGGACTTGGACGTTCGGTGAGATCACAACTGGGGCACGCGCCTCGCCGCTGTCGCCATGGCGCCGCTGCAACTGGCCTTCCCCGACAAGTTCTACCTCGTGTGCGCCTTCTGCGACCAGTGCGTCCCCCCTTCCCTCCCACCCACCACGTCGCGTGCCATCCCTATGTTGTACAGTAGACTTGATTTCATTTCATTTCTGAAGCTGACCTGACCGTCTACGCGTCTTGGTCTGTTAGTAGGTGCTCACTCCGCCACACTGCGTGAAGCTTGTCTGAGTAATCACACCCTGTACGTGCGCCGTCTATGCGCTTCCAGAGCCTTCTTACTGTGCACCACACCCCGTGTGCGTGCGCTAACACTACAGCTATGTTTCTCATCCCGTTTCATTTTTTTTCGCGTGTCAACTCAACGGCGAGATTTTTGTTCTCAATCCGCCCTACGAACCGTCGAACCCGTCTCAGGCCGCCCCCGGGGTCGAACAGCATCACGGAGGACACCCGCCTGCTGCTGTACGCGCTGCACGAGCAGGCCACCAAGGGCCCGTGCAATGGGGCGCGGCCGTGGGGTAGGGCCTGGTAGATGCTACTATTGCTCGCCACGTCATAGGATGTCAATTTACTCAAGAAACGAGGGTTCGAAGTGCGTTGGAAGACATGGCGAGCAAAATCAGCAAGGCCTTAATGTTGGGGTTGTTCGACGGGGAGGACGCACTCCAATGGGACTCGTGGAGGACACTCGGCGACATGCCCGCGATGGAGGCGATGCAGCTGCACTGCAAGACCGTGGAAGTGGACAACCCCGAGTGGTGGGACCTGCCAGATATTGCCTGCCACGCCATCTAACGCATGTGGACCCTCGGTTCTTGAGCTGAATGGCATCCTATGACGTGGCGAGCAATATCTGCCGGGCCCTACCACGTGGTGGGACCTAATGACAGGCGACTTGGACGATGCCTCCAAGGCAGCCATTGTGGGCACCGCCAAAGAGTGCGCCGCAGAGTACTACGAAGCCGTCGCCGCGGGCACGCTGGTGCCGCCAAGGGAGGGAGGGGAGGAGGGAGAGGAGGCTTCGACGGAGGCGGGGGAGGTTGCTGCGACGGCGGCGCTAGCTAATGGAGGGCGCCGCCGCCTTGGCCGCGTCGACGACGAAATTCTCCGGCTACTGGAAGATTTTGAGGAAGCTGCGGCGATTGAGGAAGAGGCTGCGGCGGAGGAAGCAGCGGCGAGGGAGGAGGCAGGGGAGGAGGGGGAGGAGGGGGAGGAGGGGGAACAGGGGGAGGAGGGGGAGGAGGGGGAGGAGAGGGAGGAGGGGGAGGAGGGGGAGGAGGAGGAGGAGGAGGAGGAGGAGGAGGAGTCCCCGGCGCCGCCGCCACCGGCACAGGGCGGCGCCGCGTTCTCCCTCTTCGACCTTCGCAGCCGCATCGACGCGCTCGCCGACCTGCGCGCCGGCGGCGACGGTAGAGCCTGGCAGATATTGCGTGCCACGTCATCCGCCACTTGTGAACCCCTCGTTTATTAAGTGAAATGGCAATTGTCTGACGCGGTGAGCAACATCTGCCAGGCCCTGCGCGATGGCACCGTCACCATCTCCCCCAAAGCATCCACACACTACAAAACCAAAGCGACTTTGAACTCCAAAACTTCCAATGGCTCTACGAGTCATGACTCCAAAAGCTCGAGCTCAAAAGGTTCTGGAACAGTCGTCTCCAACCGCGAAAACGCCAACCCGAAATACGCGGGGATGCTGGATAAGTTGAAGACTGCCATGGACGGCGTCGGGGAGGAGGCGGCGGCGTCGGGGGAGGAGGAGATGCGCGGCATCGACAGTGACAGGCCCGTCGTAGGGCCTGGCTGATATTTCCCGCCACGTCATCGACGCGAGGTTTGAACTGTCGTTTTGTGACTTACATGGCATCGTATGACGTGTCGGGCAATATCTACCAGGCCCTAGCCTATGGCGTCTCCCTTGGATGACATTACCGCTATGCTGGTATGGGCCGCGCCGCCCGTGCACAGCGCCGCCGCGGGTGGTTGCACCGCCGCGGGGGGCGTCGGACTGCCAGGCGGGGGAGTCATTGAGCAGCACACACTCGACCGGCGTTGAACTGATGAACCGAGTCCGCAAGTTTGTATGAGCATTCACCCTGAAAGTAAGTTAGGATTCAGTTCGATCGTAATCGGGTGTTGGAGCACCCAAATTCCCTACATCAGTCTATTTGCCTGTGAGAACAGTCACTATTTGTGTTCCGGTACACGCGCACGGCGGGTTTTCTGACGAGAAACCGGGATAGGTTTTCTCATCTGCGCGCCCCGATTGTAGGGAAATTGGGTGCTCATTCGTATGGGCAAATCCCGATTTCGATCGATCTGAATCGTTAGCCTCTAATATTGGTTTGAGTGCATGTTCTGGATGACCCTGTGGCCTGGCATCCCCGTGGGGCGGTACCACCACTGCGCTTGGCGCCGCGGGGGCCGCGGGGGTGGTGAGATGTGGGTCAGTCACGGTAGGGACGAGACTCTTATGCATGCCACTTCGTTCACGTTCACCACGATTGCCGACTGCCGACTGCCGACTGTTAGGTCTGAGCAAGGCCGGTAAAGTGACCCCAGAATTTACCAGTTAAGAGGGGTATATTTTGATTCCAGGGGGATATCATGGTGGTATTAGAGGGGTCGTCTCGTGAAAATAAACCCTAAGACCTAAATCCTAAACCCTAAACTACTTTACAGTCTGTTAAATGGTAAATTCTGGGGTCACTTTACCGGCCCTTGGTCGGACCTAAGTGTTCCTTGAGGCAAACGCCACATCATTCGCCGCCTCTTCAGACCATGTTTCTTGACTTACACACCATCCACTGACGCGGAGAGTGTCACATTATTTACTTGTGGCCCTGAGCCACGGCAGCATGAACGGGCGCAAGCTGAGCGACACGTGGCGACTGGACTTGCGCACCATGACGTGGCGCGGGTGCGAGAGTGAGGTAGGGCCCGGCGGATGTTGCTTGCCACGTCAGAGGATGGTGTCCACCAATGAAACGAGTGGCAAAAATGCGTGTCCATGATGTGACCACAACGGGCCTGGCAGATGTTGCTCGTCACCTCATGGGATGCACTGTAACTAAAGAATCAAAGGTTCTGTTGGCGGTGGATGACGTGGCGAGCAACATTCGCCAGGCCCTAGAGCGAGGTGGACACAGCCGCGCTGGAGGGCGCCGCCGCGGTGGTGGCTCCCAACGGCTCTGTGTACATGTTCGGAGGCTGGGAGCGCAGCCAGACGGCGGCGCAGGCGGCGGCGGCGGCGGAGGGCGAGCCTTTGTTCCCGGTGATGCCCGTACGGTAGGGTCTGACAGAGTTGCTCGCCACGTAACCTGACGCATGTTGAACCCTCGTTTCTCGAATCGAATGGCATCCTCTGACGTGGCCAGCAATATGTAACGGGCACATTGCCCGCCACGTCATCGAAATGCATTTTGATACGATGTTTATTGAGTTACATGGCATCCCATGACACGGCAAGCAATGTCTGTCAGGCCCTATCATGCGATGCGTGGACCTATCGGACGCGGACTCCGCGGAGTTGGAATGGATCGACGCTTCCGCGGTTCCGCCTGACGAGCCGTACGAGGGGGAGGATGGGGATGCGGCGGCGGCGGGCCCATGTCCGCGCATGCACCATTCGGCCACGGTCATCGGCGGGGACGTGTACGTGTTCGGGGGGGTGCGGATTGGTGCAGCGGGCGGGAGTGCAGGTGCGGAGGAGGAAACGCTCGGGGACCTGTGGATATACGACGTGGAGGAGGAGGAGTGGAGGATGGCGGGTGACGGCGGCGGGGACGGAGGAGACAGCGGGCGTGGCGGCGGAGGAGGCGGAAGGGGAGGGTGGAGAGGCGAGGAGGATGGCGCGGCGCCGCTGCCGCCGGCGGACGCGCCCCCCGCAGCCCGCTATCAACACGCCGCCGCCGCTGCCGCCGACCGCTTCCTCCTCGTCTGGGGCGGCGCCACCGGCAGGGCACACAAATAACGCTCGCCACATCATCCACTCTCCTCCCTCTTCTCTCATCTCTCCTGTCTCCTCTCTCCTCTATCCTCTCTCAATGCTCCTCTCTCCTCTCTCTCCTCTCTCCTCTCTGTCTCCTCTCTCCTCTGTCAATGCTCCTCTCTCCTCTCTCTCCTCTCTCCTCTCTCCTCTCTCCTCTCTCCTCTCTCAGCTCAACTACCGTTAAACCCTCGTTTCTCGAGTTACCTTGCGTCGTTGACGTGTCAAGCAATTAGTAATATGTCCCTCTCCGCCGGCAACGTGCTATCCGACCGTGACCTTCACGTGTTCGACACGGTTTCAAACCGCTGGGTCAAGCCCATGGTGACCGGCAAGCCGCCGGCGCCACGCTCGGGCCACGCCGGTAGGGCCTGGCAGATGTAATTCGCCACGTCATAGGATGCCATATGACTCATTAATTGGGGGTTCAAAGTCTGCTGAATGACGTGGCAAGCCATATCCGCCAAATATTATTTGCCACGTCATGGCATGCCATATCACTCAATAACTGAGGGTTCAAAGTCTGATGAATGACGCGGCAAGGCAATATCTGCCAGGCCCTTCACTCGGGTTGCATTTTGGGGACTCACTGGTACGTGGCCGGCGGCGGCGACAATTCTGAGGCTCGGCCCGAAACGTACCGGCTTGAGACCAAGGATGCGGGCGCGGTAGGGCCTGGCAGCTGTTGCTTTCCACGTCATAGGATACCATTTAACTCAAGACACGAGAGTTCAAAATGTTTTGGATAACTTGGCAAGCAATATCTGCGAGGCCCAAATAACTCAAGACACGAGGATTCAAAATGCGTTGGATGACGTGGCGAGCAGCATCCGCCAGGCCCTAGGGCGCGGGACTGTATCACTGGAACGTGATCAACCCGGGCACGGATGGGCAGGCGGCGGCGGTGGGAAAGGAGGTAGGGCCTGGCAGATATGGCTCATTCTGACTGTTTGCTCATATTGTGCCAGCGTACCCTCCACAATCCACACTCTGCTTCCCTGGCCTGACCACTCGTTACCACTAAAATGTAGGGCCTGGCAGACGTTGCTATTGCTCGCCACGTCATAGCATGCATTCACCTCAAGATATGAGGTTTTAAGATGCGTTGTTGACGCGGCGGGCAGTACTTGGTTGTCCTTGCAAGGAGGGGCTGAGCCTGGTGCCGTTTAGGGGTGCGACCGGGGACTTCCTTGTGGCGTTCGGCGGGTCGGACGGGACATGCCGGGATGCCGTGTATGCTCTGCGGCTCAGCAGCAGCGGGGACGAAGCTTGGGCGGCGGCGGCGCGGCTGATGCGATGACACGTCCACTAGCGCAGGGAGGATGCGGCGGTGGTGGCAGTGGGATCTAGGCGGCGGCGCGGCTGATGAGATGGCGTGGGGACTAGCAGGGGAGGCGGCGGCGGCGGCGGCGGCGGCGGCGCGGCTGATTAGATGACCTTGAT
>Ga0307489_10003576_pt1 | contig 10301 bp, 10 predicted proteins | sample SB12metaG_FD_202247 | JGI IMG/M metagenome (GOLD analysis project Ga0307489, IMG submission 202247) | Sea-ice brine microbial communities from Beaufort Sea near Barrow, Alaska, United States - SB 1.2 | ecosystem: Environmental > Aquatic > Marine > Coastal | place: USA: Alaska | collected...
GCCCGTTTCTTTACGGCTCTGACCGCAATGGTGGACTTTACATCTTCAAGTTGAAGGGCAAAGGATTCGGCAAGAAATAGACTGGAGTTAGAAAAGAAGCCATAGCGAGCTATGACCTATATAGTGACCCAGGTCGTAGCTCGCCGATACCGAATGACGTCGCCGAAAATATTATCGCTGCCGCTGTGCCAGCCCAAGTTACTATTCAGCTAGAGGAACATATCACCCAACTACTCGACGAGAGAAGTCATCTTTTTGACATGTGTGGGATAAGTGGACATGCCGCTATCGGTGAGCTTGATCCCGATCCTGACCAAGTCATGAATTTACATGGAAAGCAATTATAAAAAATCAGTTAGTCATCGAAGCTAACAGATGTCTTTGGAAATGTATTGGGTAGGAATTTTTGTGGGGCGCTATGAACTAGAGTTTACCTGACCGACATAACACACTAATTTATTCACCCAATGACCGCTTCACGCCCTGAGATATTTAGTCAACTTTACTTATGCGACTCGCAGTTATGGTGGCAAACGAGATCGTCTAAACCAGTTTTCCGAGTTACCGTAATAACTGCTGTTGCCTTAATAGGGTAAGACTATACAACTGTCTTAGGCAACAAATGGTAGAAATCCGACAGCCTAAATGCACTATATCGCTTAAATTGTTAGGACATTACTATAACGGTCGTCGGATTGAGAGGCATCTATTTCACTTTTTGTGTCACTTTAAATTTACTCCAGCTGCCTATGGCACCTTGACCAAACAAGCGTTCTGACATAGGAATTGAGACACTTAATTCTGGCGCATCGGGATGCTGATAGGGATATGCATCCAGCAAACTAAATAAACCATGACCAATCACAAACGAATTAAGTCTGTCTTTAAGGGGTTCACCATCACCTGTGGAGGGGGCATACCCGGAAAATGGAACCTCTTGTTTATCTAAAGGGACACCTACATTATCAACCCGAGCAAAGAGTTGTCCATTGAGGAAATATTCCACATAGGATTCGTCAGGCCCACGGGTGTATCTGATCGAGACTGTTTGTTTTTTGCCTGGATTAATATCAACTTCTTTTATTATTTGCGTGTAGGCAAGATCTAAGCCTGTACCTGGACTCCCGGTGACCACGGTAGGTAATCGCTCGATTAACGCAAATGCCTTATTTTCTGATATAAACCAATCAAATAATTGGCCTGTTTCAAAATTAATCATGTTTAAAACCACACCCGCCTGCTGACCTTCTATTGCAACATCTTGATAGGGCACGTCACATGGGTCACCTACATTTCCATATGAAAATGCGGCGCCATAGCAGCCCTGAATCAGACGATAAGGCTCCGTTCCTGGTGTGTGTGCAACAATCTCAGCTGAAAATTCCAAAGACCCACTTTCTGGCACAGAAAACGTCTCAGTGCTTATCGCAATATACTTTAGATGATCAAAAACACTGAAGTCAACGCCCACATGGAAAGGTACCGCTGTGACAATAATATCCTGTTTTGACACCGACAAGCTTCCCCCGGCGGCGAGTTCTAATGGTCCATAAATATTGGCCCATTTTTGATTATACTCGGTAATGTCTTGCGCATCATACATCAATACATAATTGCCATTTGAGGCTGCAAAAGCATTGATATTGAATAATGCAAGGCAGCAAGTAAAAAATGTGATTACCCTGATGTGCCTATCTGGCTGTAATACTGTTTTCATAACACTTCCCTTAGTTAATTTTAAATAAATATTGGCCTTCATCGACCGCTCTAAACATGCGGAATTTACAAATATCAGCCACTTCTTTAAATCAATGTACATAATCTCATCGCGCTGATATTGAAATTATGATCTAGATCAAAACTGATAATGGTTCAGGAAATTAAATTGAGCTCGCTGCATGGATATAATGATATCCATTTAACAGAGAAAGCAGAATGTCGCTGCCCAGACATTCAATTAATTGCAGTTGATGAAGTTAGCCAATATTTTTACTAAACCATCGTCATTTTTATAGCCTTAACCACCTCAAGTAAGTGTTTTTTTTGTACCTGCGCGAAATCAGCGGCTCTGTCCCACAGATTACAAATTATCCATTTTTTGTTGAGTGAGCGTTTATTTCATCTCTTCCAAATAAGCAATGTTTTGCATTTGTTAACTTATTTGTCTATATATTAGGTATAACTTATTAATATTGCACTTCAAGCATTTCAGATAAAAAGGACGGCAATTCTACCAATGTAAACATCGTTAATTTTCAGTAAAGATGGGTTATTTAGTCAATATAAATGCAAAAAATCATAACGAGGATAAGTATGAAAAAATTACATATTTACTGTCGGGTCAGTTATTTACTGTTGCTGCTTATTACTGCTGGGTGCGCATCACAAAGTGGATGGGAAACTCAGTCGGCATCTCCTACATTTGTCAACGGAACACGAATTCTTGCTGAGGTCGTTATGATTACAACTCGTGATCAGAGCCTGTCCAACAAAGGTTTGTTATTGGGTTGGAGGGATAAATTAGTGTCAGCTGGATATACTGACAATGACATCGTTGATGGCAGTGAAATAACAATTTTTACCTATTGCTATGGCTGGAATAGTGGTGTTCCTATATGTGCTCATCACGGTCACTACGTTGCTCATGTGCCTGTTGAACTGCAAGGAAAGCTCAAGGGCGATTTGGATGCCACTTGGGATACATCGGGTGATTTAGTTGAAGTTGAGCTGAGTAAAACACCTAAAGGTTTCATTGTAGGAAAAGTTGTAAGACTATTCCGAAAATCAGATGACTGGGGTCCTTGCCGTAAAGTCAGTCTAGAACAAACTTCAGAGTTCTCAGCTGTATTGTCTACTCTCGCTGGCATTGGCCCAGCTAGAGCCATGTGGATTGATTGTGATGAGTCGAATGCCGAGGGGTGGACTAGACGTCCAATTCTCCACGGACCTCAATCTGCGGGACCGCCCATATCTGAGTGGGTTAAATTATAGTGATGAGTTTGCTGTAAACTTGCAGGCGGTGATTTTTACGGACTTTATGCGCCAAATTTAACGACAATATTCTGATAATGAGCTGGAACGTTCGATAAGACAGGCAATTCAACCTGACGGTACAAGCGTGTATTCAATGACGTCAATACCTACCAGTATTTATCAGATATCGATTTGAGCCATATCATTATTTATATGAGGTCTTTAGAGGGGGGACCTGAAAATATAGATTATTTGTCACCTAGTTTTCAATATCGAATAGGCGTTATTCTAGGAGAGCATAAACCGATTGTAGATTCTATTCTCACGCACGTTCCACCAAAACTAACACCTCCCAATCATGCTGAAAAACTTGGAAAGTATCTGGCTTACTCAGTTTGTGCTGAATGTCATGGAGTTGATTTAAAGGGTTATATAGGTTTTTCGCCTAACTTGCTAACTAGTCTGGCATATCAAGATTTAGATTTCAAAATCTTAATGACTGAGGGAATTGGTTTGGGAGAACGAGATTTAGGTTTAATGAGCATAAGCAGTAAAGAGCGTTTTTCTCTTTTTTCAGACGAAGAAATCTTAGCTTTATACACATATTTTCAATCTGAACAATTTGTGCAGGATATGCAATAAAAGGCAATTAAGCGAACGAAAAGTGTCCGTTTTTCTTAACAATATTAAAACTAGTCCGCCTACTTTTTTTCTCATATCTATTACCTTCTTTTCCCTCTCCTACTTACCATCCAGCTGATTATTCTATTCCTTTATTATTTCCCTAAACTTTCTTCACTAGCAGCTCTTTTATTCTTAGCGACTTTTGCAGCCTGTTTTTAAATAAAAAATTTATTTATTAATATTTTTTAAAACAAAACGGAATAAATCAATTTTTGATTCGTTATCCCAGTGTCATTCAAAGCAAACTAAGAGGAAACCTAAAATGACTAAGCTAAATAAAATAGTACAAGTAATGGTAATTGCAGGCGTTGCACAGATTTCAGTGAGCGCGTTCGCTGCCGACACAAGCGCTAGCCAATCCATCAATGCTGCTAATGAAATTAAAGTATCACAATCGACCAATGCAGAGTCTGGTCAAAATAGCATGAAGATGAACAATGACACTTCAGCAACGTCTTCGGCGAAAGTAGACGCAGAGACTGATAATACTCCAATGTCAGGCTCAGAAGAGACGATAGAAAATAAAGAAAGCTCAGATGGTTCGATTGAATCAGATAGCTCTGCTGATAATGATGATTCGGATGACTCAAATAGCTCTGAGGATGAAACAGAAGAACAATCGAGCACAAATAGTGTGGATATGACCAGTTTAGTAAAAATTGACGCCGTTCAAACAGCAACTATTAAAACACTAGATACGCTTTCTGAAGCAGGTAATGACCTAGTTATAGGAACCTCGGATAGCTTCGAAGGCCAACTAACCAGTGTATATTCATTAGCAAGCAACACTACGCTAGATTCAGTATCGTTTCTAAGCACTGATACTAGTCCGCCAGCAGCGCCTTCTGAGTCTATTGGTGATAGTGACGACGTATTGGCCCAAGAACCACCTGACAGCCCAATAACAGGAGACGAAGCTGACAGTACAGTAACAGGAGAGGCGGTAGATAGTGACATGTCATCAGGTTTAGATAACTCAATATTAGCTGAAAACACAACTAATTTGACGAACGAACTGGCAACCACATTAGCGCAAGATAACACATTAACTTCCGCTACCGATGCATCAACGGTTGTCGACCAAGCGATTCAGGCTAATTTAGTTGATTCAATCACTAGCAATACTCAGAGCTCGGTTTCTGAATCGGTGAATAGTCAAATCAGTACTTTGGTTTCTGAACAGATTAATAACCAAATCGCCGTTGCCACAGCAGCTGAATTAGTCAACAACATTAGCAATGACTTAAGTCTAGGTCTCTAATTATTGACTTACCTAATAACGCCGGCCGAGGTTGGCGTGCATCTCATTCTCATGAGGATCCTACAATGAAATTACTTATTTATAACATTATTGGTTGGTTAGCGGTATCTGCCAGTGCTAACGTAATAGCAGATTCAAAAAGTGACTTAAGCATTAGCGGTGAAGTTAACGCAGGATTAATTAACAATTCAGCATTGAGTGTGGACGAGATTGATAATGTGTCTGACGAGAGCGATAGTGGTAACGAAATCGGCATAACACTTAACGCACAATGGTTGCCAAATGAAAAATTCAAACTGGGTACGGGATATTCTTATCAACAACAAAATTACAATAAATTCAGTCAATTTGACCTGGCACTTCATCAAGTCAACGTAGATACCAGCTACCAATTAAATACGGGCGAAATCGGGGTTAGACTTGATGTCGCTACAGCAAGCTTGACGACGAAGACATTCTTGGATTTTCAACAGGCTACTATGTATTACGGTTTATTTATTCAGCCACAAACATATGTGCGTACCAGCTTCAAAATCAAGAATAAATCATTTGCAGAATTAACCGATAGAGATGCAGAGGCTTTGGCCGTATCGGCCGATATATTTCACTTTACCAATAACGCGAATACGATGTTGATGGTTGGCTTTAATATCGAAAGAGAAACAGCAATTAATGAAGCCTTTACGTTTAAAGGACTGGGGTTTGGTACTAAAGTTTCACACAAGTTTACATTATTCGGATTAGGTTCTCAGATTGGCCTAGATTGGCGCTACCAGGTTAAAGATTATATGAGCATTGAAAACTTTGAAGCTGAGTCTCAAGATGAATCCGAAAGAGATGAAAATAGACAAGTCATTACTGCAACTTGGTCCGTTAATATATTAGACGATTTAGCCATCAAGACAGAATTAGAAAGCGGAGATTATGGGTCTGACCAAGACAGCTTAACTTATAAACAAAACGTAGCAAGCGTAGGTATTAGCTATAAATGGTAGTGCTGTTAGCGATTAGCGCCTTAAAACCCGTCGATTCGCTTACCTGTCTTGACTGCATTGCTCCGAGACAACTTGTTCAAGGATGAACAATGACATTCGCCAAGAGAAAGCGTCTAGCTTGGCTCGTCATTGAAATTACTGCATTTATTGCTGTTATTTTTACCCCGCCCAAAAGTATAAATCAAATCGCTTGTTTTCAATAAGTTGACAGTATCGCCATAACCCTAAATAATCTAGAGCAAGCGACACAACAATAATGCTTAATTACCTTAGGATCATCATGGATAAACAAGTCAGCGCGCGCAGCACGAGCCAAAAAGCATTACGCATCAATTTAGACGAAAAAAAATACGGTACGATCGTTGAGATTGGCGCAGGCCAGGAAGTGGCGAGACAATTTTTTCTCGCCGGTGCCGCTGCAGGAACAATTGCTAAAACCATGTCGGCTTATGATATGAAATTTTCTGACGCTATTTACGGCGTTCAAGAAGATCGACGCTACGTGAGTAAGTCCAGAGTCCAAGCGATGATGGATCAAGAATTTAAACTCGTGGTTGATCGAGTTGGTGATATTCGTTCCAAGTCCTCACGCTATTTTGCATACGCTGCCACGGTCGCTGCAAAGAGCTTTAAAGGCGATAATGAGTGTCATGCTTGGTGTGGCATAAGAGTTCAAATGTACCCCGGTGCTGAAGCCTCTGAAATAACTATACATGTTCGAATGTCTGACGATAACGCAGAAGCCCAGCAACAAGCATTAGGGGTAATCGGTGTTAACCTTATATATGCTGCATTCTACTATTTTGAAAATCCTAGAAAAATCATTGATTCGTTGACTGACAATATAAAAAGCAACCGTATTGAAGTCGATTCAATTGATTTTCAAGGTCCCTATTTTGAGGACCTAGATAATAGAATGAAAAATATTCACTTAATTAGAAGCTGGAAAACACGGGCCATAATGTTGAAACCTGATGGTTCAGTCGCTGTGCCCGCAGAATTACTTTACAAAAAGAATGTACTAACGATCCGCGGCTCCTTCCGGCCAGTGACAAAGCTAAATATAGATATGATCGAACAGGGTAAAAAATCTTTCTATGAGCTTGAAGATGTGACACCCGAGAACTCCATTGCCATTGCTGAAATTTCACTTAACGATGCGAAAGGTAATGACGCCAACTTTTCAGAACAAGATATTATTCAGCGTGTGCAAGTTTTGAATTCACTGGGTTATCATGTGATGGTTTCAGACTACACCCGCTACTTTTCGCTGCGCGCATACTTTCGCCAATACACTAACCTTAACATTGGTATCGTGGTGGGCATGATAAACGTCAAGCAAATTTTTGATGAAGATTTTTATCGTGGTGTCGAAGGCGGCATCTTAGAGGGATTTGGTAAACTATTTCCTGACCACACACGTTTATTTGTTTATCCGGAGCTTAATTCAGAAGGTGAAATTAGTGAGTTCACCGATGTAAAGGTGCCCGAGCACTTACGCTTTTTATATCGCCATTTACTCGAAAACGGTTTCATTTCCGGAATCGAATGCAGTGATAAAGCATTGTTTAAAATATTCTCCCGGAGCATATTAAAGCAGATCCCCAAAGGGCGGGGTTCTTGGGAGAACTATCTTCCCGAAGAAGCCGTCAATGAGATTGTAAATCATAAATTCTTTGGGTTTAGAGACCAATAGATAGCCTCTATTTGAATATTAGTTATTGCCCCTTTCAACGGGTGTTGATTATGTAGACTTTAGGTTATACTCGCTTTTTTGCACTATCTGCATTTTCGGAACCGTTATGCGTTCAATCCTTGTATCTATCTTAGCCCTCTTTTTGGCTATTTTTTTGTTGCTATTAGGCAACAGTTTGCTCACTACGCTGTTGGTTTTACGCGGCGTTTCAGAGGGTTTCTCTGGGCAATTTTTAGGTATACTTACGTCGGTCTACTTTTTAGGCGCATTCGTAGCAACGTTACTTGCTTCTAATATGATAAAGCGCATGGGTCATATTCGCTGTTTTACGTTCTGCACTGCCTTGCTTGGATGCAGCGTTTTAGCTTACGTTCTCTTCGTCTCACCAGTGGCATGGTTGTTTATTCGATTTTTTACCGGTTTTGGTATGTTTGTTGTGTATACTGTGGTCGAAAGTTGGCTAAATGGTCAAACGCAAGATACATATCGCAGTCGCGTATTCTCCATCTATACCCTCATCAATTTAATCGCTGTTGCCGCTTCACAGCAACTATTGTTGGTCGACAATGCCACTAGCTATACGCTTTTTATCATCGCTAGTTTTCTTATCACCGCGGCTGTTATGCCAATATCATGGACACGTTTACAACAACCGCATGTGGCCGTCGATATGCCATCGATGAGTATTCTAAAAGTGTTTGATGCTGCGCCCGTAGCCGTAACTGGCTGTTTAGTATCGGGCTTAATTATGGGGCCATTTTGGGGATTAACACCATTATTTGTGAGCGAATTGGGCTACACTAATCAAGAATTAGCTGCTTTTATCTCGCTTTCTATTCTTGGCGGCGCTTTGATTCAATACCCAGTCGGTCGTTGGTCAGATTACATGGATCGCCGACGCGTTATTCTGTTTACTTTTGTACTAGGCGCTCTAGTGGCATTATCGATGGTAATTTGTGCCAAATATTTTTCAGACCAACGTGGGTTAATAACTGTCCTTTCAGCGATTTTTTGTGGACTTGTACTGGCTGTTTATCCTATATCGGTCGTCCACCTCGTGGATCGAATTAATAAGGACCATCTGGTCGCTGGCTCCAGTAGCCTATTAATGATTTATGGTTTAGGATCTTTTATTGGCCCCGCTATTGCTGGATTTGCACTAAAATATATGGGCGTAAGCGCGCTGCCCGCCTACTATCTATTCGTCCTAGTGATATTTAGTTTCATCCTAATAGTGCAATTAATCCGCTCACGCATCGTTGAAATACCGGAAGACCATGAAAGTCGATATGCTGCGATGGTGCGTACATCACCAAATGTACTCCCCATGCACCCCGAATCTGAAGAGGTGTTGGATATACCAGAAGAGCGTCGCAGCGAAGATAATGCGGACCAAAAAGTTAGCTGAAAATTTAGCATAGGATAGATTTTTGACACTGGCAGAGTGAATGTATACTCCTAAATAAATCCTTCGCTACATAATCTGCTGTGCAGCACTTTAATATGTTGCGGTCCAATTTCACAACAGCCACCAATAATCGATGCACCATTTCTGACCCAACTCATGGCATGTTCCGCATACTGCTCGGGGCTCAAATCTTGGCGCATTTCAAGGGTCTCTACAGTGTCTCCAGGATACAATGACTCTACAGATACAAAGCCATTAGCATAAGCACCAAACAGCCCATTTTGCTTACTCAATAACGACCAGCATTCACTTATTGCTTCTGGTTGACTGCAATTTAATAATGTAGCTTGAGTATTCAAAGACTCAAGCGCCAGCAAGGCATCTTTTAACGATTCCCCACTGCGTAATTGCTCAGGATGGTCGTCACTGACAGTGAATGCAAGCCATACCGGTTTGCCACTTTCAATTGCAGCCGTGCATGCAGCAAGCGCCTCGGTTATAGATGACATTGTTTCGCATATAAATAGATCGCTCGCTGGCGATTGCAGTTCAACAAGGCGACGGTAGGTAGCTAATGAGTTATCGAACGACAGGGACACTTCTGGCCGATAGCTAGCAACTAATGGTGGCAGACAGCCTGCTATTTTAACCTCATCACACTGAGCCAAGTCAATCGCCTCTCGCGCTGCATTCATGGCTCGCTGATGAAGCGGAGCTAATTGAGAAAGCTGATTCTCTCGTTTTAAGCGCTGGGGGGTTGCAGTATAAGTGTTAAGCGTGATTACACGCGCACCGCTATCGATGAACTCATGATGCAGATCTCGAACAAGCACTGGCTCATTCAACATGATGTCAGCAGACCACATAGGCGTTACCGCACGTGAACTTCTGCGCAATAATTCTTGCCCCATGCCTCCATCAAGTAACGTGATACTGCTCATTTACTTCCCTCTTATTTATTTGTATGACAAACCCTCTCAGCGGTATTGTATTGCCTAAGAATTGTATTGCAACTGCTAAGTGAATTACCCCGCGACATCGCTTTGCTCTGATCACGGGGCTTCTACAATCTAGTTTTAAACTAGGCTGCTTCTTTTTTCTCAGATCCAACAGCAAACTTTGATCGTTCAAAGACGTTCGTTTGATTAGCTGCTTTGTGCTGAGCATTGGGCTTAACCCTATCGACTATCCCAGCCGCTATTAATCCTGTTTCACCTGACTTAGCTACCGACATGGCGGCTGACCAGTCACGACACTGTATTGTGCCGCACTGGTGACAGGCGA
>Ga0307489_10003577_pt1 | contig 10299 bp, 19 predicted proteins | sample SB12metaG_FD_202247 | JGI IMG/M metagenome (GOLD analysis project Ga0307489, IMG submission 202247) | Sea-ice brine microbial communities from Beaufort Sea near Barrow, Alaska, United States - SB 1.2 | ecosystem: Environmental > Aquatic > Marine > Coastal | place: USA: Alaska | collected...
TAATCTTGTATAATTTACTCTCACTCTAAGGAAACACATCCTATCCTCTCCTCTCAGGAGGGCGCCGCTAGCACACGTACCTGCTTGTGGCCGGGTCTCGCTCTGGTCTCGCTCCATCTCCACCTCCCGGGTTTAGGGTTTGGGAATTATGAACCCTAAACCCTGACTCCTATACCCCGAAACCCTATCTCCACTCTCTGTCATCCACCCTCCTCCCGCCCATCCACTCTCAGTACACGGCGAGGTACCCGTTTTTTTCTAGGCTACCGTATAGCGTCACCTCCTGTGTGAAAGGGTGCACCTTCTCGCGCCCCTTCTGCGGCCGCTCCCAATCGTAATAATGCGGCCTCGAGTCAGGGGCTTACACTCGTCCACTTCTCAGCTCAACCTGAGCCAATTCTGACACAAAATACACCCTAGACATCCCCTAATCCCCCCTAGCACCTCCTACACACCCCCTAAACAACCCCTAAATGCACCCCCTGTCCCACAGCGCTCAAGTTGAGCTTAAATGTGGATGAGCGTAAGCCCCTGCCTCGAGTACTTGGCGAAGTAGTTCGATGACTGGAACCCAAACAGATCCACCTTGCGACACATCTTCAGCGCCAGTACGCAGGGCCGCGGCCGCTTTGCACGCTTCCAGGTTTAGGGTTTGGGTTTTAGGGCTCAGGGTTCAGGGTTTAGGTAGATCAGACGGTCGCGCGGCAGGGTGCGTGGGCGGGGCAGGCGGCCATGCACGTCTTGCAAATGCAGTATGACAAAGCACCAGAAGCTAGAAATTTTCGGGCCCTTGCTCAAAAACTTCAACTCAAGATTCTTGAGTCAAAAGACCCCATATCGTGCCGTATAGTTGATATGGCGTCTTTTTACTCAAGAATATTGAGTTGAATTTTCTAAGCAAGGGCCTGATTCATAGCGTCAGGCGCTTCGTAATGAATGAGTTCAATTATTCGGCTTTGGGTTTAGGGCTCACCCCACCAGCACGACCCCCACGAGGCCGCTGCTGGGCTTGTCGCCGCGCTGCTTCACCTAGCTGTAGCAGCGCAAGATAAATGTGAAAGCAAAACTTGAAAGCAGTATATAACAGATCAGTTACAAGAAATTGGTTTCAGGCTCTTTCAACATGGGTTTCACAGGGTCCTGCACCGCCCTACCCAGCTCCACGCGTGGCACAACATCTCCGGGTCCGTCATGAACGTGCGATCCTGCACCTCCTTCGCCTGTTGCTGGTACAGCTTCGCCCACTCCTTGATGGCGTAGCTGTGCCGCACTGTGGTCACGCGCATCTCGCCGCCATCGGGCAGGGGCTTTCTGTCGTCCACTTTTCAGCTCAACCTGGGCCGTTTCTGACACAACATACACTCTACACACCCCTGACCTAAAAACCCCCTAAATGCACCCCCTATCCGAAAGAAATCACTTACGTTGAGCCGAAAAGTGGACGAGTGTGTGCCCCTGCCGTCGGGCCCCTTGTAATCCACGGAGTTCAGTATCCGCAGCGTGGTCTTCATCCCCACGAACTGCTCGAACCCCTCCGTCCAAGGGCTTACACTCGTCCACTTTTCTGCTCAACGTAAACACTTTCTATGGGATAGGGAGTGCATTTGGGGGTTGTTTCGGGGATACTTAGCAGGTGTCAGCAGGTTGTAGGCGGTGTTTAGGGTGTGTTTTGCGTCAGACACGGCTTAGGTTGAGCTGAAAGGTGGACGAGTGTAAGCCCCTGCCTCCGTCTCCGCCGCGTTGAATCGAATCACGGCCTCGTGCTTATCGATCGCCTCCCCGAACTGCGTTTCGAGTAAGCTGCCGCTGTTCAGGGACTTACACTCGTCCACTTTTCAGCTTAACCTGTGCCGTTTCTGACGCAACAACACACCCTCAACACCCCCTAATACCCCCTGCCACCCCCTAAACGCCGCCTGAACAACCCTTGAATGCACCCCCTATTCCACAGAAAGCGCTTAAGTTGAGCCGAAAAGTGGACGAGTGTCAGCCCCTGCCGCTGTTGCCCACCACGGCACAGGACTTGTACATGCGCCAGGTGGGGTCGGTCGGATCGGTGTATGGGTCGGTCGGCGGGAGCGAATCCGCCAGCTTTGACACCTGACAGTAGGGCCCAGTGACACAGGGTGTAGGGTTTAGGCGGTGGTGCACAGGTGCACTATGAGCAAACAGTCAGGGACGCTGTGCCACAGGTGCACTATGAGCAAACAGTCAGGGACGCTGTGCCACAGGTGCACTATGAGCAAACAGTCAGGGACGCTGTGCCACAGGTGCACTATGAGCAAACAAGTCAGGGACGCTGTGTCACAGGTGCACTATGAGCAAACAGTCAGGGACACTGTGTCAGGCCCTCGGCGGTGGCAACACGCAGGGCGGCGGCGGCGGCAGTGGTGCAGTATGAGCAAACAGTCACGGGGGACGGCATGTTGAGTCCGACCCCGCCTTTTTGAGTTCGGCGTACGTGCGGAACTTCACCACCGCAATGCAGGGCCGGACACGCCGTTCCCTCACTGTTTGCTCGCAGCGAACTGGTGTAATCGTACTCACCTACCGCATCCTTCTCCTGGTGCACCAGGGGCACGAGCCATCGCAGCCGTGGTACGAGTGGCTGTGGTAGCTTCGGTTGTGGCTGTGAAACCACTCAAGTGGACAATACCATAGTTACCTTGTGCGTAGCGCACCAGCACACATACCACAGTACGAGCACAGTGATCAAGGGGAAACTGAGAAACACCACAGCGACCACCACAACCACAGAGCCACAGCTGTGATGCGGCTTATTGGACGCTAGAAAAGGGGGACGGCGCGCGAGGCCCCGCCGCGGTGCCGCCGCAGCTGAATGCGCGCGTGCTCTTGATAGCCTTGCGGCTCAGAAACACCGGCACGCTGTGGTTCAGCAACGCGTTGATTTCCTGCTTGAACACCGCATTCTTTGTCAGCGTGCCGTGAGCCAGGGGCTTACACTCGTTCCCAATTCCGCTCAACTTGAGCTTACCTTGCCCCTTTCCGCTCTACTTAAGCTTACTTTGCCCCATACACAGCCCAAATTAACCCGTGGATGTGGCCCGAGGTGCTCAAGTTGAGCCCTAATGTGTGAGATGTGTCCTGAAGGTCCTGAAGTTGAGCTCTGAAGTGAGCGAGTGTAAGCCCCTGCCGTTAGCGTTGAAGTCGCTCTCGCCGCCGCCGCCGCCGTCGGTGAGGCTGCGGCTGCCATGGTCGGTGCTGCCGCCAACCAGGGCCTCACACCAGTTCCCTTCGTGCAAGCTTAGGCACCAGGGGCTTACACTCGTTCCCATTTCCGCTCAACTTGAGCTTACTTTGCCCCTTTCCGAACGTAAGCTTACTCTGTCCCCCAAATGACCCAAATTGACCCGGGCAGGTGTCCCGAAGGTGCTCAAGTTGAGCTCTAACGTAAGCGATGTTTTCCGAAGGTCCTCAAGTTAAGCTCTGAAGTGAGCGAGTGTAAGCCCATGTTAGGCACCCTCGCGCCTCGCCCTCCACAATCGCTACCCATCGGCAGGGAGTACGAGTAGGACGCGGCGACTGTGTACGACTACACCAGTACAAGTACACGATGAGCGAGCAGTCAGGTCGAGGTAAGACGGGGACGACGGGTGTGGCCCTGCCGGCGTCGAGCTCCAGGCCGCGGGCGCGGAACGCCACGAGCGACATGGAGGACATGAAGGCGGCCGCGGCGAGGAAGAAGAACCCGTTGCGCCAGGGCTTAGACTCGTTCAATTCAAAGCTCAACTTGAGGACCTTCGGGACACATCGCTCACGTTGGAGCTCAACTTGAGCACCTTCGGAACATATCCACGGGTTAGTTTGGGTTGTATGGGGGACAAAGTAAGCTTAAGTTGAGCGGAAAGGGGCAAGGTAGGCTCAAGTTGAGCGGAATGGGAACGAGTGTATGCCCCCTGCCACTGCGCCCCGCCCAGTGCAGGAACCGCTTCAGCCGCGACGCCGCCCCGCCACCGCCGCCGCCGCCGCTGCCGCTGCCGCCGCCGCTGCTGCCTGCCGTGCGGCTCGGGGTGGAGAGGAGCAGCGACTCCTTCCCCTTCCGAGCAGCCATCGCCCTGGGCCTTGCAGCGACGCCTGCCTCAACGGCCCGTGCGCTCAATCGATGGGGAGTATGAACGCGAAAACTGCCGATTTCAACGACAATTTCCGGAGTGCGTGCAGGAGATCGAACTCGTCCACTTTTCGGATCAGCGTAAGCACCTTTTGTGGGGTGCGGCCAGTGGTGCATGATTGCGAGTGCATAAGAACGTCTCAGGTTGATCTGAAAAGTGGACTTGTGTCAGCTCTCGGTGCCCACTGTGAACCGACCGTCACACACCCTGCCGCCGCCGACTTTGCATTCCTCATCGCGCATCCGCTCACCATGCAGTCCCTCCGCCGCTCCCTCGCGCGCGCCGCGGCGACCCACATGGGCGCTTCCCCCACACCCTACGCCGCCACCGCCGCCGCCACCACTGCCCACTCCGCCGGCGCGCCCCTCGCGGCGTGGCTCCAACCGCAGCGGCGGCGGCAGTCATCCACCGCGTGCTCATGGCCTCCCAAGACCGCCAAACCCCCCGACCCTGTGACCGAAGCGCTCGCCGCCGAGGTGGTCACTGCATGCGACGGGGTGCTGGCGGCCGGTGGCGGGGCCGCGTCACCACGATGGATGAACAGATACGCCACTGCGTTTGCAATGCTGTCAGAAACATTCCGAGTGGAGGGACTTTGGATGTTAGATCGGCGTCGGCGGTTCGGTGTCGGGTTCTTGTACGGGAGGCGTTACTGTGGCTGCGGGGTTCGTTGAAGGGGATTGTGTCGAGGGGCGTCACACCACTCCCCGTTCCACCTCAACGCTACCCGTCGCAGCTACAGGACATGCGCAGCTGTCTCAGCTGAGGTTCTCTGTTGTTGGAAAGTGGAAACCGTTATCCACTCAATCTGGAAACCGTTATCCACGCAGTCGCGCAATCGTTGAGTAGCGCACGCACGTGAGATGAAGTTCTGAAGTTGTGACGGGATTGTTGATACGGCCCTGGCGTGCGGCCGCATCAACTGGGTGTTCCTGGGCGCGCCCGGGGTGGGCAAGGCAGGGCCGCAACTCGACGTCCCCTTTCACTGAATCCAGAAATATCTGAATCCAGAAATATCTCATCTGGAACTACAGTAAAGATGCCGATGCGCAGTGATGACTTCCCGCTCGATGTGTAAGCCGTCGCAGCTGCGGTGCTCACCACGTCATCCATCACATGGTCACCGCGGAAACGTGTGCCAGGCGGCGGTGAGAGTCAGTCCACTACATGAGAGTAAGTCCACTACATGCGAGTAAGTCCACTACCCCGGTAGTAAGTCTAATACATTTTGGGGGATGACGTGGCGATGGTGGATGACGTGGCGGGCAAGTGGTGACGTGGCATGTATGCGGTGGATGACGTGGATGGCTGGTGTGGGGCACTGCGGGTGGGGCACGTACGCGAGCCGCATCAGCAAGCTGATGAACATCCCGCACATCTCCGCCGGCGACCTGGTGCGCGACGAGATCAAGCGCGGCACACCGCTGGGCGCCGAGATGTCGGCAGGGGCTTACACTCGTTCCGATTTCAGCTCAACTTGAGTTCATCTGTCCACCGTGTAACCCTACTCAACCCTGAATGTGTACTGCAGTTGCTAACTTGAGCTCTAACGTGAACGAGTGTAAGCCCCTGGATGTCGGCCATCACCTCCACGGGCCAGCTGCTCCCCGACCAGATCATCCTGGACATCCTCAAGCTGCGCGTGGCCAAGGGCATCGAGGCAGGGGCATACCCTCGTTCACGTTAGAGCTCAACTTGAGCAACTCCAGGACACATTCATGAGTTCAGTTGGGTTACACGGTGGACAGAAGAGCTCGAGTTGAGCTGAAAACGGAACGAGTGTAAGCCCCTGCATCGAGGACGGCGAGCGCGGGTTCCTGCTGGACGGGTTCCCGCGCACGGTGGCGCAGGCGGAGGCGCTGCGGCAGGGGCCTACACTCGTTCCCATTTCCGCTCAACTTGAGCTTACTTTGCCCTTTCCGCTCAACTTAAGCTCACTTTGTCCCCCATACAACCCAAATTGATCCGTGGATGTGGCCCGAAGGTGTTCAAGTTGACCTCTAACGGGAGCGATGTGTTCCCGAAGGTCCTCAAGTTGAGCTGAGAGGTGAGCGACTGTAAGCCCCTGCGTTGCGGCACATCGCGCCGGTGCAGCAGGTGCTGAACCTGACGCTGCGCGAGGAGATTCTGGTGGAGAAGTGCTGTGCGCGCCGCGTGTGCGGCCAGTGCGGTAAGAACTTCAACATCGCTAACATCAACTACCCGGCGGCGGGCGGCGACCCGCCCATCTTCATGCCGCCGCTGGACCCGCCGGATAAGTGCTCCGACAAAATGGAGCAGCGGGAGGTCGGGTCTGCCTGATACTACTCGCCACGTCATAGGATGTCATTAACTCAAAAAGCTGCGTGCAAATAAAGTAATGGGGCCTGAGCCTGGCAGATGTTGCTCGCCACGTCACAGGATGCCATGCAACTCCAGAAACGGGGGTTTGTCAAAAACTTAATAGCGGTCGGATTCCATCTCACAGGGTGCGGTCCGTTGACCACCGCACCGCGTGTGGTCCTGCAAACACGTGACTGCTTTGCGAGGACCGGTACACCCACGTACGCACCACGTGTAGGACGCCCAAGGGCGATGCACCGGAAGCCGGAGGTGGGCCCCTGACAAGTCGTGTCGATGACGTGGCGGGCAATATATGGTGGTCCCTGTGGGTCGGATGACACGGAGCCGATAGTGCGCGCGCGGCTCCAGGTGTACAACGACAACGCGGTGCCCGTCGAGGACTTTTACAAGGCGGAGGGCAAGCTCACGGACTTCGCCATCCTCGCTGGCATCCCGGTAGGGCGGTGCAGGTTGACCCTGTGAAACCCAAGTTGAAACCGCCTGGAACTAGGCGCTTGAAACTGAAACATGAGGAACTACTTTCAAATTTTGGTTTCAAATTCAACTTGCGCAGCTACATCCCGGAGACCATGCCGCGCCTGCTCAAAACCATCCTCGATATCGTACGTGCCAAACATTGAGTCACCGAGAAAGAGAGAGACAGAGAGTGACGCTTCTGCGAATATGAGGAGGCACCAGGCCCTCGCCCTCGCCCCTGTTGCGCATCGGGGGTTAGCGTGGATCGTAAGCAATTATTGCTTACGTGATTATAGATAGAGCTCAGCCTCAGTGGGCTGGCTTCCATATCATGTATTAAGTAATATGGAAGTGCGTGTAGCTGTGTAGAGAGTTCCGACTGCCACACACACGAGTGGGGAACAGACTGGTGCCGATGCTCCTCGTCTATACACAGGGTGACTAATAGTACTGAGGCCACACACCAACGCGCCATGTCATCCAAGCAAGTGGGAGCAGACTGGAGCTTAAGGGCAGCTCCTCGACACAGGCAGCACTAATCGTTCTGTCTAGAGAAACGCGCGGTGGCGTTACCGGCGCGGCCCCCAGATGACGGTCAGCGCTCCCAGCACCGCTATACCGCACGCGGCGCCCTTAGCAAAGTCCACCAAACTCACTGGCCGCGCCAACAACTCCCCACCACCACCACCACCAAACGGCGGCGCTGATAGCCCACCACCCGCCCCGGCCCTCCCCCCCCCGTCTACCGCCCCCACCGCTCCCGCCTCCGCCGCTACCGTCCCCGCCGTCGTCGCCGCTGCTGCTCCCGCCGTTGCCGCAGACACCCCTGTCGCCCCCTTCGCCGCCCGCATCGTCGCCGCCGCCGCCATCGCCGCGGCTGCCCTCGCCGTTGCCGCCGCGAACGCCTCCGCCGCTGCACCCTCTGCCGCTGCTGCCACTGCTACCGCCGCCGCCGCCCCTTGCTCTCCCGCGCCCGCTCTCGCAACCGGCGCCGCCTCCGCTCCAAACCCCACCAGCCCCAGCTCCAGGGGCTTACACTCGTCCGATTTTCAGCTCAACCTGAGCCGTTCCTGACGCAAAATACATCCTGAACACCCCCTGATACTCCTTAATACCCCCTGACACCTCCTAAACACCACCTAAACAATCCCTGACTGCACCCCTATCCGACAGAATGCGCTGAAGTTAAGCCGAAAAGTGGACGAGTGTAAGCCCCTGCCCAGCTCCTGCTCTATCCGCAGGTCCCGCACTAAGCGCGCCGCCGCGATACCGCCGTAGAAGACGCGGTGGTCGCGGGGCAAGGTGGCCAGGTCCCGCGCCGCGCCCCCCACCGCCTCCAGCGCCCGCGCCGCCGCCAGGGAGTAGGCACCTATGACAAAGTGCGCCAAACCACTTAGTCACTTGGCAACAAGTAGTACCATGTCGTCCAAACGGAGCGTTCTGATTGGTCGAGCGGGCACTAAGTCAGACTAAGTCAGACTAAGTGTCTAAGTGGTTTGGCGCACGGTGTCATAACAGTTATAGCAGCAGCACGTGGTAAGATGGACCGAATATCAAGCACGGGCATCCAGTCAGACGCGTCAACGATGTGTCATATCGTGTCAACGATATGTTATAAGGTGCTGCCATACCGTGGGGTCGGCGTTGCCGTACAGGTCCTTGGCCGGGTAGCTGGCCTTGGGCTAGAGGCTCACACTCGTCCACTTTTTGGCTCAACGTAAGCGCTCTCTGTGGAATAGGGAGTGCATGTAGGGGTTGTTCAGGGGGTGTTTGGGGGGTGACAGGGGGTATTACGGAGTGTTCAGGGTGTATTTTTTGTCAGAACGGCGGGGGTTGAGCTGCAAAGTGGACGAGTGTAAGCCCCTGCCTTGGGTAGCTCACGGAAGAAGACGTTGAGCGCCACGCTGGGGCCGTGCAGTGTCTCCACGCTGTGCGCCCACACCCAGGGGCTTACACCCGTTTACTTTTCAGCTCAACGTGAGCACTTTCTGTGGGATAGGGGGTGTGTTTAGAGGTTGTTTAGGGGGTGTTCGGGGGTATTAGGGAGTGTTTAGGGTGTGCTTTTGAGGCAGACACGGGTCAGGCTGAGCTGGAAAGTGGACGAGTGTAAGCCCCTGCCCACAGCGCGGGGATAAACAGCACATCACCGGGCTGCAGTATGACCTCCAGAGCACACCGCCGGGCTCTCTCGTACCCGGGGAACTGCTCGGGCCACCCCCCCTGACCGTCCACCGCGGCACCTACCACCGGCGAGGACGAGCCGTCCAGGTTGTAGCGGCGCAAGTAGAACTTGGTGCCAAAGTTCGAAAGCGGTTCAGCATATTATAGCTTCAAGCGCTCATATCATAGGCGCTTTCAACACGGATTTTGATGCTGTCAACCTGCCCCCGCCCTACCAGATACAGCCCGGCCCCGGCGCGAGGCGGGAACAGCAGCACTCGCTTCTCACCGTGTAGCTGCAGCAGGATGTAGCGGCGCATGTTGAAAATTAAAGCAACGTTTGAAAGCGATTCATCACATTTTAGATTCAAGCGCTGAAACCATAGGCACTTTCAACACGGATGTTGATACTGTCAACCTGCACCGCCCTACCAGCGCGTTGTCCATGGCGTCGTAGTGGGTCCACAGTCGGAGACCTCCGCTGGAGCAACGCAGCACCGCGCTGAAGTACCTGTCATCATTCTTCAGATCTCCCTTGGTGTAGCGGCGCAAGTTGAAACTACAGTCAAAACTTGATAGCACTTAATCACATTTCAGTTTCAAGCACTTAGTTCCAGGCTCTTTCAACACAGAATTCATTGGTTCAACCTGCATTGACTTACCTTGACACCTCCTGCAGCATCGGCGTTGGCGGCAGCGCCGCCCCACAGGATGTCGGCGGGCAAGCGGAGCTCCTCGGTGTAGCGGCGCAAGTTGAATTGAAAGCAAAAAATCAAAAGCAGAGCATCACACTTGAGTTTCAAGCGCTTATTTCCAGGCGGTTTCATTTTGAGTTTGATAGGTCAATCTACACCGCCCTACCTCGGCTAGGTCCGGGAACTGCTGCAGGGCGTGCGCAGCCTCCTGGCTGTAGAGGCGAAAATTGAATTTGAAAGCAAAGTTTGAAGGCGGTTCATCATATTATGGTTTCAAGCGCTTACTTCCAGGCGCAGTCAACAAGGGGTTCATTGGGTCAACCTGCAGCGCCCAACCTTGCGCGGGTTGCTGCCGATGCTGCGCAGGTAATGCCACTTCTTACCCCCCGTATTATCCGCATCTGTATCCTTATCCGCATCCTTCTCCGTATCCTTACTGCCGTCGCCCTCCGCCTCGGCCATGAGCCAGGGGCTTACACTCGTCCACTTTTTGGCTACACGTAAGCACGTTT
>Ga0307489_10003578_pt1 | contig 10297 bp, 12 predicted proteins | sample SB12metaG_FD_202247 | JGI IMG/M metagenome (GOLD analysis project Ga0307489, IMG submission 202247) | Sea-ice brine microbial communities from Beaufort Sea near Barrow, Alaska, United States - SB 1.2 | ecosystem: Environmental > Aquatic > Marine > Coastal | place: USA: Alaska | collected...
ACGTCACAGAATGCCGTTTAACTCAAGAAACAAGGGTTCAACATGCGTTTTGAAGTCATGGTGGGCACGGGCAGCGGGCCTGGCAGACATTGCTCTCCGCGTCATAGGATGCTGTTATAAAGCTCAAGAATCGAGAATTTGAAATGAGTTGGATGGCGTGGCTGGCAATATGACAAAGTGCTGCAAACCACTTAGCGACTTAGCGACTTTGAGTGCTAAGTCATCCAAATGTACAGTTCTGATTGGCCGAACGGGACGACACAGCACGATACGTCGCTAGGTCGCTAAAAGGTTTGACGCGCTTTGTCATATCTGCCGTTCCCTACCTCCCGTGCCTTAGACACCCGCGCCTCGAGCTGCTCGGCCCGCTCCTGCTGGAAGGCCCGCGGCGTAAGGTCAGGTGATCAGTGCAGTGCTCGCCGCGTCATCCACCACATGGTGTACCGGAGCTCGCCACATCATACACCCCATACTGTACCGGTGCTCGCCGCGTCATACGGCTCCTGTTGAACCCTCATTTGTCGAGTTGAATGTCATCCCATGACGAGGCTCGCCTGGTGTCACGTCATCCGGCCCCGCCTCTTGGTCGTCTGCGTGCGCTGCATCGCCTCCAGCTCCGCTTGCAGCGCCGACTGCATTCCCACGAACGACTCTTCCCCAGCCTCGGCGCCGCCGCTGGATGGAGCATCCTCAAGATTTGAACTCGAACACCTCCGCGTGTTGTCCGCGTCCGCCGTGGTGCGCGTCGGCCGCCGCCCGGCGCCGAACGCGGGCGCGGGCGGCGCGTCGGGGGTCTCGGTCGCCCACGTGGGACGGGGATTGCTGGCTTCTCTTCGCTGCCGCGCCGCCTTCACCTTGGGGCTTGCACTCGTCCACTTCTCAGCTCAACTTGAGCCGTGTCTATCACAAGAAAACAAACTACACACCCTAAACACCCCCTTAACACGGGCTACACAACCCCTACGCGCACCCCCTATCCCATACAAAGCGCTGAAGTTGAGCTGAAAAGTGGACGATTGTAAGCCCATGCCTTCGCCGCGACCACCGCGGCCTGCCGCGCCATATCCGCCTCGCGGTCGTCGGGAGGCGGGGGACCGTACATACCCCCCGGTGGCCCCGCGTGCGAGCCGGCGCCGCCACCCATGGTCGGGAGGTCGGGGCGCGAGCCGACGCCACCAGCCATGAACGGGAAGAGCGGGGGCCCACCCGCACCCCTCCCACCATCACCACCACCACCACCACCACCACCGCCGCCCCCGCCCCCGCCCCTGCCGCTGCCCCCGCCACCAGGCTCTGGCGGCGCGGACGGCTGCGACATGAACGGGAACGGCGGGGTGGCCATGCTGTCGACCTCCCGTGCCCGCGACCCCGGCGGAGGCAGCGCAGGGGCAAGGTCGTCGGGAGACCCGAGGTGACATTCGAACGACTATCCCTAAGCACTAAACCCTAACCCCTAAACACTAAACCCTAAACACTAAACCCTAACCCCCTCCTTTAGGGTTGAGGAGGAGGGTTGAAGGGTTGTGGTTTTGTGGAGTTTTGGTGTCGTGTTCCCGTTTCCTCGCCTTGCGCCCCTTGCGCCGCGTAACATCGTCGCCCCCACCATCACGGCCACGCCACCCACCCATTTATTTTAAATACAATGGCTTCCTTCGTCGCGACAGCCGCCAAGCCGGCGCCGGCCATGATGCGCGCCGCTCTGCGCGGCCACCGGCAAGCCACCGCCACCGCCATCGGAAACCCAGCCTGCAGGGCATCCAGAGGCTTTATACACTCGTTCACTTTTCAGCTCAACGTAAGCGCTTTCAGACGTGAGGGATAGGGCCCACGTCTAGGGGCTGTTTAGGGGCTGTTTAGGGGCTGTTTAGTGGGCTCTACGCTCTGGGCATAGCAGGGGGTGTGCAGGGTGTGTTTTTGTTTCAGAAACGGCTCAGGTTGAGCTGAATGGTGGACGAGTGTAAGTCCCTGGCATTCGCGTCCCGGAGCTTTCGCGGCTCGCGCGTGATGGCCGCCGCGGCGATGGCGCCCATCCCGGGGTTCGAGACCACGATGGAGACGATGACCCCGGGCGGCGCCGGCGCGGCGGTGGTGGACAAGGGCGACACGGTCACGGTCAACGCCACGGGGGTGGTGGTAGGGCCTGCAAGAAGTCGCCTGCCATCGCCACGTCATGCATCGGTTTAAGCTGCACCGCCCTACCGAGGTACGCCAGCGAAGCGCTCGCCAGCTGCCCAGCCATTGCTTAGGAGCACACAAGTAATGCCTACCGCGTCAACCACTCGAGAAACTGCGCTCCCCGCGTCATCCACCACCTCATAGTGTGCTGGTGCACCCCACCACGATAGGGTGCCGATGCCGATGCCGTTTGACTCATGAAGAAGCGACGGTTCAAACTTCATCGTGCGTTGGATGACGTTGCGAGCAATATCTGGCAGGCCCTCGGGGTCGGAGGAGACAGGCGCCAAGTTCTGGAGCACCCTGGACCCCGGTCAGCAGGCCTTCACCTACCAGGCGGGGGGGTTATTCTTATTTCTGGATGCAAAGCCAGGGACGTTGCCGCAAACACGGCTTAGTTGTCATGAGTTCGGCCCTGTATACCCAGGGCCGTTCATCCCATTTGTCTATACCCACACTCCGCTTCTCTCGTAATTAGTTAGGGCCTTTATTTATTGAGAACAAGCACTCGGCCGTTCTCCTCCCTCCTCTACGCGTCTGTATGAGCATTTACCCTGAAGGTAAGTCACGCGGGCACGTCCGACATCGTTTCGAGTGCTTGTTCTGATTGGCCCTGGTGAACGGCGGGGGTGAAGCAGGTGATCACGGTGGGGCGGTGCAGGTTGCCTATATCAAAATCCGAGTTGAAAGCACGCTTGGTTTCAGCGCTTGAAACTAAAGTGTGATGGACCGCTTTCAAACTTTGCTCTCAAATTCATTTTGCGCCGCTACATCACGGGGTGGGACCAGGGGTGCCTGGGGATGACGGTGGGCGAGACGCGCAAGCTGCGGATCCCGGCGGTGGAGGGGTACGGTGCGGGCGGGTTCCCGCAGTGGGGCATACCCGCCGGCGGCACCCTGCTCTTCACCATCGAGGTCCTCTCCATCCAGGGCAAGTAGGGCAAGTAGGGCAAGTAGGGCAACTAGCGTGCTGCGCTCACCCGCGTGCTCAACTCATTAGGCGAGTATTATAGGAGGCTCGCCGTAGTTTTTGTAATGAATGGGTGCCCGCCCAGGGCCGCTGTTGCACAAGTGGTCACGGTCTCGTTCCACGGACAGTCTTGCTTCTCCCGCGCCCACCTCAGCGCCTCAGCGGCGTACACGTCGTGGTTACGCCGCTGAGGAAGGGCGACTGGAGGTGCTGAGATGGGCAATCGAGCACGGGTGTCCGGCCGGCGAGCCTGCGGAATATGTCTCTCTGAAAACCATAAAGGGACACTATAACGCCTTCCGGTGAGCAGCGCACTCGCGCATTCACTTGAGCGTATGGGCCCACCACAGCGCACTGCCGAACAAGCGCATTCACTTTTGTTCATTCTTTCATTTATGACAATGTCAGTGAGTTGGTAATCATAGCCATCCAATGCATCGAAGGCTCGAAGGCTCAAAGGCATATCTATCTTTCATAATATAGCCCCCACAGGGGGCAGGGGTGTCTATCGTGTATGCTCCCATAGGGGGTAGGGGGTGTCTATCATATGTGCCCCAACAGGGGCTGTCTATCATATATGATACCCCCTGATCATCATATATAGCCCCCGCAAGGGAGTAGGGGGTACCGATCAATACGGTGTACAAAACTCAGCGGTATCATGCCGCGGGCGCTTGCCGCTTGAACCATAAACGCGGGTATAAACGAAGGAATAACGTTATCCTAATATGACCCTGGCTGAGCAGTTCCGACCGACGAGAGCGGCCGGAGGCATCATTGTAATCATTGCACATTAGTGCCGGCGAGGGTGTGGGAGGTTGGGATGCCGCGCACAGTGGCCCCGGCAGTCACTCGGCGTCGTCTTCCAGCTTCTTACTGGCTCCCACTAGATAAGCCACCTCCTCCTTGCTGAAGGCGCGCGCAATGGACTTGTTCGAATACACGTTGGACACCGACGCCATGCTGGACGCCATCGCCGCGCTGCGCGCTGTCGCCGCGTCGCGCGCCACCTTGTCCAAGATGTAGGGGCGCAACTTGGAATCGACAGCAAAACTTGGAAGCAGTTGATCGTGGTTTAGGTTTAAACCCAGTCTTCGGTTTGACTACCACCTGAACCCCCCGAATACACAATCAGGGACGCTGGCAAATGATGGACTGTCCAGTGACCGATCAGGGATCACACACATTTACGTTCAGAATTGGCACGAAACGTGCAAAGAATCCAGCCAATCAAATGTCAGTAAATCCCTCTCTCGACCCATCATATGAGGGCCTTCAAGGTCACATGTGACCCGGAGACTGGGTCTAAGCGCTGAAACCAGGCGCTTGCAACACGGGTTTCAACTTGCACCACCCCGCCAAGAGGTCGACAGCGGCGGCGGCGGCGGCACCCGCGGCGGCCGCGCCCGCCGCCGCCGGCTGGTTGCGGCGCTCCAGCATGACCTGGATGCGGTCCTCCACGGTGCCCTGCACGACCAGGCGGTGGACCTGCACCGCGGCGGTCTGCCCCATGCGGTACGCACGCCCGATGGCCAGGGGCTTACACTCGTACACCTTTCAGCTCAACGTAAGCGCTTTCTGTGGGACAGGGGAGGGGGTGTTTAGGGGGCATTTAGGGGGAATTTAGGGGGTATGCATGGCGGGGGTGGAGGGGGTGTTTAGGGGGCGTTCAGGGGGCGTTTAGGGGATGTTTTGAGTATCAGAAACGGCTCAGGTTGAGCTGAGAAGCGGACGAGCGTAAGCCCCTGCCGATGGCCTGCGCCTCCACCGCCGGGTTGAGGTTGGGCTCCAGCAGGAACACGTGCGACGCGGCGGTGAGCGTGAGGCCGACGGCGCCGGAGCGCGCGGTGAGGAGCAGCACTGTGGTGGGCGGGTCCGTCTGAAAGAGGTCCAGCGCCTCCTGCCGCTTGTCCACGCTCACGCTCGTGCCGATCACCAGGGGCTCACACTCGTTTACTTTCCAGCTCAACGTAAGCACCTTCTGTGGGATATTGGGTATTTACGGCGGGGATTCAGGTAGTGTTTAGGGCGTGTTTGAGGGTTATCAGGGGGTATTTGGGGGTATTAAGGGTTGTTTAAAGGTGTACTTTCTGTCAGAAACGGCTCGGGTTGAGATGAGAAGTGGACGAGTGTAAGCCCCTGCCGATGACGCGGGTCTGAAAGTTGTGCGAGTGCAGGAACTTGGAGAGGGACAGCAGCGACTTCTCGAAGGAGGAGAACACCAGGCACCAGGGGCTTACACTCGTCCATTTTCCAGCTCTACCTAAGCCGCTTTGGTCACACCTCCCCATGTCCCCCTGTCTAACAGACTGGGCGAACATCATGCACGCAGCGTATCCCACAAAATGTGCTTACGTTGAGCCGAATAGTGGACGAGTGTAAGCTCCTGCCAGGCACTTGGCGGTGGGGTCGTGAGCACGGATCTGCTCGAGCTCCCGGACCATGGCGTTGAGCTTCGCGTCGAACGGGAACGAGCAGTACTTCTGCCGCTCCTCCTCTCACCAGGGGCACTATGTGGGGGGGATATTTATTAAAAGGTGATAGGGGTCTAATGATTAGAGCTAATCGGTGAATCCTAAATCAAATCAAGGGCTCAGGTGCCATTCTCTCAATAGGGGCGAGTGAACAACGCACTCCACTCTCACTCTACTCTCACTCCACTCGCGTCATAGGATGTCACTCAACTCATTGAATGAGGGTTTAAGACGAAGTCGATGACATGGCAAGCATCACTATCAACTCGTCCCTGCCTGGGTCGAGTACTGAATGGTTCTGGGGTCTTCCGGGCATCCGGCCAGCCCCCCGCGATAGGGCCGGGCAAATATCGCTCGCCAGGTCATGGGATGCCATTTACACTCCATGTCGGGTCACTCCATGTCGGGTTTGGTGTCGAATGGCAGCTGCTCGAACCATCAGAACGTAGCAATTCAAGGCAAAAACACAAACTGTACCCTGTGCGCTTTGGGAGTAGTCAAGCCTCTCAGCCAATCATGTCACGAGCTGTAAGGGCGACACTTCGCCCTCACACTGGATTAATTATTCAAGACACGAGCGAAAGGGTTTAGGTTTTAGGGTCTAGGGTTTAGGGTTTAGGCGTTGGATGACGTGGCGGGCGGTATGTGGCAGGCCGTGCCCGGCGCATGGGCTCGATGAGGTTGATGTGCGTGGCGTGTAGCTGGAACTGGTGCAAGTGCACCGCGCGGGCCGCACCGCAGGGCCGCCCAATAGGCCAATTCCGGTATATCGCCTGGGTGAAATGCCCATACAGAGTTGCGGACAAAGCGTCAGGGAAAGCGGGCGCCAGGTTGAATGCCCATATAGAGTTGCGGACACAGCGTCATCGCTCGGCGCGGGAAGCAATGTACCGAATTCGGCCTATTGGCGCTCGCCACGTCATAGGATGTCATTCGACTTAGAGACGAGCATTCAAGATACGTTGATAGACGTGGGGGCGGGCAAAGGCCTGGCAAGCATCGCTCGCCACGTCATAGGATGCCGTTTACGTCAAGCAACGAAGGTTCAAAATGCGTATGGATGACGTGTCCTTCCCAACATCTGGCAGGCCTAAACCCTAAACCCTAACCCTAAACCCTAAACCCCAACATCTGGTAGGCCTTACCTGCACGCGCTCGTACTCGGCGCGCTCCCGCGCCTCCAGCCAGGGGCTTACACTCGTCCGCTTTTCAGCTCAACGTAAGCACTTTTTGTGGACTACAGACGTCCACTTTTCTGCTTGACGTGAGAAGTTTTTGTGGGCTATGTTCAGAGGTCGCATCGGCAAACACGTCTCAGGTTGAGCTGAGAAGTGGACGCTTGAGGTGGCTGCATTGACCTGAAACGGCTTAAGTTGAGCTGAGAAGTGGACGAGTGTAAGCCCCTGCGTCCAGCACCACGTGCACCGTGCGTTGCACCAGCGCGTCCAGTACCACGCAGGATGGCCGTTGACAACAAGCACTCGAACCGATATCGGATGTGCCCGCATGACTCACCGCCAGGGTGAATGCTCATACCAGTACAGACGCGCGGAGGAGGGAGAATATTCAACGTCCGTCGAGTGCTTGTTGCGAATGAGCCCCCCTCACCCCCGACTGTTAACGGTTTTTTTATTGGAACGACTTTTACCAGATTTTACGATTTTACCAGTTTTTGATGAGTTTTCGCATGGCTTCACTTGAAAACGAATGGCCGTTTTTAGCTTTTCACCAGTAATCACCCGACTTCGCACGATTCTACCACATAATTTCGCCCCCCTGCCAGGTTTTTCTCGCCGGTGCCGCCCGCCACGGAGTGGGCCACCTGGCCGTCGGCCACGTGGCGGCACGCGCACCGCCGCAGCAACATCTCGAGCCCACTTCGAGAGCCAGGTGGACAACGTCGCCACGTCATACGATGCCACTCAACCCAAGAGATGGGCGCTCACAATGTATGACAAAATGCGTGAAGCCACTTAGACACTTAGTGAGACCTAGTGCTAAGTCGTCCCGCTCGACCAATGAGAATGCTCCATTTGGACGACTTAGCACTACTTCTTGCTAAGTGTCTAAGTGGTCTCACGCACTATGTCATAGACAGGAAAATAACACTTGACACGGTATGATGCCATTCAACTCGAGAAACGGGGGTGTACGTCGTAGATAGTGAAATAACGCCCGCGCCACAGTCATATGAAGCCATTTCACCAGATGAACAGGGGTCTAAAGCGTGGAGGCTGACGTGTGGAGACACAGATATGTCTGAGCCTCACCCCTTGCGCGAGTACAGGGGATCGTTGGAGTGGCCAGCGAACCAGTCGAAATCGAATCCGATCATGGACATCTGGCCCTGCAGTGCAGAGACGCGCGCGCCCACCCCCGGGCAGGGTCTTCGCAGTTTTCCAGGGTACCTCAAATGGCGGTCAACGATCTTCGAATCGGAAGACTCGAGTAAACAGACGGTAAGGTCAGATTTGACATACAATGGTACAATATGGCGATTCGACCGTCTATTACTCAAGAATTGGCGACCGCCATTTGAGGTACCCTGGAAAACTGCGAAGGTTGCGCAACACCGGCGCGTTTATACGGTAAATTCTGTGTCGGGTTTGGAATCCAATCGAAGCTTTTCGACCAATCAGAACGTTCCGATGCAAACCAAAAAGAAACGGTGTACCTGGTACACTTTAGGAACGGTCATTTTCTCGACCAGTCACAGCACAACAACTGACCAAGACAAGACATGCCAACACTGAGATTTAAGCGACGCAGGTGTCTTCAGCTTAATCTCAGCATTTTTCGAGGTGATCAGTTAATAAACACGGATGATCCCAGCTAGGGATCTCAGGGACAGAACGGCTATATGTCAGACTGCTGAAAAGGGCTAGTTTTTGTGGTTATCCCCACCGGGGTGCCGGTGAGCAGCCACTTGTTCTTGACGCGCAGGGCCTTGATGTGCTTCACCAGGCATGAGGGTCACTGATAACAAGCGCTCGACCGATATCGGAGCATGACTTAAATTGAAGGTGAATGCCCGTACGGACGCGTGGGCGGAAAAGGAAGAGATACAACATCGGTCGAGTGCTTGTTCTCATCAGGCCGAATTCGGTGTATCGCCTGGGTAAAATGCCGATACAGAGTTGCAGACAAGGCGTCAGCGCTCTGCGCGGGAGAGCGGGCGCCAGGTTGAATGCCCATACAGAGTTGCGGACAAAGCGTCAGCGCTTGGTGCGGGAAGCAATATACCGTAATCGGCTTATTCAAGGTGAATGCCCATACGGACGCGCGGCAGGGAAGGAGGAGATGCAACGTCGGTGGTGTGCTTGTTCTCAATGAGCCCCCTGCCATGTTGTTCTTGCGGTCCGCCGTGCCCCGGAGCCAGAGCCAGGTTAACAATGCCTGCCACGTCATCGGATACCGTTTAAATCAGAAGAAAGAATGTCAGCAAAAGTAGTGGTGCTGGCTGACGACGACGTGCCAGGAGGCAGTACCCACAGGGACCCACCTGGTGCTATCAGACAGTTGTATACCTTATTGAACCATCTATGAAACTGTTGCTCTGTAGTCTAGGTGATTCGGTTGACCCGTCAGCCTGGTCTACTTTTGAATACACACACACACTCTCACACACACCTACCTGGTGCGACTCGTCCAGGATGAGGCGGTGCCACTCGATCGCCCTCACAATCTCCGACGCCGGCGGGCAGGGCCCAACCCGTGGTCCCGTCGCATCTCAACTTGAACCTTATCCTAAGCCGGTTTGTCCCTGAAACCACTGGCAGGAATCACTCGACGCTGGTTAAGTTGAGCTGTAAAGCGGGTCAAACATTGTACATTTCCACCAAATCCGGCGAATTGCTGGTGAAATTTGAGTGACGCAGGTCCAAATCCGGTCAAACAAGTCCCAAATCGGGTGAACTATGAGAAGTTGAGGTGTAAAGGGAACGCCGTGCCCGGCCCCTCTACACAGATCAGCTCTCTGCCCCAGCTCATCACTAACACGTGCGATATTTCCCCTCCTAGCGAGGCGATTCACACGTGATTTATGAAGATCTTCGAAATTGCAAACGTTCGGAATCCCCGAGGGAATGGTTGCCCAGTGATCAAACACGTGATGACACGTGTTAATTATGAAAAAACGAAAAAAAGAGGTGGGTATTTTTCCCACCTTTCTAGTTATGAGCTAGGGCAGAGGGCCGATCTGTGTAGCTTGCTCACACCTCAACTTCTCACATTTCCAGAATTTAGGGCTTAGGGTTTAGGGTCTAGGGTTAGGGTTTTGGCCCTGCCAGCGGGTTGAGCTGCGAGCTGCTGGTGCCAATCAACACCACGTTGTAGCGGCGCAAGTTGAATTTGAAAGCAAATTTTGAAAGCGGTTCATCTCATTTTAGTTTCAAGCGCTCAAACCAGGCGTGCTTTCAACTCTGGTTTTGATAGTGACAATCTGCACCGCCCCACCACGTCGAAACTGGTGGCCAGCTTGGTCAGCTTGGCCTCGAAGCCAGGCTGCTGAAACCCGCCGGTCACGAAAGGCGAATCGAAAGGCGACCGCTAAGTACGGGCGCGAGTTGAAATTGACAGCGAAGTTTGAAAGCAGTTCATCATATTTTAGCGTCAAGCGCTGGAACAAAGCGCAGTCAAGAGTCAACCCGGGGTCAACCTGGAGTCGACCTGCACCGCC
>Ga0307489_10003579_pt1 | contig 10296 bp, 1 predicted proteins | sample SB12metaG_FD_202247 | JGI IMG/M metagenome (GOLD analysis project Ga0307489, IMG submission 202247) | Sea-ice brine microbial communities from Beaufort Sea near Barrow, Alaska, United States - SB 1.2 | ecosystem: Environmental > Aquatic > Marine > Coastal | place: USA: Alaska | collected 2017-05-06
AAGATTTTCCTTCAGAAGATTAAACGTTTCATCGTTAATAACAAGAAATTATTGATGTTCGACGAATCAATAAAAAAATATTGTCACACTCACGGGCAACATTTACCTGAAACTACTTACGTAGAGCATAAAACGTCAATTACGTACTTCAGTAGGAATTATTTCCCCCGTCACCTGAACGACCAAAACGTAGATACCTTTTACTCTTCGAAACTGAAAGACGACGTCGTTTCGAGTAACGTAAACATGAGCTACAATAACATTAATTATCGTTATTTTAAATATATATTCAAAGTTCGCGATACCAATAATATATTAGAGAAACAATATATTGATTACGATTGGTTAAATGAGTGCAACAAATATATACTCAACTTGACGCCGACTGACCGTCAAGCATTGTACTCATATACTCTATTAGGCGACAAGTACGTTAACGCATATTTGAGAGAAACACCTACTATTCCTATTGATTATGATTTGTTAAGGAACGAAATGAAAAAATTTCCGTTCGTCAATCCACTGTTGTTCACGTATTTACATAATCATAATTTAACACAAAAATTCTTGAAAAATCCAACTATGATACTCTTCAAACAATATAAAGAACTCATATTGCTATTACCAAATCAACAATTCAGATATTTAATTGAATGTCTGGCCAACAATATCTGTCGAATACTAAATTCGGCTCCACCTCTTAAACAATCCATGGTTTTATTCAGAGGAACACAAACTAATTACTATCAACCTACAATAATTAATAAACCTTTTATTAACAACGGATTTCTATCAGCAACAATAGATTATTCTGTCGCACTCGAAGAATTCACTAACGTCAAGGACCGATGTTGTTTGCAGGTAATTACAATCTTACCGGGTACCAGATTACTACCGTTAACAGGCCTGTCATATTGCAATGATGAGAAAGAATTTCTGATCAATACCGGATCAAAATTAATGATAAGAAATAATCATTTATTACCGAAACCTAACTCTCCTAGTTTATGTCAAACTACAGAATCACCTCTAATTCAAACAACCGAGATCATCATCGGATAGAATACACTACCTATCGGAGTATCCCCACTCATGCTCCTTCAGTAATTTTTATAATATCCTATTTAGAAAATAGGATAATGGAACAGTTTGGTAACATAGAAGATTTTAATAACTTGAGTGAGTTTAACACAAATAATCATATTAGAAAACAAACAAGGGATTCACTGTTGATAGGGGACATTTCTCTACAATACTCAAATGCGGTAAGCATTATTGACGGTGAAATGCAAGTGAACTCTTTCACATTAAAATCTGAAATCACAGAAAATTTGTTCTTAGCAAACTCAAATTTAAAAGGTGATTGTGAATTCAAAACAATTCTGTTACCTGGGTGGTCATATTCAAATTATCAGCTTAATATAGCGTTATCCGGTTTCTCAAACGACAGTGGATTCATACACAGCAACGATGAGGCGTTTGCGTACAAAGTTAAAGACAATTCATTTATAATTGACGAATCTATTCTAAATTTACAGAACCGTCAGTCGTTTAATTATATCGCAAGCAATGGTTATGGTTACGAAAAAGGGTTTTACGTATCGAATTCTAATTTATATGATGATGATGATGAATCTACATATAACGTACGTCAAAATTTAGAACTAGGCGCAATGGCCAGAAGAAACACGAACACCGTAGAGATCGACAACCTGAGCATCACTTCAAATGTCGATGTTTCGCAATTTGTTGAAGCAGGAACTTTTTTGTTTTGTGATCATGCTCAAGACATTGGTGGAAAGAGGTTTGAATTTCCAAAGCTACTCAATACATTATCTAATGATGATCTAAATTTAACATCAAGTGCGACGGTGTGGAAATCATTTTCAAATATGAGTTATATATTGAATTCTAACGCGAAATACAACAAAGAATTCATCAAAGATAATTCCGAATTCATAAAAGAATCGCTATCAGACAATTCTATCGTGACGAAACCAAATAATCTGAAATCTATGAGCACCAACCAACCACAGGTTAAGAGTAATTTGAATATCGGAAGCATCTCTACACAAGACTCGAATGATTGTTCGTTTCAGGATATAAATGTGGTCTCAATGACTTCTACGCTAAACCCGAATTCTGTATTTTTTGATAATTCTATATCGGATTTTGACGAATTCATGGCAAAACGGAATCCTGGGTTTATTTCATTACCGAGTGTTGTTCCGTATGAGCAAGCGATGAATGAATATAATCAGTTTATTGATAGCAATAACAAATGTAGGACAGAGATAAAGACCGATTTTGACGATTTTTCTAATGATTTATTCAAATCAAACGACAGTTTAAGCAATATATTGAGTCCATTGCACGCTCGAATGAATATGAATTTACACGAATTCGCAAAATCTGGAAATCTGACATCGTTGAAGAGTAGGCCGCTATTTTTGTCTGAATTCATCAACGATACAAATTATGTATCAAAATACAAAGACTTAAATGATCTACAGAGTGTTTCAACAACACTACACAATTTAGGTATTTCAAATATGGCATTCGAAAATACCGATTTTGGTGGCAATGACTCCATTGCATTCAATGAATACGGAGATAAAATGAATCAATCGAATTGTGTTTTGGATTATATCGTTGTGAACGCAGGACAACTGTATTTCCGCAACCAAATTTTTGGTGAAAAATTATTCGATTTTTTATGCGTAACCGGTTCAAAAAACGAGGTGGGAAATTATGGTTACAAATTTTCTCGCGTGGAAAAGTGTGATTCGTTGTATTTTGCAGATTCTCTAGGATTTTATAATGACCCATTTCGACATGTTCGAGTTAAACTAAATGACCTGAGCTCGTTTGATGATTTTACCTTTCCGCCTGATAAAGAAACAATTGTCAGTGATTTTTATGTCCCCACCGCAAAGTTTGCGTACATAAAAATACTTGAGCTCACAGAGAACATATTACATAAATTTGGACTCGTGTTCGCGGAACATACAGGCAATGAATTAGCGGATGGTCTTACTCGCGTAATCACGGCAAAACCTTCAGAATCAGAATCAGAATCAGAATCGACACAACAAGAATCTTTTTGACATGACGTTTCATTTTATAATTATAATATCTAATCATTCCTTAATATGGCAGATTATTTCGAAAAACACGAACTCTTAGCCGGATTAACAGAACAAAATCAAGAAGAGTTAAGAGATAATATTGGAATAACGACTATCCTATCTGACTTATGCAATCAATCTGTAAACACTGAAACACTTCAAATCTCTTCAAACATTTTCGTTAACATAGATTCCAAAACATCAAATAAATACCTACAGTGCATCGACACGAACACAGGTGAGGCGATGTGGAGTGATCTACCGTATTTCTTCGACATGTCGATCGAGATGATCGCCGACTCTTTGTCACCGCATCTGAGTGAATTGGAAACTCTGACAATCACTAGTAATCTTCGATTATCTTCGAATCTTCACCAAAATTCCAATGCCATCGTCATGAACGAAGGAATAAACGGAAATATGAAATGGGTTTACTTGTCAAGCAATTATCTTAGCCAAGAATCTAATGTCGTCCCCAGCATCAATGCGCTGAGTAATTTACATACTGAACTTTCACGTGCATCCTTAAAACTCTCCAATGACTTTGTGTCCAGTTTTGCAAATCGAAACACAACATTAAACACTCTCAGTAATTTAGAAGACCTACACGTTCAGTTAAAACTTAAACTTACAACGTCAAACATCGAAGCAAGTAACATTGTATCCGAAATCGTATCTACCGATTTAGCTAATATGACGGAAGCTTATATATATTCTGACTTATCAGTTGGACAATCGTTATACACGTTCGGTGGAACCGTAATCGATTCAAATTTGAACACAAGTAATGTGATTGCCTCGAATGTGCACACCCAATTTATCTACGCTAATTCAAATATTTCATCGAATATTTTAACGACCAATGTAAGCTCCTCGAATATATTTACAACTTCAATCACAGCCTCAAACATCATAATGAACGGTAAAGACGATTATTCTGTGTTACAGGTAGGCAACGGTGACGAGATCATATTCTCCGTACTTGACAGTAATTTTAACACCGCCTCTAAAACATCAATTCCGAGTTCATACGCACTGTCTAATGCAGTAGCTGTAATGAATACCAGCATAGACAATATCACAGATGACGTGCGCTTCACTAACAGGTATTTACAAATTTCTAACGATCTTTCTGAATTCAGTGACTACACGCTGCAAGAAATGGCGACCGTTCATTCTAATCTACGTATTCATGCGGTTGGATTTTCTGGTAAATTTGAGGATTTAGACAATATTCCTCAGGATTATTATTCCAACGTTTACTTAAAAAAAGATTTCAGCAATATACAATTAGACTCTCTTTCACTTAACACACTCAACAGAAATTTAGGATTATCGAATATGGCTTACCAAACGAATGATAGTGTTAATATTACCGGAGGCCAGATAACGGCTGAAAACGTACACACGGATAATTTTACGTTATCAAATCCAATCCAAAACGACAAAAGTAACGTTGAGGACGACATTTTCCTTTATTTAAGGCAAGCGAATGCAGAAGGTACGGGGATATGGACGAATCTCCCGATTAAACAAGGATACGCCGACACAGGCAGTAATTCTTCCCCCAGTTCATATGCCCTATCCAATTTATATACATTTATCATTAACTCAAATGTACCGGGCTTCTTAAATCCAGGATTCAAAAATCAAACTAGTCACAGTAACGCCGCGACCACTAAGGCGCTCTCCGATTTATACACATTCATGAGGAGCAGTGACGATAATGAAGACTTCCTCAATCAATCATTCTGTAATCAAATTAGTCACAGCAATGCCGCGACCACTAAGGCGCTCTCCGATTTATACAATTTCATAAGGAGCAGTAATGATGATTATGACTTTCTCAATCAATCATTCTGTAATCAAACTAGTCACAGTAACGCCGCGACCACTAAGGCGCTCTCCGATTTATACACTTTCATGAGGAGCAGTAATGATGATTATGACTTCCTCAATCAATCATTCTGTAATCAAATTAGTCACAGCAATGCCGCGACCACTAAGGCGCTCTCCGATTTATACACGTTCATGAGGAGCAGTAACTATGATAATGATGACTTTCTCAATCAATCATTCTGTAATCAAATGAGTCACAGTAACGCCGCGACCACTAAGGCGCTCTCCGATTTATACACTTTCATGAGGAGCAGTGACGATAATCAAGACTTTCTCTATCAAGCATTCAAAAATCAAACTAGTCACAGTAACGCCGCGACTACCGGTGCATTATCAGATTTATACACTTTCATAAGGAGCAGTAACGATGATTATGACTTTCTCAATCAATCATTCTGTAATCAAATGAGTCACAGCAACGCCGCGACCACTAAGGCGCTCTCCGATTTATACACTTTCATGAGGAGCAGTAACTATGATAATGATGACTTTCTCAATCAATCATTCCAAAATCAAACTAGTCACAGTAACGCCGCGACCACTAAGGCACTCTCCGATTTATACACTTTCATGAGGAGCAGTAACTATGATAATGATGACTTTCTCAATCAATCTTTCAAAAATCAAACTAGTCACAGTAACGCCGCGACTACCGGTGCATTATCAGATTTATACAAACATTTTAAATCATATGATTTCATAGCTACTGATGTACACGAGACCCAAACTAATACAGTTGTTTCATCGAAAACTCTCAATGACCTTTATTTTTCAAATCTCGCGGAACCAGATTTTTTTAAAGTACATAATAAATTTATATTCACAACAAGAGATAACAATGATCCTGATATCAACGGAGACATGTATTATTTAAAAAAACTTGACGACGAAGCCAATGATACTAATCCATACACTTCTTCAGCCACTTCAAATCTCATTGCGAATATGATTAATCAACCACAGAGAATTTATAATTCTTTGAGTACAGGTAAATTATTAAATTCAACCTTTTCGAGTGATGAAGAGTCAACACTCGCCACTTCAAAAGCCGTGTACGACCTATCAAGTAATACACAATCTAAGCTTACCGCAGCGGTTCAATCTTTACAATACACTTCAAAAACTAATATTGGATTTCATGACAGACTCGTTGTTAACGCCCCACTCAATACGACTAGGTCAGCGCAGTCAAATACAGAATTAGCATTATCTTTTGATACAAGTGTCTTCTTCATCGACGAAGACGATAAACTTAGTCTCATGGAAACAAAAATTAAATCGTTAGCTCAGAAATCTATCAATTTTGTTCCGAACACAGAAAACAATCTAATAGATGTAACAAAAGATGAGGGTACCATTGCCATAAAGTTTAACGGTACGCAATTAATTAATGATGTTGCCAAAGAAGTTGCTGATGCATTTCTGAGATACGAAATGGGTGATTATACCTTTGATTGCAACGTTTATTTCAATAATAATGTTTCTATTGGTAACAGTAACGTTATAATCACAGACAGCAATTTTCAATCACGTGATGATGCTAACTTTTTATCGAACGTTTTTATAGAATCGAATTTATCCGTTGGAGGAGAAATCATTGCATTGAACATATCGGTCGCCGGTAAACTGTCTGTTGGATCCAATGCTTTCTTTAACAAAGAACTACATGTCACAAACAAAATTATAGCCTCGAATGACGTAACTGTCGCCGGACACCTGTCGGTTGGATCCAATGCTTTCTTTAATGAAGAACTACATGTCACAAACAAAATTATAGCCTCGAATGACGTAACGGTCGCCGGCAAACTGTCTGTTGGCTCTGATGCTTTCTTCGCTAATACTATTGAAGGAACTATCGAAAAGTCTGACAAAATAAAATTGACTTATAATGATGTAAATGACAGATTTTATCCGGTGACAAAACAATACAATACAGACTACCCAGGGGACTATTTTGACGCAGGTTATACCAACACCATGAGTATTAAAGGTGATAAAATGAAAGTTGATGGTAATTTGGATGTAGTACATAACATTACTACATCTAACATTATTACAGATGATATCACAATAAACCACAATCTGATTATTGCAGATAATATCACAATCACAGGCTTAATTCCTAAAGCTAACGTGGAACAAGGCGGGATTGCTTCAGAAGCAAAATTTAATATAATCCCAAAAGTCCCTAATGATGCCGATACTTACTACTTTGGAATGTTTTCTTCCGAAGGCATAGACGACTCAGATTCCCCCGCCAGTTTTTATGTACAACCGTCTAGATTATCTTTCAATTCGAAAAATGGGTTATTGACAGGAGTTTTCGAGGGTGATGGTTCTCTGTTAAGAAATATCGATCTTGACGCAAATTTCATCCAGACTGACAACACCTCTGGCAAGTTGAAACCAAAACATTTCAATATGGCAGATTTAAAAAGTAGTCTTCAATACGTTACTTGGGATAATGCGAAAAAAGTTGATATTAGTGACAACTCCGACAATAAAGAGGGTAATGTTCTATTCAGCGATAATTATGGCAACATATCGAAATCTGACATCAAGTATATAAACAGCGACGTGACCGGTTTTGAAATTGGTTCATCAACACAATTAACACATGACCTATTAACTGTTAATCGTATTACGACAGCCGATGGATCTTTAATAAAACAATTAAATGCTGCTGAATTATTTGTGAGTGATGATCCAGAAGTTAGTACTACGCTCATGGAGCAAATCAAAATTAACGAGAATAATATTGTAAATGATGCAATCAAAAAGTTTCATATCGCTGATAAACACATAATTAGTGATCATATTAGTACTGGTGCCATAATAACGAGAGCAATTTCTGATAATGCCATAATAACGGATAAAATTTCTTCGTATGCAGTCACGACGATTAAAATTAGTGATGGTGCCATAACGTTGAGAACAATTTCTGATAATGCAGTCACAACTGAAAAAATACTTAATGATAACGTTACCGACGAAAAATTAAGTTCTGGTATTACCGCTACGAAAATCTCAGGACCCTTTGCAAAAGTTGACGTGGACGGTAACAAAACGGACGGTAATGGTCTAACTGTAATTCGCGCCCCGACTTCATTAGATACTCTCGCAGTTTCCGGTGCTACGACTTTATCATCCACTCTCAATGCCGGTGCTACGACTTTATCCACTCTCAATGCTGGTGCTACGACTTTATCCACTCTCAATGCTGGTGCTACGGATTTGTCAGGTGCTCTCGCAGTCACTGGTGTCGCGTCATTGGGAGACACTCTCGGAGTCACTGGTGCTACGACTTTATCATCCACTCTCAATGCCGGTGCTACGACTTTATCCACTCTCAATGCCGGTGCTACGACTTTATCCACTCTCAATGCTGGTACTACGGATTTGTCAGGTGCTCTCGCAGTCACTGGTGTCGCGTCATTGGGAGACACTCTCGCAGTTTCCGGTGCTACGACTTTATCATCCACTCTCAATGCCGGTGCTACGACTTTATCCACTCTCAATGCCGGTGCTACGGATTTGTCAGGTGCTCTCGCAGTCACTGGTGTCGCGTCATTGGGAGACACTCTCGGAGTCACTGGTGCTACGACTTTATCATCCACTCTGAATGCCGGTGCTACGATTTTATCCACTCTCAATGCTGGTGCTACGACATTAACCGGTCTTGTAGTCTCTGGTGGGATTGAAGCTGATATCATCGACGTTTCCCGTCTACAATTAGAATCATTATCCGGGCTACAGACTGTATCATCTGCCGGTGTATTGATATATGACGGCGTCAATAATACTTTTAAAGGTTCAGTACCCTCAGATGACCCTTCAATAGAATTCAAATTTCAAGAAATCGCTGGTGCAGGTTTGGGTTCAAACGCCGTTGTTGAATCAGGATTTACGCCAGTCCGAAAATATCCACCTGATGTTATTCGGCAAATATCCACTAATGACAATGATGGTGCTACCCAAATAGATCATATTTCTTCAAACTATGAACTTTACGGGAACGGAAAATACACGTTACACGCTTCAGATTCAGACAACAGCAGGCGGGACGGTTTTAATGATCGTTCAATGAAAGCATTGATGGATCGTGGAGAAGATTGGTGTTATGATTATAACGGTGATGTGAATATGAAGGCCTATTACTCCCTGGGCACGGCCAATGTGACAATAAAATTTCAGTTACCTGTTGCAGTGTATCCTAATAATTATAAGATAGCTGCACAACTCACATCGTTCCCTCCATATAATTATCCCAAAACATGGGTATTTTATGGTGCCAATGCTGATGAAGGTGCTATTGCGCGTGAGGAAGCTATAAATTGGATAGAAATCCATAATAAATCAGAACAAACGGGCACTTCAGGCGTTGCAACCAACTATGTTATAGAAGAAAGTCTAACCGAATTTAATTGTTTCAAATGGATATTCAATGAAAACAACTATTGGAATGATGACTTCATTGTAATCTCTCAGCTTATCTTCTACGGATTTGAAGCCTCAGATAAACCGTTGATAGTAATGAATGACATTGGATTATCAGTGGCGGGTACATTGAATGTTGATGATAAATTGAATGTCACAGGTCATTCAACATTAGGTGATACACGTGTAACTTGTTTTAGTGTAATACAGGGTGAGAAAACGGCGGGTCCCATTGATGTTGTCGCACCTGATCAAGAGGCAGATCGGTTACGGAAAATGGGGTTAGCAGTGAGTCTAATCGACACGGAATCACAATGCGAAGTAGATTCAAATACCTGGCATGATGTGTGGAGACACAGTCATGACTTAGACTGGAATTTAAGTTTCGCACAAAAGCATACCGGTTCTAACATTCAGTATTGTTTAAGACAAAGGTATAATGGTGACCACGAATTGATGAAGTTTCCGAACGGGAGCGATGTCGAAATATTAGGTAATCTATTAGTTAAATCATTGCAATTAAGATCATTAGACGTACTACCGACTCCGTCATCTGCCGGTATATTGTTATATGATTTCACTTCAAATACTTTTAAAGGTTCCGTACCGAAACCAGACAGTGATAACGATTTCATATTTCAAGAAATCGCTGGTGGTGGTGGTGGTAAAACAAACGTAAATAATGGTTCCCCCGAAAAACAAACTGGTATGTTTTTTGAAGAGGGTAAACCTGATATATATTTCTATACTGATTCTAACGTAAACACTGATTCCAATAATGCAAAGTTGCACATAACATCTGAGGCCGTAAAAATTGACAATTTGTCAATTG
>Ga0307489_10003580_pt1 | contig 10294 bp, 23 predicted proteins | sample SB12metaG_FD_202247 | JGI IMG/M metagenome (GOLD analysis project Ga0307489, IMG submission 202247) | Sea-ice brine microbial communities from Beaufort Sea near Barrow, Alaska, United States - SB 1.2 | ecosystem: Environmental > Aquatic > Marine > Coastal | place: USA: Alaska | collected...
GAGAACTGAAGTACATAGGGTACAAACGATATTTGATGACAGGGCGAGCATATTCACGTGTCCCTACCTGGGCGGGTAGAAACACGCGGAGGGCTCGGCCGCCCGGCGGGGGCTTGCGGCGGTCCGCCGGGGGCGGCGGCTTCGGCGCCGCCAGCTGTGCGGCGACCAGTGGCGCCAGCGGCGACAGGCGGCGGATCGCGGCGTGCAGCGGCGCCATTTTGTAGCGGCGCAAGTTGAATTTGAAGTCAACATCTACAAACGGATCATCAATTCATAATGTTTCGGCCTCAAGCGCTGACACCAGCTCGGTCAACTCGGGTCAACCCGGGGTCAACTTGCACTGCTCTACCATGTCCGCCGGGTCCTCCGACTCGGGCAGTATCAACGCGCGCGGGTCGTCCTCCTCCGCCACCGCCGCCAGCCCCGCCCCCGCAGCGGCGTCTTGCTCCTCTACCACTACACGGAACCCCACTGCCTCCAGCCAGGGGCTTACACTCGTCCACCTTTTGAGCTCAACGTAAGCACTTTCTGTAGAATACTCTGGTCGGCGTCAGTCTGACAGTGGCAAAGAACGGCTCAGGTTGAGCTGAAAGGTGGACGAGTGCAAGCCCCCGCCTCCAGCAGCTGCAGCCCGCCGTCCGTGTCCAGCACCGCGGCCGCCACCTTAGCGGAGGGCCAGGTGAATGGGCCCCAGGCGAGTCATGCACTGCGCCCGCATCATGAGGTGTGAGTCCACTCATAAAGTACGAGTTTCATGTCTCAGAAGGGGTGAGTGAAGTGGCAGGCAAAGTCCACACTCATCCCGGCCACATGTCGTTGCCCAGTCGCATTCAATTCGCCGTGTACAAGACAGGCAGGATGACGTGGCAGGTAGTCATCACACGCCGCCCTGCCTTGGCGTTGGCCAGGCGCAGGCGGCGGAACTTAGGGTTGGCCGGGTCCGCCGTGATATTGGACAGCATCTTCAACAGCAGCGCCGCCGACGCGTCCACACTGGGGTGTGCAGCAATGCGGCGCACGGCGTCGTTCACCGGCGCCATCGCCGGGTCCTCGTCCTCCGTAGCCAGGTGCGCCGCCGCTGCGGAGAGCCGTACACAGCGCCCGTATCCAGCTTGGCTTGAGCTGTTTTGTGCATGTGCAGTATGAGCGAACCTGAGGGGATGAGTGGCCAGGCCAAGGAGGAGGCGGCGGCGAGCGTGTACGGGTACACTGGAACACTGGTGCTTTTGACCAAACAGTCGGGGACGAGTGGCCAGGCCAGGGAGGAGGAGGCAGCGAGCGTGTACCGGTGCACTATGAGCAAACTGCCAGGGAACATCCGGTGTAAGGCCCTGCCTGTGTGGCCTTCTCCGCGTCCATGGCCTCGCGACGCTTCTCGCGCTCCGCCAGGATCTGCCGCTTCATGTCGTCCCCCTGCGTGCCCAGGGTTCGGCCCGAGCCGGAGCCGGACCCAGCGCCGCTGCCACTCGCGCGACCGCCGCCGCTGCTCCCGCCTCCGAACATTGACTCGCCGCCGCCGCCGCCGCCGCTGCCACTGGCTCCTCCGCCGCCGCCGCTGCCAGTAGCGCCACCGCCGCCGCTGGACGTGCTAGCAGCGGGCACGGGCGCCGCGGAGTTCTTCTTCTTCTCCGGCGGCTGGCCCCGCTTCACCGCCGCCTCCATCGCCGCCAACCGCGCATCCTTCTTTTAAGGCCAGGCAGATATCGCTATCGCTCGTCACGTCATATGATGCCACTGAAGACAAGAGGGTTCACATATTGCGTGTCGACGACGTGGTAGGCATCGGGCGCGGCAGATATTGCTCGCCGTCGGAGGACGCCATGTATCTCAGGAAACGAGGGTTCACAATGCGTGCCGATGACGTGACAGGCAATTTCTGCGCGTGGCCATGCCTTCTTCGCCTGGTCCTTCGCCTGGTCTTCCGCCTTGGTGCCTAGCGTCTTGCCCTCGCCTTTGAAGCCACCAGATCCCGATGCCTGTTGCGACGCGATGACGGGGGAAGGGTACAGGGGTTGAGAACGGAGTCACGCACGCAAGAGCACGCGTACAACGCACGCGCGGGAGACACGCCGCCGCGTGCGATAGAGGAGGGCCGCGGAGGTAGCGTGAGTGTATAACCAGAAATGCCCGGCCCCGCGGCCGATCCCACGCCGCACCGACACGTCAGCAAGTGTGCAAAACGCGCTTCATCGTGCCACCCCCCGGTGCAGCGGAGGTTCATACGCGTGGGAAAGAAGACGCCGCCGCCACGAGTCGCGTAGGAGTACCGCAGTTACCACCGCCGTTACAGAAAAGCCCAGCTCCACCCCCCGCCGTCCCCGTCGCGTCACCACAAACGCGTTTAGGTGCCGAGCCAGCCCTATTTATGTTCTGACCCTCCTGGTCAGGATCTGACGCGGCGCCGTGCGGGGGGCGGCGCACCTTGCTGAAGGGGTTATACTTGTCCATACTCTCCAGTATCTTCTTGCCGTCCATTCTTCCGCAGGCCGCGGCGGAGAGACGGGTGTAGGACGGGCGGTAGGGGTTGTGATGCAGGTCGGCGGGTGGGCAACCTCGTCCTCTGACTTTCCAGGGACCGCGCGCAGAATACCCCCTATGATATGCCAGGTACCCCCTCGCCACCCCTCAAAATACACCCCCTTGCTGGTGGGCACCCCATGTCACGGATTGCGGAAGTTGGAGCGTTTCTTTTCCCGATGGCGGAACTTTCGCACCGCTTCAGCAGCCTATCGCCGCTTCGCACACCACCCGCCGACGCCGCGTCTACCCCCGCCCCGTTCAACACCTTTAGAGGGGGACGTAGCCAGAAGTGTCGGGGCCGCCGAGGTTCCCACACACTGCTCCGCACCGCCGCGGCCCGCCGCCTCGACCATCCCGCGCCAGCCAGTAGCGCACGTACTCGCATAACGTTACTCGAGTTCGTTAAATATTGTGCACTCTCGCTCCTCACCCTTCCTTCCGTCGGCAATGATGCAGCCCGACCCCGGGCGGGGTGTCGCCGCGGATTCGCTGACCACCGAGCCGAAGCTGGGGCTGCTCGCGCGCTACAGCCGCTGGAGCCACGCACGGTGCGAATTCCTCCCGCTTCGCTGAGCACCCCGCTCCCCCCGCCGTCTCGTGCGTTGCATTTCGACACGCGTGGTTCCAACGGCGACGAGTTCTGTTGAACGAGTTTGTTGAACGAGTTGGTTGCATCCTGCACGTATCGTGTCAACCGCCCGTTGTACGCTTGTTCCTGACGCCCCGGGACGTGACGATATGAGCGGCACAGGGCGCGCACGGCGTTCGGCGCCACGGTGCTGGCGGTCTTGGGCATTACCTTCGTCGTCATTGCCGCCAACATGATAACGTTCATCGAAGGCGAAGACAAGGTGCGAAACTCCCCACGACACTTCTCAGGAAACTTCTCAGGAAACTTATTTTCTTTTGTACATTACCTTGTGTATGTGTGCGCTTGGGCCATCTCTTTACTTTGTACGTACGCTCTGATGTCGGACGAGGATACCAACGAGAGGGAGAGAGACGCATCCGCGTGTGTGAGGAGGCACCAAGCTTTCGCCCTGGCCTCCGTGGATGCCAACGTCGTTTCAGTCCTCGTCCAATGAGTTGATGGCATCCTATGACGCGGCTGAGCTCTGCCCTCCCCCCTCCCCCCTCGCCCCCCACCCCCCGCCCCGCGCCCCGTGCCGTGCAGGAGTGGACCATCCTCGACGACCCCTTGTCCGAGATGTGCGACGCGGCAGGGCCTGGCCACTCCGACTCCTTCCCTCACTGTTTGCTCATAGTGCACCAGTGTACCCGCACGCATTTACCACATCCTGAAAGTCCTAGTGTCCAAGGCGTGCGAGGTGGAAGGGACTCGCTCTCTTTCTCCAGACTGTTTGCTCATAGTGCGCCTGTGTACCCGGACACACTCGACGCCTGCTCCTCCTTAGCATGACACGGTGTCCTGACTGGTTGCTCATAGTGCACCGGTACATACTCGCAGCGTCCTCCTCCCTGGCCTGACACAGCGTCCTGACTGCCTCGAAGATGCTGCCCGACGTCTTATGCTCATTCATGACCTCGATGTTTGCTCAATTTCAGGCTCCACGGGAACTACTGGTGAGCAACCCTGCGCCGCGGGCGAAACCGCCATTGCGCGCGTCAACAGCTACAGTACCGGCAGGGCCGTACAGTGTTTGCTCATAGGGTACCAGTGTACCCGTGCCCATTCGCAGCATCCTGCTCCCAGGCGTTGCGCGTCGTTCACTCTCCAGCGCAGCTGCCGGCCGTTGCACCCAAGCCTGGAACCAGTCAAGATATCCCAACTGAATACCTCGAAGAAAGTGTCAAAGTAGGTCCCTTTACACCGGCGCGGCACCGCAGATCCGAGCCACGTCGTCCAGGGAGGGCACACTGCTGTTCCAGTTTGAGAGCAAGAGCGGCGGCTCCATCTTCAACGCCGAGTCGCTCAAGTTCATGAAAGAGGTAGACGACATCGTCATGTCCGCTCCCAACTACGCCGACTACTGCCAGCTGCTCTACGTCAACGACATCGCCGCGATAGGGCATGTCATACGTCGCTCACCACGTCATATGATGCCAGCTACCTCAAGAGATTAGGGTCAAAATGCGTTGGATGACAGGGCCCGGCAGACATCGCGCACCACGTCATATAATGCCATGTATCTCAAGATTCGAGGGTTCAAATGCGTTGGATGACAAGACCTGGCAGATATCGCTCACCACGTCATGTGATGCCATTATTCTCACGAAATGAAGGTTCAAATGCGGGGGATGACTTTGCGAGCTAGATCTGGCAGGCCCTACGCGGCGGGATGCGTGCCGCGCGTCTCGCCCATCCTCTACTTCTTCCCTTCCAACACCACGCTGGCCAACGGCAGGGCCTCTGATAAGTTTCCCATCATGCTAAAGTGAAGCAGCTTTGAGGTGCGAGGGCCGTGTGATCATCACAGAATTATAAGAGTGTGAAGTGTGTGTGGAGGAACCATGTCATCATTGAACATACCACGATGGGATGAATCGAAAGGTTTCAGGGACGGACGGCTGAATGTTCAAGCTGGTCAGAATACTGATTTAGGCCCTGGCAAACGGCACAATGGTGATGATCCCCGACGGCAAAGGCGAGCTGGTATCGGACATCGACGCGGTGGTGAGAAGCTTCGCCGCCGACCGGCGGTCCTTCGGGTACTTCCTCGACGGCACCTTCGACGACGAGACTTTGGTCAACGGCATCACGCGTCTCAAGTACCCCATGGCAGGGGGGCCATTGAAAATATCACTCGAACGGCAAATGGAGCTCGAATGCGAATGCGTCACCTTCAGGGTGATTATTCATGCATAGGCTCAGATGCCAGCGTAGCAGTGGGCGCCTGACCCCCAGTCCATCTTACGGGCATTTACCCTCGCCGGCGAGCTTGCTCGATTTTCGTTCTTTCGTGCATTTGACGTCGGTCGAGTGTTTGTTCTCAATGACCTTCCTGCATGGGTGCGCCACTCCCCGGATTTGTCTCCGCGGACGACCGGGAAGATGACCAACTTAAACTCGTCGGTGAGGGCTGGCTGGAAAGTGTCGAGACGCTTCTCATGGACAGGTTCGGTATGAAGGCAGGGGTTCGCACAAGTTCCATGTACCAGCTTAAATTTAAGCCAGGGAGGAGAATGCGGCAAGTGTGTACGGGTACACTGTTACACTATGCAACTATGAGTAAACCATCATGAAAACAGTGGTCAGGCCCTGCATGACGGCTGGGTTTCTGAGCACGCCGTACATGGAGTCCGCCTCACAAGGTGACACCGGCGTGCGGTGGTACGCAGGTAGGGGGTGGCACATCACACATTGCCCGGCAGTGTGTCCGCTCACTCCCATCAGGGACTGGCTTGTTACTGATTGACCATAGTGTACCAGCGTACCAGCTTACAGGTACACACACGCCGTGTCCTCATCCCTGGCTTGTCATTGATAGCCCATAACGTACGCGTACCCACTCTCTCATCACTCACTCAGTCACTCTGTCGTGCGCTAGTATGACTCACTCACTCTGATTGCTCATAGTGCACCTGCGCAGGCCCTGCACGCCGGGTGGCTGCAAAGCCAGGACAGCAGCACGCTCATCATATTCGACCTGGCCTGGGCCTTCGTCTCCATCCTCGCCGTCTGGATCTACATGTCGTTCCACACGGGGTCACTCTTCATCGGCACCCTGGGCATGTTCGAGATCCTGATGTCCTTCCCGGTGTCCATCTTCATCTACCGCCTCTTCTTCCAGGTCACATACCTGGTAAGGGGCTTCGTTGAGAACACGCAATCAACGTAAGTTGACCCTTCTCCTCCTCCTCCTGCTGCTCCTCCTCCTCCTCCTCCTCCTCCTCCTCCTCCTCCTCCTCCTCCTCCTCCTCCTCCTCCTCCTCCTCCTTCTCCTCCCCCTCCTCCTCTCCTCCTCCTCTCCTCTGTATCATAATTCGACCTCGATGGTGAGAGGTGTGAGCACTTCCGATATCGGAGCGAGGGCAACTCCATGACCCTGCTGGCAGGGCAACATCCAGATTCTGTCAATCTTCGTGGTGCTGGGCGTGGGCGCCGACGACGTCTTCGTCTTTTTTGACGCTTTCAAACAGAGTGCGTACGAGCCGGCCGAGGTGAGCGGCACCACGCTTGGTCGCGTCACGTACACGGCGGAGCGCGCCTCCAAGGCCGGGCCCTGTATGTTTGCTCAGTGTACCAAAGCAGTTTACCCTAGTGTACCTAAGTGTACCGAAGTGTGCCTAAGTCTACCGAAATTTACCGAAGTGTGCCGTAGTGTACCCTAGTGAAGCTGAGTGTACTGAAGTGTACCTATTGTACCGAAGTGTACCTCGTGTACCGAACCCAGTGTACCGGCTTACCGGTGTATCGGTGCACACTCGCCGCATCCTCCTCCCTGGTCTGCCCACCCCTCACTGGTTAATCGTACTGCACCAGTGTACCCGCGGCCCTGGTCCAAGGCGATTTTCGTGACATCCTTCACGACCATGATGGCATTCTCCGCCACCGCCATGTCCGAAGTCATGCTCATCAAGGCTTTCGGCAGGGCCGCACCCTGACTGTTTGCCAGTAGTGTACCCCCCGCACGGGGGCCAAGGCGGAAACCTGGTGCCTCATCATACACGCTGACGCTTCTCTCTCTCTCTAGCCTGTATCCCCCGCCTATCGACGCGTGCACTGGTACACTATGAGCAAACGTGCAGACTACTAGTGTGCTGACAGGCAGGCAGATGCGGCGAGTGTCTACTGTTACACCGGTACACTATGAGCTGACACCCTTCACCATAAACCATAAACCCTAAACCCAGAAGCAGTAGTGCAAGGCTCTGGCAATTGGTATTCTGAGCGCAACCATGATCTTCGTGCTCTTTTTCGTCAACGTGTTGTTCTTCCCACCGGCGCTGTGCCTGTATGCCAAGTACATGACCGGGCGCAACAGTTACCAGGCCGCCCGCGCCGCCGCCGCTGCCGCCGCCGATGAGACCGCTGCAGCCACCGGCAGCGCTACTAAGGACACCGCCGTTCTGACCGTCGCGAGGACATCCATGTACGGTGACGCGGCTAAGGTAGGGCAGCGTACATTCACCCTATGCAACTCTCATTGAAAGCGCCTGGATGAAAGCGCTTGAAGCAAGCACATGAAGAACTGATTTCAACCCTTGTTTTCAATTTCCACTTGCGCCGCTACGCTGAGGCAGACGCGGTGGATGCTGAGGCCGCCGTGGAGGATATGGCGATGGACATGGCGAAGCTGCGGCAGGAGCTTACACTCATCCACTTTCACAGCTCAACCTAAGCACCTTTTTAGGCACACGCTGGATGGCGTCAGTCTGTCAGTGAAAGAACGGCTCAGGTTGAGCTGAAACGTGGACGAGTGTTAGAGCCCCTAAGCTGCGGCCCATCGAGAAGTTCTTCCGCGGTCACTTCTACAACTTCATCGCCTCCCCGGTAGGACGGTGCAGGTTGAACCGATCAGACCCATGTTGAAAGTGCCTGGAACCATGCTCTTGAAACTAAGATAATGTGAATCGCTTTCAAACTTTGCTTTCAAATTCAACTTGCGCCGCTAGTCCCCGGCGCGCTTCGTCATCCTCACCGGCTTCGTCACCCTGTTCATCGTGGGTGTCGTCTTCGTAGGGACAATCAGTCTCAGCTGTACACACGCGTTTGAACGCTCGTACCTTGAGGTGAACGGCATCCAATGACGTGGCACATTAGGTCCAAGCAAGCACGGCCTACCATGTCATCGATACGCGTTACGAACCTCGCAATCCTCGTGGCTCCAGAGCTCCTAAGGTGATTGCAACTGACCGCTACCTCCAATCTGAATGCCCCATTTCTGTATACAATATACCCCCCTCCCTCGTGTTTTGACATAGACGGCATCCTGTGACGTGGCGAGCAACGTCACTCAGAGGCTCTACTTAGGGGCGGCACAGCTGCAGACGCCGGCGGAGCAGGAGCAGTGGTACCCGTCGGAGCACATTATGCAGGGGTTCGTCAACAACAACGCGCGCTTCATGTCGTCGGACGAGGTAGGGCTGTGCAGGCTCACCCGAGGAAACCTGGGATGGGGCTTCCGGATTCCAACGGATTAGGTCGAGAGTCGGATTCGGGTGGATTCAGGTGGATTCCGAGCAGTCCCGCAGGGAATCTTTAGCGGTATTTTACAGCCTTGTATGGGCATTTTGACCCTACAGAAATTGATTTCGGATTCGGGCGAACTCGGGCGGATTCCCGGACCCAAAATGTAGAATTCGCCGACCCAGGGTAAACCCATGTTGAAAGCGCCTGGAACTAAGCCGAAAAGTAAAATACGATAAACTGCTTTCAATTTTGCTTCAACGTTGCTTTCAATTTCAACTTGCGGCGCTACAATGAGGACCTCGTGGTGGAGGTGGACATCCTGTGGGGCCTGGATGGTATGGACATTTCGAAGGCCAGCGTGTGGAAGCCCTGGGAACGCGGCGAGCTGCTAGTTGACTCCGGGTGGGGTCAGAAGAATAATGCTCGCCACATCATCCACCACATTTTCAGACTAAAAGATGGTAAGCTACACGGCAACCTATTTGAGCTACGGGGGTTTCCCCACGCACTACTCGTAAGCTATCGACTAAGCCTGTGATCTACCGAATGTTAAACCCTCGTCGGTAGAATTATATGATACCATGTCACGCGGCGAGCATCAATGATAGGGCCCTACCGACGGGTTCGACGCGAGCTCAGCTGAGGCACAGACGTTCATGGTCGCGGCGTGCGCCGAGTTGCGCATCGCTGCGTGTTCCGCGGACGGTTGCGAGGGCGGTAAGCTGATCCGCAACGGCAAAGACGGGGACATAATTTGTCCCATGGAGGCGTTCGCCGAGTATATCGCTACCACGGAAGGCAGCGGCAGCTTCCCGGTGGCGCCCGCGCAGTTTGCGGATAAGCTCTACGCGTTTATCCAGCAGCCCGCGGGCCGGGTAGGGTCTGGCAGATATCGCCCGCCATGTCGTAGTATGCCATATGAGTAAGTGAACGAGAGTTCAACAAGCGCGCCTGATGACGTGGCGGACAATGTCTACCAGGCTCTAGGGCTGGGACTTCTCCAAGCACATTGGCTTCGAGGCGCCCACAGCTGACGGGTCGACCCCGCGGCTGTTTTACCTGCGGGTGACGGCGGAAGGCACGCTGGTCCGCCCTGCCACCGCACGTAAGACCCGGCCCGTCTATAAGACGTGGCAGGCATTCGTCAGCTCTCTGAACGCCAAGGCTCCGGCCGGCGTGACCGGCGCGATCCAGACGGGGTATAAGACGTGGACGTGGATGCGAACCCAGGAGGTGGGCCTGCGAAGAGAGTGCTCGCCACGTCATAGGATGCACATTCACTCAAGAAACCAGGGTTCACGATGCGGTGGATAACGTGGCGTCAATGTCTGCCAGGCCATGCCACACCTGCGCCCCCTGGCCCCAATCCCAGTCCAAGGTACATACCCAAATACCAGGGGACCCTCCGGAAGGGTCACCAAAATGCGTTGGATGACGTGGCGGGAGATGTGTGGCGGGCCCTACCCCGAGGCTCTGCTGAAGAACACGTTCCAGGGTCTGATCCTCTGCTTCGTCATGGCAGGGATATGACACACAGCGTGCCGGTGCTCGCCACGTCATCCACCGCATTTGAAATCGCTTGTAAAGTATGCAACGCATGACGTGGCGAGCATGGTACAGGGTCAGGGCCAAAGCCTGGTGCCTCCTTATACACGCGGAAGCGTCTCTCTCTCTCTCTCT